>Ga0041059_1003704_pt1 | contig 10134 bp, 11 predicted proteins | sample AraColnosormetaG_FD_56232 | JGI IMG/M metagenome (GOLD analysis project Ga0041059, IMG submission 56232) | Arabidopsis roots microbial communities from North Carolina, USA - Col MF nosort | ecosystem: Host-associated > Plants > Roots > Unclassified | place: USA: North Carolina | collected... | reverse complement strand
CAAAGCCCTATTTTCTTGGCTGTAGAAATTTTAATTCATTAGATAAATACAAAAAATTAAATTATCAACATAAATATATAACAAAATTAATCTATGGAATAATCATGGGTAAAATTTAGATTTATTTTATTAAGAATTCATAGGATTTTTTTTTTTTTATATCATCATAATATATATTTAAATTAATAATATAAGGCATTTTATTTACTATAAAAAAACTCTTATTACAACTATTATATTTACTAATCCATTTTTTATAAATATTTAAAGTTAAAAACTTACAGCAAAAATTCTACAACAATAAAAGTTACAGCTACAGCCAACACAACTACAGCAAAAATTCTACAGTTACAGCCCAACCAATCACCCACTAATTCTAGGATTTCACCCGTAGTAATATCGACCAAAACTCGTCCTACCATATAACATGTCCCGTGAAATTAAACATTATTTCGTTATTTTGGTTGGTGAGCAAGCAAAATCTCTTTAGCTTGGCTAGAATATTAGAAAACTAAATAAATAATGATTAAGGTTGTTATGAAATTTGTTTCAAAAATATTTATCTACATTTTATTTAGGAAATGTGATTAGCATCAAAATCGTTAACATTATATTAGGAAACAACTTGATTGTCAAATAATGATTTGTTATAACTGTATATACGATTGATATATTCTTAAACTGATTTATAAGATGTTAATGTTGTTTAGCTTTTTTTGTAGGAGTGAAGTCAATTATAGAAGAACTGACTGATTCAATTCTTGATCAAAAATTTTAAAAGTCAGATCCGATCGAATTTTTTAAAATATACTTCAAAAATGTTAATATAGATGAAAAAACATAACTCAAAGGTTAAAAGTAGAGGTATTGAAATCCGGATTTTGAGATTTGGATTGTTTCTTTTTGTGTATCAAATTATCAGTGTAGCCTATTTACAGGTAAGAGATGTGACTGAACTTTAGGAACAGCAAAGGACAAAAAGAAAATGCAAAATCTTCCATGGAACAAGTTAATGTCAAAACTAAAAAGGCCAATTTAATTTATCTAAAATAGTTGGACTGCTTATTAGACTATTAGTTATTTGAGGGTGTATTGACTCATGTCAGTTTTATCTTCATCTTCATTAGAATTGGCGAAGCCAGCGCGAGTTCGGCGCATGCCAAAGAAGACGACCTGAGTACGAACCATAATTTACTAAGGTTCATAAATCAAAATGAATTATTTTAATCACTCTGCAGCAGTTAGAGTTTACTAACTCGATCGGTAAGTTTACTTCTCCTATTACCGTTTGTTGTAGCCATAGTTTGTAGGCATTTATTGATTTTTATTTTGGTTGGTTTCTTCTCTCCATTGTGATTAATCCTCGGTAGGTTAGAGTTTAAGCCACACTTCATAACTATATACCAATATATAGAGTATCTACAAAAAAAAGTCAGGAACTTGTTTCTTAGTGGATCTGTCTGGTAAAAGAGTTTTTGCCTTAAAAGCTCTTCCTCTGTGGTTTGGTTTCTGATTTAACTTCATGGCTAGCAAATACAACAATAAAACTAATTGATTTGATATACAACAATAAAACTAATACACATCAACTGATATGGTAGCAAGTTGTAACAAGTGAAGCCAATATAATAAAATAAATATATATCATTTCAAGCATTTTGACATATTAGTGAAATAGGTTATTAATTTCAACGAGGTTTTCCTTGGTATGTTGTTAATGAAAGTCTGGTAGATAAATTTTTTTGGAAAAAAAATCAATGCATTGATGGATAATAGATGAAAGAACGAAAGTAGTCCTTTTAATAAACATAGCATATGAATCTGGACACGGTTCATGAATATTTTGGGATCATATGGTCACATAAGCTATGTTTTGCCCCTTGAGAAATTAATTTCACATGTAGTTTTACTATATCATTTATGTTGAAATTAATTAACCTCAAGTTGAAAAGTCAAAGCAATGTGGAAATTCTAATTTGATTGTCGACTGAACAGAGTATATAAATGCATGTGAAATACGAAACGAAACTTTTATTTTGGTCTTAATCGAAAGAGAGATGAGGGTACTTTTTCTCTTCGTCTTAGTTCTTCAGCTTTCTTCTAAATATGAATCGAAACTTGTATCGACAGAGCCGTTTAAGATAACTACTCGAAGAAACATTTTGTCCCCGACGAAAGTCTCTGTGCTTGGTTTTTTTAAACCGTCCTCAACTTCGCATTGGTATCTCGGCGTATGGCACCATAGGTTTCCTCAGGAAGTGGTATGGGTTGCGAATAGAGGCAACCCACTCTCCGAGCCCATTGGAACCCTAAAAATCATGGATAACAACCTCGTTCTCCTTGATCAACACGGTACCCGTGTCTGGTGGACCAATGTGACCAGCACAAATCTGATGAAAGGGCTAGTGACTAGAGAGCTTCTCGACACCGGAAACTTTGTATTGAGATACTTCAACAACGACGACTTATCAGCTGGGCTTTGATTTTCCGACGGATGCTTTAGTTTCCGGTATGAAATTTGGCTGGGATGCCAAATCAAACATAAATAGAGTTTTGAAATCTTGGAGAAGCTTTGATGATCCTTCTCCCGGGGAATACACATACGGAGTGGAACGTCATGAGCTCGCGCAAAGTTTCATTCGGAAGAAAGGTGTGTCAACATTCCGGAGTGACCCATGGAAGACAAAAAATGACGTAGAATATGAAAGTGGAAATTTAACCTACACGACATACCGCATTACCGCGACCGAAGAGAAAGCCACCTATTTCTTCAGTATCACGAATGAATCCTTCTTCTCAATATTGAGATTGTCCTATACCGGTGTGTTGCAGCGGTCTACGTGGGTTCCAAAACCACAACAAATGTGTAAACGACTAAGGGATCGTGTTTTACCACATGATACATGCGGTTCATACAATGTATGTGGAGCTTATGGTCTGTGTGACATGGACACATCACCAAACTGTGTTTGCACATGGGTTTGAGGCGAGAGATCAAGAAGCATGGGATTTCCACGACTGGACAGGTGGTTGTACGAGGAAGACACCGTTGAACTGCTCTACAGATGGGTTTGAGCAGCTCAGGACAATGAAGTTGCCAGATATTACAAAGTCTATTGTGGACAGGAGTATTGGGTTGGAGGAATGCCATGGCAAGTGCATTGAGAATTGTATAAATTAATATTTCAATTAGGAAAAAAAAAACACCTACACATTATATTGCATGACTGATGGGTTTAGACTCAGCATTGGTCAAAATGGTAGCAGTAGCAATCCAATTTTGTCGTCTTTGGAAGTATTAGACATCGTCCATTTTGATATTTTTCTATTGTCCAACACTTCTCTTTGCACACCGCATTGCCATTTTTTTTCTTACAAATGTCATGTGGTGCTGACCTGCTTCGTACTCTCTCACAATAAGCTTTTACTCCTTTAGCATATCCATGTTGTATTCCTGATAAAGTAAGAAGTATTTACATCATTTTAATTAAAATATAATTTAGGTTTATTGATTAGGTCTTAATCTAAACAAACTCTTTCTCTCATAGAGAAAAATCACATGATTTGGACTGGATAGTTTAAGAAGTTAGTTTTTTAGTTTTTGTGCATGTGATATTTGAAGGGTTTGTTTAAAAAGTTGTTTTGTTTTTAACAAAAACTCATTACTCTTATGATACATGTTTACAAAGTGTAAATGTATATGTCAAGTAAAAATGTAAATTTTCAATTTTCAATTTTGTCGTTTAAGCGCAGAAATATATATTTAGTTTAAGATGGTAAAAGTTATTTTACATCTATATTTACACATTCCTAGAAAGTATTCCAACAAAAAATCTGTTAGAAAGATAAAAAGAAAATTATACAGCTAATTTTTGTTAAACCTAAAATGAAAGAAATTGTTATTACTAATTTTTAATAGAAAAATTCGTTAGCATGCTTTTCCAAGGATACCTTTTTTTAATACTACCCTCCCAGTAGTTCATTATCATTGATATCACTTTTTAATTATTAATGACCATTTTGTCTTTATTTGAAAAATATTTAAGTCAACAAAATGAAAGAATAAATTTTCCCGCCAAAAAACTTTCCTACAATAATTTTTCAGTCACATTTTTTTTAGACAAAAAATTCCCTCAAAATATTTTTTCTGCAGGGAGAGACATTTAAGAAAAAAATTAAAGGCTTTTTAAAAGATTGACAAGAGTTTTAAAATATTTATAAAGGTTTTTAAAAAGTTTTAAAAGGATTTACAAGTGTTTTAAAAGGCTTTAAAAATATTTACAAGTATTTTTAAAGATTTTACAAAGTTTTTAAAAGGCTTTAAAATAATTTACAAAGATTTTATAAGAGATTAAAAAGGATTTACAAGTGTTTTAAAAGGATTTTATAAGTATTTAAAAATTGTGAAAGGATTTTAAATTCAAATTCTGCCTGGGTTTTTTTGCGGAAGAATTTTGGACGATTTTTTCTACTGTTAGAAAAGAATTTGGCTGGAAATTATGTGACCAGATTTTTTTGGCCGGAAATTTTGAAAAACCTGAAAAAATTTGGTGCCAAAATAGATTTGACTTTTTCATTATATTCACTCATCAAAAAATGATAATTTAGTCATTTAGCACTGAAAGAGAAGTATTTTTAAAAATGACCTACATGAGAAGACATTGTTGCAAAAGAACATTAAAAAAATACATTTTTACAAATCCCCTTTTTAATACACTTCACTACTAAATTACTTTGTAAAAAAATTATACTATAGTTGTGACTTAGATTAAATGATTGTTTATAATACAATTTACCTGTCGAAATTAATAACAAAATCATCAAACTGACGAAGAGCACGGTACCATTTTTACTGCTAGCCATTGTTCTTTTTTTTCTTTTTATGTTTTGTTTTGCTTTTAAATTACATGAAATGTAATGAATTTGGTGAAACATCTATTTCTTCTATATAAAGAAGTTTCTTTTCCTTTTTTTAGATAAACAATACAAGGTATTCCATAAACCGTGTTGATAAATCACTAAAGTTTCGGAGAGAGTAAAAGAATTTAATGACCTCGTATCTTTTTTTATATTTTTGGCTTTTTAATCTTTTTTTATTTTTTTACTTGCAGAGAGTAATTGCGTTTCTATATAAATACAATTTAATTTGTTATACACTGGAAAGTTATGCTGTTGTATGGTTTTTATGTAACATTATTTTAATATAAAACATTTTACTGCATTTATAAAATTTTGTTTTTTGATATCTTGGGATTCAATATAAAAACTTTGAATTTTCTTTTTAAAATCGTTCTATCAAAAAGTTTACCAGTGCTTTGCACCTATTAAAATATGTTTTTGTGTGGAGTTGAACTCATCTGGATCTGTGTCCAAACGTGGAGAGAAAGTGTCGGCAGAACTACAGAAGAAACATTACGCATTTTTCAGAACCAAAGATGTGTGAATCTCAATAATGAGCATTAATCAAATCATATGAAAATTTGATGAGATCAAACAAAACTGATCTACTTTGATGATGATCTTGTTTGATCCAATGATCTCTGAACACAAAATAGTCAGATGATATAGTTCTGTATTTATACAAACTGCTGAACATTTTTGTGGATTACTACTACTTCAAGCAGCCAAGTTTTTTTGAGTTTTAACAAACTGATTTTTCTAACTAAAAAAAAAAAGAATCAGATAAAGTTATATTAAAACGGTTAATCAAATCAATCATCCACTGAGAAATCCGGCTCATCCGGTTTAGGCAGCATCGGTATTTCGACATCCTTGAGCTTATGAGCCGTCCTTCTTGTGTTCTTAGCAAACCTCGAAGCAAGTATGGTTGCAGCGAAATGCGGTTTCACATTAGAAGTATGATGGCGAGCTTTAGCGCCGCTTTGTGCTTCTCCTTCATGACTCATTTCCTCGGTTGCAGCAACCGCAACAGCTTCTTCTTCATCATAAGAAGAGAATGACTCAGCCAAGCTAAGACTCTTAGCCAACTTCTTTCTCTTATACCGTCTCCAAGCGACTTGTACAAAACAAGCAGCCCAAGTTCTCCACTGATGGGAGTAATAACGGAATGTATGTTGCAGCTTCTTGCTATGTAAACGCCTGAATTGGTTAGCCACGAATTTGAGATCACCTGCTTGTAAAGCAAAGGCTTCAACTTCTTCCAAGGCTCGCACCGTTCTTGTTGAGGATGGTAAGTTTACTGTTGATTTTGGTAGCAATGCCCATGCAAGAAGCTCTTCTCCACAGAAATCTCCTGGTCTCAGTGTGATTGAGTTGAAGAAACCGGTTCTGCCTCCATTAGTCGTCGAGCTTTCCAGTTTTCCACGGATGATGAAGAGCATTTCCGTCACTGGATCACCTTCACGTACAATGTAGTTCCCTTGTGTGCTTAGAGATGACGCTAACCGTTCACATATTGCATCTAGTAACTGATCATCCATTTGTGCAAATAGCGGTACCTGAAAAGTCCGCGCAATAACAACCAAAGGGTGTGCATGAATAACCGTTAAACCAGTTGGAATCTGTTGAGCTGAGTAGTGTGTAGACTTACACGACGAACAAGATCGAGACAGAGATGGCGTTGGATGTCTCTACGGAGATCTGCGGGTAATGAATGAAGAATGGTTTCCTCGTCAACACCGCGAGTCGCCAGCCATTTATACTGCACGAAACGCCTCACTCGTTCTCTAAGATTCTGCGGCAGTAACCGATGTCCCATCCATTCTTCTGTGTCTCTTCTCTTCAGTCTCCATTCCTCAAGCCTCACCGTGATCGATTGCAAATACGTCTATATACAATACATCAACCAAAAACAAAATCAACAAAATAATTCTATCTTGTTACCTATAACAAGAACGGAGATGATTCACGTTTTTATACCTGCATGTTTCCGATCAAAAGAGCAAACAAAACCAGACCAAAGATAGCGACAAGGATAGCAAACATTGTCTCAAGAACAGAGGTACTTGTGCTCAGGTTCTGTCCATAAGAACTTTGACAAGAAAGTTGTGTTAGGAAAAACCGGTAAAGCGATAAAGAACAGTGATTACTGAATGTGTATATACCTTAGATTCTGCAGTCCAAACCATAAACAATACAAGTATTTCTCCAAGAAAGGCGAAGAAACTACGTTTTTGGTGAGAGCATCCGCGAAAATCCCGAATGTGAATTGGATATTATTAGAAGGATCACAGTTGCTGAAGACAACGGTTGTATTCTGCCAATTGTTCCGATCATCACGGTGCAATGTACCACAGTCAAAGAAATCCGTAACACATTGTAGCGGCACTGATTCTTTGTGACATTCTGCTTTCCAACACGTCGCTTGGCGTTCTATCGACAATAGATACCACGCCGAGCCAAGAATCTACACAACAAAATGTGAAAACATAAGAACATAACATAAATCAAGCCTCCGAGATATTAAGGACACAATGTATACCACAACGAACTTTAGTATCTAGACAACAAAAAATGCCAAAACATGATAATAACGTAACATAAAACCGAGGCTCGAGCTGATTCTAGTCCCATAAACAAGCAAAGAATAGATAACACATTGCACCTAGAATCTACACAACAAAAAATGTCAAAACATAACATAAATCGAGCCTCGAGCTAATTCTAGTCTCATTCCTAAACAAAGTAAAGACACAATGCACTTGAAAAATCTTATCGTCTACTTTAAAACTAGCCTATGACTTAATGTAACTTCTTGTGAGTTGGGTAGTGAGTCTCTCATTAGTCAACTCTTTAGCTCTCTGGTTTCAACGCAAACTCACATGGCTAGCAAGCATATACTGGAGGAGATTGTAAGCAGCACCGGCCCAAGCGGTTGTTGTAACAACTCCGGTTGCTTTAATAATCTCAGCGCTTAGAGGAAAAATCAAATAAAGGCGAGGAATGTATTGAACAAGAACGATGAGCACAAGAGCATTTGTGGTATGATCTGAGTGAGAGCTTCTGATTGATGGCAAGATAAACCAACTAACAATCTGCAACAATATAAAGAAAAACAATCAAACTCTAATAACAATTTTAAGAAAAAGATGAATCATGTGGCCTCCGTGTCTAGGTCCCAGACTAATCCGTGGGTCCACCACGGATAAGGCACTGGGGCCGAAGTTTAAGAATCCAAGTGGCCACACAGGTTATGAATCAAGATTTGAATAAATATACCTGAGGAAGAGGCAAACAAGCGATGAGGTCAACGATGAAATCTGATCTCAAGTATCTTCTAGCAATCAACTTAGGATCTTTCACAAGTTCTCCACGACCAAACACTCTAGAAGTACGAGAAACATAAGCTGTTCTGAATTTGATCACAATGTGCAAAACATAGAACAAATCTGCTAATGTTCTGAAGAAAGTGATAACAATTCCAAGCTTCAAATCTGTAGTCATACAAGAAGATCGTCCAATACGTTTGACTGAAGAAAGAAAGAAGAACAAAGGGTCGACGTAAAGTGCAACGAGACACCAGAAGAGGAAAACTCTGTTCCATTGAAGCACTGCATCACCACCAGGATCTAGAATCTTGTCTCTTTCGATCTCGAAATTCTCTGGAAACACTTTGAATCTACCAAATCTTGGGATTTTCAAACGTGTTTTGCTCTTCTTTGGGAGTACTTCTTGTTTCATAAATGGAGCCGTTGTTGATTTGAACAATGGTACTCGCTTCTCTCCTACTTCTATGGTTTGTTTCTCGTCTCCATAGAATCTGTCACACCCATCAACCAACCAAAAAAAAAAATAGAGTTTGTGTTTAAAAAATAAGATCAAGAAACGAATCATTCCAAAAAGAATGTACTAATGCAATGTATAACGATCATAACTTTATTGGGATCGTAAATGCAAAAAGCCAACTTTATTTTCCATCATTGAGAGAACCCAAAAATGAATGTTCTAAAGAAGATGAAAAATCTAGAACCTGACAGTATTGTCTCTCTTGAACTCCATTGTTTGTAGCAATAAAAACTTTAAGCTAAAACAAGAATAGATTGTTCTTCTTGTTTAGGCAATGAGAAACGAATCAGAGCATGAGAAGATATTATTCATGTTCAGAAAATGGCAGAGACAGAGAGAGAGATGGGTTTGACTTTACGTGAAACAACAAAAGATGAAGAGAGAGAGAGAATAAGTAGAAACAGCTAATGTAATGCAGCTAAGAGAGGGTAAAAACGAGTGAAAGAGTAATACTAACAAAACTTTTGTTGTTGTTGTTGTTGTTTTTATTTTAATGTTCTCTTGGAAATTGTAAAGAAAGAGAGACAGAGAAGAGAACGTGGGTTCCATTAAAGCCAAATTTGTATATAAAATTTTTGTTTTGAAGGAGATGATGATGATGATGATGACTCTTTCTCTCTCGAGTCTCATACTATCTCCCGTGTGTTGCGTACAAGATTCTGTATTTTACATTTTTATATATGACTTGTGGAAGTATATAATATGTCTACATTTAATACCATCACAAACTTACAAAAAGAAAAACTCTTATACTGTATTCTATATATTGAGTAAAAAAAGTTATCAATTAGAATTGAGAAAATACTAATGTTTAAAATTTCGCTAGACGCTAATCGGACGGTTGAATAGTATCTAATATCCAATAAATTAAGCAGAAGTAATATTATTTAGGTAATGTGGGAGTTTCTCACTAAAACTAGATAGTCTTAATTGTTTGTAAAGTTGTGTCTTGGAGCAAGGGTTGTTTGCATTAGTCCGGTCGGTGAAGTTTTCTTGGCTAGACTGCTAGGATGAGGAATCAAGTGCTGGACGTATTGAAACATTATCCGGACATGATAAAGACAATAACAAAATTGCAATTGAACTTCGTAATCATGAATAAGTTTGTTACATTTGCTTAAATTAATTAACATGTCTTTTCTTTTAGTTACATATGAGTATATTAATTTATGAGAAATCTGTGAAAAAAAATAAAATGACTTCTCAAATTTTTACCCCTAACAATTCTGATGGACTGTATCTTTATAGTTGATGTTTTAGAAGAAAATAAAATGTTTCAAATTAGATGATGATTTCAATTTTAATACTAAATTAATTATTTTTGACTATTTATATCATAGAATTATTTTATTATTGGTTGATTTGTGTCTAAATAGATTATCAATGTTT
>Ga0041059_1003703_pt1 | contig 10138 bp, 8 predicted proteins | sample AraColnosormetaG_FD_56232 | JGI IMG/M metagenome (GOLD analysis project Ga0041059, IMG submission 56232) | Arabidopsis roots microbial communities from North Carolina, USA - Col MF nosort | ecosystem: Host-associated > Plants > Roots > Unclassified | place: USA: North Carolina | collected 2013-09-02 | reverse complement strand
AAAAAAAAACGACTGTCTTATACAAAATTCATTAATTATGATCCAAGTCTTGTGTTAATTACGGTCAACATTTTAAGTTAAAATTAATTATTTATTATATATGTGGTGGATTTAAATAATTATTTTCATCCTGAACATTAAAGGGTTAATAATTTACCTAAATGACTCACCAAAAAATTAATTTACCTAAATGACCATGATGAATATCTAATTATTTAGGTAAATGAGCAAATGACAAACATATAATCAAAGAAACACTTTAATATATATAAACATGTAAACACCAATTATTTAGGTAAATAATGTATTTTCTATCATTTGACTTTAATGTCTTTATATATATATATATATATATATATATAGATACATATGTGTTTTGCACAATCATTTTATTTTAATAAACAACGTACTGTATAAATCACATAAATAAAATAGCATAATATTTTTGCTAATTAAAAGTCGCTTATGTCATCCAATACAGTTGAGTGTGTTTTTAAATTGTTTTATGTAATATATAAAAGTTCATGGTTAATTAGGATGAATATTCAAAATTAAAGGACAAACTCTGTTTCTATTCGCTACATATATAGTTTTACGGAATACACTCTGCACAAGTCATCATAAAACAACTGGAATGGAATATGCGATGAATCTCTTTAATAATAATATGTGGGATCTGACTGTGGATTCTAATCTAATATTTCTATTATAAGCAATTTGGACGATTCGTGCCATTTTAAAAATGGTTGAGGGATTTTTTTATGGGGTTGAATATTGTCATTGCGCCTTATCAGAAACACAAAAACAAAAAAAATATTGTCATTACATGCATGATGTTGATGAATTATTTTTCAATCATATAAACTTGTGGTTGAAGAAAAAGCACAATATTTAACAAACAAAAACATAACCTGAAACAATATAAACTTACTTTCTAAATTAATAAAACATTTGACCGAATGGGGAATCTAAAAGTGTGTCATATAAGATATTGATTTAAAGACCTAGATGACGTATGGGCTTACATAATATGTGGTCAACATTGAATATTATAGTCAGAGCAAACTTCGCACGAACAAATCAACTCCAATCTCACACCAATAGCATAAGACCATGCCGTAGTCTATATGATTGCCACAAAAGAATTATTCTTATTGGCCAACTTTGACCTAGTGTTATATTTGTATTTATATCTTTTAATTAAGTATTTATTGAATTATGTATATACATTGATTGTTGCATTCATCTTTTTTACTTAGTATGCCATCTATTCAATTAGATGAACACATTGTAATACTATAATAAATTACGTATGTTTAGTTACGATAGTGCTTTAATTTTGATCTAAACCACATGATCTAGTCAGAACGCTTTGATCGATATTTGTTTGTGTTTATTTTTTTTGTTGTTGCTAAATTGTAAATATCAGTAAGGAATGAAAGTTGGGGCGTACAAGAAGTTAGACCTATAAATATAATTGCTACTTTGCCAAAAAGGTATAAAAACAAGGGAACATATACAAGAGAATTTTATGAGATTCAATAAAAGAGCTTTAGTGGAGCCACACGGTTGCATCAGTCTTGAGAAGCTGCGCAAATGTCGTCTTGCTGAGATTGAGTTACGGAGTAACTTGTATATTGTTTTGGAGTAACTTGTGCTTGGGTTCAATTGGTTTACTAGTACTTTATGTAGCAAGTTATAGAACAGTTCATATCTGTATATACAGTTTGTGAGGGTGGCATTTCCACAGTCTCTATTGGTATTGTATGTTTATGAGACAATTCATGTTACGTATATGAATTGTTACAAAACTTTATGTTGTGACCAGCTACAAAATTAGTTACCAAGTCAATATCCATGGCCACGACAACACAATAGCGGCCACTATACTAGTGAACAAATCATCGGTAGCTATACTTCTTGGAAATGGTAATGAATACTACAAAAATAACCCCACAATATTCTTAAGTTTTTTGTGTGGCTACACGCCTACACTAGCTTAGTCATGGATAAAGTCGTTTACATATGTGATATGTCCGCCTAACCAATGAGGATTCTGATTTCTGAATCGGGCAGATTTGTCCGGAACACGATCTATGCTCATGTAGGTCCTCATCACTCTTGCAATGATCTTTACCACAATTAATTCACAAATTCAACTTAAAATCTTATAAGTTGAAAAAGCTCCGATCCTCCCTCTTTGTTCACATTAAAACAAAACAGAACTTATTGAACACATATCTGCATGACTGCATTTTAAAAAGAAAACTAGCTGTATTGGGCTATGTTGTGGGCTTCGCTAGCCCATGTAGGTTGAATATCTCTTGTCATAGTAATGACCATCTATATTGAAATAAAATTCTTATGATAACACAAACCATATTAAATCTGAACATTGATTCACGCAAATAGAGATAGTTGGCACCAAAAGTCTAAGACGCACACTCATCTTCATAGGAAACCCAAACCCTAAGAAATGGAAAATTAACAGCTTCATAGTTCAAACGCAGAATAAAAATAACTACAAAGGTAATATTCAGTTTTCACATAAATCATTTTCCTTTTTTCTATAACAAATGGATTTCCTTTTTTAAACAGGAAAATACCTGAAAAAGTTAAGGCAAAGGTGGCTACTAAATTATTTATATATCTACGTTCCCTTAGCTCTCTGAACTTGAGTCTAAGATAAAGAAACTCTCGACGACATCTTGAGAATCGAACGAGAATGATCCAAAATCTGCAAAAATTACCCCAAGACCTCCAATCCTCGGCAATGAAGATGCCTCCTCCCTTTTCTGCGTCGAAGACTCAATACTTGTTCCACGACGAGTCATCGGAAAACTCTAAAAAGAGTTTGGTCTCCACAACTCTTTCTTTGTCGTCTTGTGAAAACCCTAATAAGAGGAAGATGAACTCTGACGAAGTTCTCAATATTTCTTGCATACCAAGAGACTACAAATTAACACAAGTAGAAAGAAAGATTGCACGAATGAGGAATCTCTCGTATCAAGAAAAGGCAGAGGACGAATGGTACGGTGTCTCAACAGAACTAACACTCTTCAAGGATCCGTGGATCATCAAAAAGGTACTAACCACTAGCGATCTTGGCCAGATATACAGGAGAATCCCTAATATTTGAATCAATATAGATGTTCTGGACATATTCTTAAATTATTTCATATCGATCTGATTTTTTTTTTTTAGTCATAAAATATGAAAATATTTGTAAATGTAAAATTTAAGAAACGCTTTTCAGAAACCATTTATTTACTAAAAAAAATATATGACTAAAGAAAAGAGTTTTGATCCTTTGGTCAGGTTTTTCACTTTGCTTCAGTCTTGGATATGGCTCCCAACTCAGTCTCAAATACTCATTGCTTGTTGGACACGGAGTCACCAGAAAACGCTGAAGAGAGTTTGGTCTCCCTGGATCTGTGTTTCTATGACAAAACATGGCCACATGATCCCAATGTTGCTTACAATAAACCAACGTCCGAAGAAGCAATAAACCTGGCGTGGATGAGGACTATGTCGAAGAGAGCAAGAAAAGAAGAGGAGAAGTACTACGTCTCGACAGAACTAACTCTCCTCACCGTCGCTGACCCATGGACCTTGAAGATGGCAATGACCAAAAGCAGTATTGGCAACCTATACCGTCTTGTTCTAAAGGCGAGCTTTGTAGACATCCACATTCTGAGATATCTCCCTTTGGATGATCAAATGATGGTCAAAGAAGACTCTGGATTAGCAGTCGAGGTGTATGATCACGACACTGACTCTGTGCACAATCTGGCTCTTAAGAAATGGGCCAAATCTTCAAGCTTTGTTCTCGTCAGCGGATGGCGTAAGTGCTTTGTCGACAGAAGAGGTTTGCAGGTTGGCGATGTGATTGGAATGTATTGGGATCGTTCTGAATCTAAGCTTCATTTTTGTGTGCTTTCTCGTTCCGAAACAATGGATTCAGCTCCTCTTCCTCCAAGTCCATAGGACCTCACTAGCTATGGAGGCTCTGCAGAGAGATTCTTATTTTCTTTATGTAATCGTCAAACAAGTGATTGGTGTTGTTTCTGTTTTTTTGTTGTTGTCTCGGTGTTTTGGTTTCATGTGTTTTTGTTTTTTAAGTATACCGGTGTTGTTTTTTATGGTTTCATGTGGTTTTTATATGTTTTAAGTGTTAATAAAGAATCCTGCTCTCATTATAAGTAAAAGTAGTTGAGTTATTTGTTACAAACCCACATATAACAATGCAACATAGTAGTTGTAGACAAATCCACCACGGGGCATTAGATATTACAAAAGAATATTTCACATTCTCTTAGTGTTTTAGGATAAAGGAAAGGTCGAGTTCGCGAAGTCATTTTCCACATAACCAAATTGCATTGTTGTCTCTTGCTTAGCATCGTCTCGAGCATCAATTTTCAATTTAAAACACAAAGAGGAGATATATATGTGGAAAAATTAGGCAGAGAATCAAAGATACTTTTCTTGAACAAGACCAGTACTAAATCGTTTTAAAAAGGTACTCAAGTTTCAACTATTACACTTGCTACTGCTTCCTTCACTATCAAACTACGAATCTTAAAGATAAAACATGCGACTAAGCACACGCATGAGATCAATCCCAAAAGGTAAACGTCACTGGGAAAGTTAAGAACAAATCCAGAGAGCCTATCGACTCAATTTATATAGACAGTGTCACTATGTCTTGGGGGTCTATCAGGAACCGTACCTGGTTTGAATCTGGACGCTTCATGTCTCGCCAGCTCAGGAGGCACCGCACTGTTGCTCTGAACAAGCATCTGCTTCAGATCATAGAAGACTTCGGTATCATGAAGTGTCAAGAACGAAGTCGCAACACCACTTTTCCCAGCACGTCCTGTACGTCCGATACGATGTGTGTACATCTCTATATGTTTAGGCATGTCGTAGTTTATGACATGAGCCACATCCGGAATATCAATTCCACGTCCTACAACATCTGTTGCAACAAGAACGTTGTATCTCTTTGCTCTGAATCCTTCTAAGCTGATTTCTCTCTGCTCTTGTGATTTCCCACCGTGCAAGGTCGTGACACGGTACCCTGCCTTATCCAGATTCTTAGCAATCGAGTCACAATTTTTCTTTGTGTTAACAAACACAATGGCAGTCTTCTCGCCGAGCTCATCGAGCAGTTTCTGCAATCTGAAGAATTTCTCTGATTCTTTCATCATAATAACATGTTGCGAAATCAAATCCGTAGTCTTTCCAGCAGTACCAATGGTGACAACAACCGGGTTCCTCAAGTACTTCCGAGCTAGCCGCTCTACCCCAGGAGGCATTGTAGCACTAAACATATATGTAGTTCTATAAATCTTCTTTTCATCAAGCTCTTCTTCTTCGTTCTCAGGTTTCAAATTACTTGAAGGCATCGCATCTAACACACCTGCAACCTGTGGCTCGAAACCCATGTCAATCATCCGATCTGCCTCATCAAGAACCACATAGTTACACTGGTTCAACACCGCATAACGCCTCTCAAGGCAATCAATCAGACGACCCGGAGTAGCAATCACAATCTCACACCCTTGTGTTATCTTCAACCCCTGTTCCTCAATCGACTGACCACCCACAATAGAAGTCACCCTAAACCCTAGATAATGCGCAAACTTAACAGTTTCCTCCTCAATCTGCTGAGCAAGCTCTCTAGTAGGGGCCATAACAACAGCATAAGGCCCCTCAGTCTCATTCTCTTCGCTCATCGGTGGCAATCTAGAGATGTAAGCTAACATGGGTAAAACAAAAGCAGCAGTCTTACCAGAACCAGTCTCTGCAATGCCGATAACATCACGCTGTTGCAGTCCAAGTGGTATAGCTGCCATTTGAATAGGAGAAGGTTTCTTGTATCCAGCTCTCTCCACAGCTTTCAAAAGCTCAGAAGTAAGCTTACTCTCTTCCCAGCTCCTCATCGGACGAGGAATCCTCGAACCCTTGTAAGAGATATTGAAATCTTCTCTGAAAATACGCCAATCCCTTTCAGTCATCTCCTCTAATCTCTTATCACTCCAATGCCTGTCAACCCTCATATCAAACGAGTCATAAGTATCAGCAGCTTCTTCTCTCACTCTCTGAGCAGCAGCTTCCTCTGGTTTCTCTACAATACCATCTTTCTTACGAATCTCGTCTCGCATCTCTTTCTCATGCTTAGCCGCTTGTTTCTTCTGCTCACGACGGTCCATACCAGCACGAAACCCTCTCCCAAAGAGAAGCTGAGCTTCATGAGGGTTTTGGTAAAGAACGTTCATATCCCTAGAAGTATCCTCAGTGTTTTCCCAATCAAAAGAGAAACGAAACTTCTCGCTTGGCCTAATGACTCTCTTCTTCGGCTTCTTACCTCCAAGATACTGCTCTTTAATGGCGTCAAGTTCCTTCTCCTTCTCTCTCTCAACTAATTTCTCAACACGCGCCTTCTCCCTAGCCTTAACCTCCTCTTCCCTCTCCTTTTCTCTATTTCTCCGATCCGGTTCACGATCTCGTTCACGACGGTCACGCTCACGGTCTCTCTCTCGCTCTCTATCCCTATCCCTGTCTCTATCCCTATCGCGGTCTCGATCTCGCCCTCTATCTCTCTCCCTATCTCGGTCACGTTCTCGGTCTCGGTCCCGATCTCTATCTCGATCCTTATCCCGATTGGTATCTCCATTGGAGACATCTTCCGTCTCGGGCTCGGGGCGACCAAGTTGCTCACGACGGACACGTTGCTCGGAGATTTGATCCTGGCGGCGTTTTAGGGCTAACTCTTCCCGCTGTTTTTTGGTGAGGAAGACAGGCTTCTTAGCAATGGAGGAATCGAGAGTATTGACGGAGGTAGATCCGACGACTTCGTTGATTGTTCGCTTCATCGGTGGTTAGCTGGAGATTATTCGCTTGGTCGATTAGCAGGAGGGGAAAGCAAACAAGACCTAGAACCTTTCTTCTCTTCTTCTCTCGCTCTGATTTCTTTTTCACTTGGATTCTCTTTTTCTACATTTTTCCAAAACCCCCCAATTCTAGCAAACTCTCAAGGGTTTTAGGCCCATTAGTTTTTCTTTTGCATTCCGAATTCAAATCTAATTTTGTTTTTAGGCCCATTAGTGTTTTTTCAGCGGAGATTATGTAGAGTAGTTAGATTTTCTCTTGGGTGAAGATTACAAACCCATTTCAAGGGTTAGAGAACTCGCTTGTAGTAGTGTGGTGTGACACAGTTCATTCATCATTAGGGATTAAACCAACTACACTAATTCTGTCTTTCCAACATGAAGTTTTCTGGTAATGCAAACGAAACCGATTATCTTCGACATCAATGTTCAGATAAAGTTGAAAACTGATATAATGGTTGCTAAGGAGACGACAAAATGTTTTTTGTGGAAGCAGAGAAACTAAAACCTGATTCGTTCTAATTGATGCTCTCAAAACATAACCCTGCTTAAATGCTGATGTTCCTAAACTCAACCCTGCTAAATATGCTAATTCATCGTATAATCTATACATATCACCTAATCTTAGTTAAGCAATTACCAAAGATAATGCTTCACCCCAAGGCCATTGCAAGTCAATATGAGCTCCTTGTACTCATTCAATAGTTCCTGCAACAGAAGATACACAGGGATTTATCAAACTCAAAAGCTTTGGAAGTAGTTTCTCTCTCGAATGAAATTAATAACTTTCGTCTACCGTGTTGTGCTCATAGATACGACGCATCCTTTTCTTATCGTACTCCTGCCTTGCAATTGGGTCGCTCAACACTGTTCAGTTACAAGATCAAATTCTTTATTGCTAAAGTCCACAGAATCAATGGCTAAATGAAAACAGATTCCTTTCCCCTAAACTAGTAAACTTCTTTCCTTCAATAATACATTCTGCATTACATAGTTAGAAGAAGACCAATGAAACAAATTCACATTCTAAGCTTACTACTACTTCAAAGCCTAGCTCAACAAACAAACACAACTACATCTACACGATGAAAGAGAAGCAAAACCTTGATAAGCCTCGTTGATTTCTTGAAACCTAGACGTAGCAGAATCCTCTTCTTTAAATTTGTCCGGATGCCATTTCTGCAACACAACTCCAACACAATCATCACTGAAGAACTCACACTCAGAGACTGTCACAAATTAGTGGGAAAATGAAGTGGAAAAGAGAAGGAACCAGAGCAAGACGGATAAAGCTGGAACGAATCTCATCATCAGAAGCGTCACAGTTCAATTCCAGAACTTTATAGTGATCCTGCAACACCCAATTCACAAAAACCAAAACTTTAACAAATTCAAAACCAAACAATTATCAAATTTTTGTTTTTTTGTTTGTTTACCTTGTAATCCTCGAAATCGAAAAAATCGAAGCCATGGCTGTCTCCCCAATCGGAACACCACATTCTCCAGAGCAAACAAACGATTCCAAGCTTCCTCAAATTTACGATTTTCCTCCTCTCGTCACTGTGGGCTTCTTCAGATAAAATTTTATTATTATTATGCAATTTCGTTTTAGACCCCTAAACTATTACATTATTACAGTTAAAGGACATTTCGCAGCTTCCAGAAACATTTAGAGACGGCTGAGATACACAGTGATGGCTTCGTCTCTCACCACTAGATTATCGGCGGTAATCGGATCTCGACGGAGTTTTCCGATCGTCGGAGCGTTTTGCGTTCTGTCAACTCTCTCAATCTCTTCTCTTTCTTCTTCATCTCCCTTCAAATCGGGTTGTGCACAGTCTTTCTCTGTTGTTCCTCTCTTAAGGTTAGTATTTTCGAATAAACGTCGATTCTTTTTGTTCAGTTTTGTTAATAAAGCTCATGAATTGGAAATTTATAGGTCTAAGTTTAGCAGTAAGGCTTTTTCTTCGTCGATCAGAATGGAGGAGAGCAGCAAAACTGTGCCCAGCATTGTTGTCTATGTCACTGTTCCTAACAGAGAAGCAGGTTTCGTGTTTGCTTTAATTCTCAATTTCTTGTGTTTTTAGGAACCTGGGCATTGTCCTTTGACAGTAGTCACATTTTTCTGGATGGTGAGAAAATGATAACAACTATGGAGCTTTGGTTTCCTCTTATCGGTTTTGAACATGAAAGATTTTCCCTTTTTTGGATACCTGTATATATATCTCTATTAGCTTAGACTTCTCTTTCCAATGACTCTATGACTTCCTTAGTACTAGTTCTTCTGTTGCCGTATCCAAGATTTTACTGGTTGAGACCTTTGTAGGCAAATTTGGAACCTGGAGGAGTAGCTTAAGGAAACTCCTTGTGAACTTGTATTCATTAAGTTTAAGAAACTGATCGAATCACCTATTTAGTTGTATACTTGCTAGAGTATTTACTGATCGAGATGTCACTAATGGCTCTCTTATTTTTTATATTCGGATCAATTTCTCTCTCAGTGGTAGATGATGTTCTGCGAGTTCTTAATCTTTTATTTTTACTATTTGTTTCGTTGGCAGGGAAGAAGTTGGCTAACAGCATTGTCCAGGAAAAGCTTGCAGCGTGTGTGAACATTGTGCCTGGTACTTTCCTTTTCTTGTGTTAGCCTCTTACTTCTTTGTTTCCAGTCTGAATTTCAGTAACTTGAGTAAACAGATTCTATCGTCTAATTGGGTTTCTGCGGTCGAGATTTTGTAGAACCTTATCTGCTAGCGTAATCACTTTTTGGTCAGAATGTTTTTGCTATTCAGAAAAAGAATGAAGTTAATTCAAGAAAGAACTGGAAGCTAATTCTAGCAATTTCGTGATCTGTTCATGCTTTATGATATTGAATATAGAACTTACTACTTTGTTTGCTGGCATGTTTTGTTTTGTGATATTGAATACTACTAGTTCTGTCACTAGAAGATGTTTATGTTTGTTTGCTTGGAATTTGGATGCAGGCATTGAATCGGTGTACGAGTGGGAGGGGAAGGTAAGTACGGAACAATAGATGCACATCATTCATCATTCTTCAGTATATTTTGATCTCAATCCTATCTCGAGGACTACCATTGATAATAGTTGAACAAAGATCTCTGAGCTTTTAGGAACCCCTAGAAAAACTCATAAGATCTCATAAATATTACAAATGATCATTAACCCTCCTACTTTTTTTTTTTTTTTNAACACCGATTAACCCTCCTTCTAAACATAAATATTTT
>Ga0041059_1003702_pt1 | contig 10139 bp, 7 predicted proteins | sample AraColnosormetaG_FD_56232 | JGI IMG/M metagenome (GOLD analysis project Ga0041059, IMG submission 56232) | Arabidopsis roots microbial communities from North Carolina, USA - Col MF nosort | ecosystem: Host-associated > Plants > Roots > Unclassified | place: USA: North Carolina | collected 2013-09-02 | reverse complement strand
TTTTCATAGATTTTTTTTTTTTTGTATTTTTTTGAGTTTTAGCTTTTTACTTTTAGTGGTGGTTGATTCATGATTGATTTTTAAAAAGATTTATCATTTCAAAGCGAAAAAGGTTGAAATCTTTGATCATTAAACAAAAAATGGGTTTAGTGATTCTAAACTAGAAAAAGACTATGTTTTTGGTTCCATAATTTGGATTTGCAGTTACAGAGGATTTGATGAGTATCAAGGTATAGAAGTAGCATGGAACCAAGTAAAGCTCTACGATTTCTTGCAGAGTCCTCAAGAGCTAGAGAGGCTCTACTGTGAGATCCATCTCCTCAAAACCTTAAAACACAAAAGCATCATGAAGTTCTACGCTTCTTGGGTCGATACCGATAATCGAAACATCAACTTTGTCACTGAAATGTTCACTTCTGGCACCTTGAGACAGTAAGCTTATCTCTCTATCTCATAAGTGAAGTTCTCTTGATAACTTACTCATAATGTTTTTATATCTTTCATGCAGGTATAGGCTAAAACATAAGAGAGTGAACATAAGAGCGGTAAAGAATTGGTGTAGACAGATTTTAAGAGGATTAAACTATCTTCATACACATGACCCTCCTGTGATTCATAGAGATCTCAAGTGTGACAACATTTTTATAAATGGGAACCAAGGAGAAGTCAAGATTGGAGATCTTGGTCTTGCTGCTTGTTTACAACACTCTCACGCTGCTCATTGTGTTGGTAAGCAATCTCTCTTCAGTGTTTTTGCTTTGCTGAATCCATCAATAGTTGGATTATGATCTGTTGAAAGTTGTTTGATATCTTTAGGCACACCAGAGTTCATGGCTCCTGAAGTTTATAAAGAAGAATATAACCAATTAGTCGATATTTACTCGTTCGGTATGTGTGTTTTGGAAATGGTAACGTTTGATTACCCGTATAGTGAGTGTTCTCACCCTGCTCAGATTTACAAGAGAGTTATATCGGTAAGGATCCATCCGTGTTTACCGCGATTATAACATCTCTTATGTTGAGTTTTAAGATTGTTAAAGTTATCTTTCTCAGGGCAAGAAACCAGATGGATTAGACAAAGTGAAGGATCCAGAGGTTAGAGGGTTTATCGAGAAGTGTTTGGCCACAGTGTCCCTTAGACTCTCTGCTTGTGAACTACTAGATGACCATTTTCTTTGTATCGATGAATCGGATATGAGACGCGTAGAGAGCGAAAAGGGCTTGATAGATGAAGCAGGGACTCCTCTTAGACATTCTTATCATATACCTCACTACTCAAACGGTTACTACAGCCTCTATAATCAAAACCAATGGGATTACAATGGAGATGAGACAGTGGAGTCACACGAGATAGATCTCTTGGAGTTTCAAAATGATGATGATGAAGAAGAAGAAGATAAGAGGTTTGGTAGTGTAGATATAAGCATTAAAGGGAAGAGAAGAGACAATGGAGATGGACTATTTCTGCGACTCAAAACCGTCAACAAGGAAGGTTGTGTGAGAAACATATACTTCCCGTTCGACATCGAGACTGACACAGCAATAAGCGTTGCAAGAGAGATGGTGGAAGAGCTGGAGATGGATGACCGTGATGTCACAAAGATAGCTAATATGATCGATGGAGAGATTGCTTCTTTGGTTCCTAATTGGAGTATCTTCTGCAGCTCCGAATCGAACCGTTCCTCGGTGGGTTCAGTCATGGATTTCAATGAGATGCAGTGTGGAAGAGACGGGTGTGAAGAGAAGCATGGACGGTTTGAGGAGATTACGTTTGAGATAACAGTAAACGACTCTGACGAAGAAGACTAGTTTTCTTGTGCGGCAAGTAATGTGATACACTAGCTATATGGATCTAAAACCTTTCTCTTTGTCCATAGTCTTATGTTAACACTATTGATCATTGGGAATGTGGTTCACAAACAGATGAATAATTCCATTACTAACCGTTAGCATCTGAATCACACCATGCCAAAGGGAGAAGAGAATGTTGTAATCTTATTAATCTTAAAGAGAGCGTATATATACATGGTACAACCGTACAAGAAGCCCTAAACACACTTAAGATATTAACAAAATAGTATAGGTAATATAATACATTTACTTATAACCCGCTAATAGTACCGAATCTCTCCTCGTCACCTCTGCATTTACTAAGAATGTGCATTGCGAGCAACATGTTACAGTTGATATTATCTTGAACAAAATACCTTTGGTAGCCAAATGAGTCTCCATGCTTCAGTTATTAGGGTCCATAAGCTTTGTTTATAGTAAAAAAAATAGGAAAAGAACGTCACAAACTACTATGAAGGAATTTTTCGTTTAGAATTGAAGCCACAAAGACATACAAAACATAACGTTATTTGAAACGTCATAGGGCTTTAAGCTTTGAGTAAAACATTTGCTGAAGATTTGTATGGGTAAGTCCTAATTAAAGACTCTTTACATTTTTATAATACTAAATTTTGAATAATTTAAAGTTTAGAGTTTTTGTTGAATCCTTATATTTTTTTATTGTTTAATGGTGGAGTTTTTAAGTAGGTTTTTAAAAAAAAAAACAAAATAAAACAAAATAAAATATTATAAAGTTTTTAATTTAAAAAACATAATAATTATTAGAAATATTAAAATTGTAAACATACATAACAGAAAAGCAAAACAAAAGATATAGAAATGAAAAATTTGAATAACAATAAAATTTAAGCTTGATTCGGACCAAAATTTTGCCTTATGTGTTCGACTAAATCAATTTTCAATTGTTCATTCTTAGTCTGATCACGAAGTTGGGTTCGAGTGGCCATCGTATTACCAAGATTTGAAGGCATATCTGTAGAATATGTGAAATCCACTTGTGAAAAACTGGTTGATTCTGGATGTGCAAAATCGGATACATCATATTGAGTGTATCCATCTCGTTCGTCATCTATTATCATATTGTGAAATATTATATATGCTCCCATAATATTTCTGATTTTCATATTATCCCAAATAAGAGCTGGATGTTTGACAATAGCAAATCGAGCTTGCAAATCTCCAAAGGAACGCTTAACATCTTTACGACAAGCTTCTTGATTTGTAGCAAATAAAGTAGTTTTTTCATCTTGTGGTAGTGAAATAGATTGGATAAATGTAGCCCATTTAGGATAAATTTCATCTGTGAGATAGTAAGCCAAATTATAATCATTCTCGTTGTCTACTTATCTCACTTTCAGAGCTCGAACTTGTAATATATCATCAAAAACAGGTGAACGATCATGAATATTGACATTGTTTAGTATATGATAAGGTTCAAATTACCCTAAGAACTACTCTCTCAAATAAGAGATCAATTGCAGTATTTAAGGATCGATTTCCACAAAGTTCTTTTGTTCACACAATGAATTAAATATCGAGATTAAGCTAGTAGGAAATGATTGAAAATAAAGGAGAACAAAGTAAAAAGACAGCATATTGATTGGTTGTAACCGATTAAATAAAGAGCTAGAAACAAGGTATTCTCAGGAAACTATTGGTTAGTAGATCTAATGAAAGCTAGGTTGTTATCGAACCATTTTTAAACTCATACTCTAATTATGGAATAACCGGTGGTGTTCCGCAAAACTCCCTATGCTTATAGCTAAGAATAACCGGAGAAGCCGAGAGATTTTTAACCTAAATATGCATTCTAAACGAGTTCAATTGTTCACCTTAGTAGATAGGCCGATTCTTATTACACACCTATAAACCAGACTCATCAAATAATAGATCCAACTACATATACTTATGGTAGGCATATCTATTGTCTGTATTCAAGATCTAGTTAATTACTCAAGATCTAGCATTAAGTATAATCAAAGATAAAGAATTCTACAGATAACCTAGCAAAGGGGGCGATCTACTAAACCATATGAATCCCTAATGAGAAACCCTATTCCTAACAAGCAAACTACTCAGACATATTGAATGAAACAAACAACATAATTGAGTAAGAAAGCATAAACACAACAAATAAGATAAGAGTAAGAAAGGATCTCTTCACTGTATTGAGAACTGAATGAATCACTGAAAACAATGGATGAATATCTTATGTCTCTGAAAATAGGGATTGCAAAGAACTTGATAAAATGAACTTAGGTCTAAACAATGACCTCTAAAACTATATATAAGCCCTATAAAATGTCCAGGGACTAATAATGCAAATAGGAAAATCTTATGGGACAAATTTCCACTTTTGTAAATTTGAAACCGTCATGGACTTTGCTGGGCCGAAATCCGTAATCGTCCTTAGCTTTTTTTCCTTAGCTTTTGCTCCAAAATGTCTCCTCATCTCCATTGTTGTCTCAATGCATAAAATACCTGAAAAGACACTAAAAAGACTTGAGAAATAACATAAAGACTCAAAATCCTATACCTAAAACATAGATAAAATCAGTAAAAATAGGGATATTTCAGTATACCTGGAGGTCCAAAACATATGTGTCATATTCAAAGATCTTGAGAAGCAAAAACCTCTAAAACGATTATTGGTTTTCTACATCCACGTGTATATTGCCCTTTCCAAGCGGTGGGACAATTTTTCCACTCCTACTGCATACAATCAATGACTCCTATCATCCCGGAAAATCCACGTATCTCTCTAATATGGAGTAGTCGTATAAGATCTTCTCGTGTGGGTCTTCTTAGGTATTCATCTCCGAACAAATATATGATTCCTTCAACAAAATTTTCCAAACATAAAATCGAAGTACTTTCACCAATCCGGAGGTATTCGTCAACTGCATCAGCCGCTAAACCATACGCCATCATACGAATTGCTGTTGTAGTCTTCTATAGTGCCGAGAAACCTAGTCTTCCGGTAACATCTCTTCTTTGTTCGAAGTATGGAATTGGAGAGTCGATCAACAATACGCATGAACAACAACTTGTTCATTCTAAAACGGTGTCGAAATATATACGGAGAAAATGTCGGATCATCTCTGAAGTAATCGTTCCATAACGGGATGTGTCTTTGTTCACGATCTCTTTCAATATATGCTCCTTTTTTTTGGTGGATTGGCTTGGTGACGATCACCATAATTCTCTAAAGCTTGATCGATATATTGATCAAACTTGTCATCCATCATTTTTCGAAATTACAATGCGAAGAACCAGACATTTTGGATGAAGAACAATTTTGGATGAAGCAGAATGTCTTGGGTTTTGGCTTTAAAGAAGATTGGATCTTAGGTTTCTTGTATTGAAAAAAAGATTGTTTCTTGTATTGAAAAAGAAGATTGGATCTTGTATTGAAAAAAAAGATTGGAACAAAAAAGAGTGAAGTTGAGTGGAGAAATAAGAGTGGTTTCATATGATTTTATAGAGCCGGTAAAAGAAGAGTGAAGATTGGAACAAAGAAGAGTGAAGTCTGAATATTGTTTTGTGGTCTCAAACAACAGTGATACAAAACCAAACTAGTGGTAACAAACAAAAGTCATACAAAACAAAGGGTCTGGATGGATGGCGTATAAAAAATAAATCACACTTAAGATGGAGGGATCACAATTAATTTCCTCATTCATTATTTGTGTCAATTATATACAAAAAAAAAATAGAGCATCTACATGTGGATCATATTTTTTTTTGTCTTTTAATAATAAAAATTGGACGATCCATAAAACGGTCCATGCTCTCAATTTATGAGCGTTCTATCTACAAAACACACATTTCAAAAAGTAATTATTTTAAAAAGAATAAAAATATTATTTTTCTTATCAAAAATTCTATATAAATCACATCTACTTTTCATTGTTTTCACATTTCATATCAAGTTCTATTGTTTTCAAGTTCATATAAGAAGTTCAACATCTTCTGTCCTTTTTTAGACAAAAAAAAGTTCAACACCTCTTTAACATATATTCTCCAATTTTCACGTAACTATTTTAATTATTTAAAACTAAAATTAATATTTCTTTACATATAATTATAAATATAATTCATATATGTACTATCTAAATTTACAAATATAAATAATTACTATAATATATATATATTTTTATACAAATTTTTTTACATACAATTATATCATATTTGTAAAGAAAATATACTATATATATAGTTGATATCATTTTTTATTTAAATATATGTAATCAGTAACTCGTACACAACCAATGATATTATATATGTTCAATAGATTTTTGTACTTTTGTATATATTTTTTGTCGGCCAATAGATTTATTTTGTTCCACACAATTTAGTTAAAAAAAAGTTATTTTCTTTTTTGATAACAGTTTTGTAAGATTATTTACGCATTTAAACGACTACCGCAACAACTTTGGGATGTGATGCAAAGTTGTTTCAGATTATATGAAGACTCTAACAAGAAAAGAACTATGCCGAATTATTGAATGATTGCAACTATATCAAAGATATTGGCCATATTATAGTGGATTTGTTGGAGCAATAGATGGAGTTTATATTTGTGTTAAGGTGAAACCCGAATTACAAGAAATGTATTGGGATCGACATGGAAGAACATCATTCAATGTTATGGCAATATGTGATTTGAATATGTTATTCACTTATGTATGGAATGGAGCACCAGGATTTTGTCACGATACAGCCGTTCTCACAATCGCACAAGACAGTGATTCTAAATTTTCTTTGCCTCCAACAGACAAATATTATGTAGTTGATTCTGGTTATCCAAACAAACAAGTTTTTCTTGCTCCGTATAGATCTTCACGAAATAAGGTTATTCGGTATCATATGTCACAATTTGAAAATGGTCCTCCTCCTAGAAATAGGCAAGAATTGTTTAATCGATGTCATGCATCTTTACGTTATGTGATTATATCACTTGAATTTTTGGACAATATAGTTATAAACAGAATAGTGGGTATAATAAAAATTTTGTAACAAAAATAGATTTGCTACGGAGAAGCATCAAAATAAAACATGTAACTATGTTCTTGTCGCAAAAAATCAAGGTGTGGCAAACGGTAAGAAATTTGCCACGACGTTGCCACAAAAACCTTGTTATAAAGACTTACAAAAATCAACAAAACTCTCATGGCAAATATGTTACAACTAGCGTGAAAATAATCTGTCACTCGTTGTTACTACTTTCCACTAACTAATTGAAGCACAATAGTAACATTTATCTTCATAAGTTTTGAACCTAATTGCTACAACATAGCAACAAGTATATAGTAAGTATTTGTTACACTTAGGCCTTGAATGTTTTGTAGATTTTGTAAGAGTTTTTGGATTTTGTTTTTTCAAAAACTTATTTTCATACCAATCAAGATTTTAAAATTTTGGTTTCCCTACAATTTAGAAAAACTATTTTGTTGTAGTTTTCCATTCATGATTTTAGTTTTTCAGTTTTCCTAAAATTTAGGGAATCTAGTTTTTACTCCATCAACATTATTTTTCTCAAAAACTAAAAACCAATTTTTTGGAGTTTTTAAAACAAAAATATATTAACAAAAATCTAAGGCCTTGAATGGATGTTGATTTTCGATTCAGTTTTTGGATTTAGATTTTAGATTTTAGATTTAGATTTTTGTTAATATATTTTTGTTTAAAAAACTCCAAAAAATTAGTTTTTAGTTTTTGAGAAAAATAACGTTGATGGAGTAAAAATTAGATTCCCTAAATTTTAGGAAAACTAAAAAACTAAAATCATGAATGGAAAACTACAACAAAATAGTTTTTCTAAACTGTAGGGAAACCAAAATTTTAAAATCTTGATTGGTATGAAAATAAGTTTTTGAAAAACAAAATCCAAAAACTCTTACAAAATCTACAAAACATTCAAGGCCTAAAACTAAAATCTAAAATCTAGAAACTAAAATCTAAATCCAAAAACTGAATCGAAAATCAGCATCCATTCAAGGCCTTAATTACAAAAGTGTAATAACAAAAGTGATATGAAATGCAACAAAAAAACATGTGAAAAATGATACAACGAAGAGACAATATGAGTTAATAACAAATTCTTACAAATTGTGACACAACTCTCTGTGTTAATTCTTACAAACTCTCACAAGGTCATTGAAGTTAATTGCAACAGCTTATTACCTTCGGAAAAACCTATGTGCAATAAATATTCTTGTAACAATTGTTACAATGTATATACAAAAATGTAATAACAAATCTGTAACGTAATTCTTGTCACTTATAACTTACAATTAATAACAACTCGAGTAGCAATTAGCAACAACTCGTGTAGACTATTTTGGTGTTCTTAGTTACAATTAACTATACTTTCTATATTTGTTGCCAACTTATCAAAATGACTAATTCTGTTTTAATGCATTCTAATTGGTGTATTAACTCGTTTTGCATTAAAAAAAATTCTAATGTATAAACAGAAATTCAGAAAGGCATAATTAATATCATACATCAAAATAGTTGATTATATCTTACACAAGTCTTAATAATAAGATGAAAAGCATAATTAAACAAAGATAATTAAACAAGGATAATTAAACAAGATAAATGTCTTGTAACCATAATTAAATAATAATCAAACCATAAAAAGAGTAGATCACTTAAAGGCAGCATCACTTGCTTCATCCTCACCATCAAGAGCCTCATCAGCATCCTCATTCACATGATCAACTCCATCTTGGTCCGGATCAGCATATTCACTCTCCATGTTGTTGTTAGCACGGTCTGGACTGGTCACTGAAGCGTCGGTTCCTTGTGTTCGCTGCGTCGAGCCAAAGTTTGGCGCACCATTTGGCATGTACTATTTCAGACACTTCACAACAGATGCCTGCTGCTCTTGCAAGGTTATGACTTGGCGTTCAAGAGTGACTCTACCCAAAGCACCAGCTGCTGAGCTTTCACCTCGCTCGCGTGTATTGAATCCTCCAACACCAAAAATCCTTCCATTTTGAAGTGCTATAACCTGTAGAAAAATCAAAGACCAAATAAACAACTTTAGTTTCTAAACAACTTCAGTTTTTTTAAGTGATAAACAACTTTAGAACATATAAACAACTTCGGTTTCTAAAGTTTCTGATAAAAACATGGTTTGTCGTTTAAGAAAATCGATTTACGGGTTGAAACAGTCGCCACGATGTTGGTTCACAAAGCTGCATGGTTCACTACTTGAATATGGGTTTAAGCAGTCAAGAGCTGATTATTCTTTATTTCATTTACGAAGAGGAAAATCAGAAATATATATACTAGTATATGTTGACGATTTGATCATTGGAGGTAATGATTCAGAAGAAATCAGAAAATTCAAGAAATACTTGGGGGAGTGTTTTCACATGAAAGACTTGGGATCTCTGAAGTATTTTTTAGGCATCGAAGTAGCAAGAAACAAAGAAGGGATTTTCTTGTGTCAAAGAAAGTATACTCTTGAGATAATTCAAGACGTAGGAATGTTGGGATCGAAACCAGTCAGCACTCCGTTGGAGCAGCAACACAAGCTGAGTTACTCTAAAGAGCCACTCATGGATAATCCAGAGCGGTTTCGAAGACTTGTGGGGCGTTTGATCTACTTGTTGGCGACACGACCTGATTTAGCATATGCTGTGAACACTCTATCACAGTTCATGAAAGCCCCAAGAACAGATCATTGGGATAGTGCTTTGCGGGTCGTTCGGTATTTGAAAGGAACACTAGGACAAGGTATACTCTTGAAGTCAGATTCAAATTTGAAGTTGGCAGGTTGGTGTGACGCTGATTGGGCGGGATGCGCTGTGAGTAGAAGGTCTGTCGGAGGCTGGTTTATAACACTTGGAGACTCACCAGTTTTGTGGAAAGCAAAGAAACAAGATGTGGTTTCTCGTTCATCGGCTGAATCAGAGTATCGATCCATGGCTTTAACTGTATGTGAGTTAAAATGGTTGAAAGCATTGCTCAAAGACTTGGGAGTGAATCAAACCAAGCCCATAGATTCACATTGTGACAACCAAGCAGCATTGTACATAGCTGCAAATCCTGTTTTTCATGAAAGAACAAAACACGTTGAAATAGATTGTCCTGGAGTCCGGGATGAGATCATGAATGGAACGATTCGTACTCGGAAAGTTCATACTACGGATCAGTTAGCTGATGTGTTTACTAAGGCATTGGGACGACGTGAGTTCGAGTCAATCGTGGTCAAGTTGGGCATTTACAATCCATATGCTCCAACTTGAGGGGGGGGGGGGTTAGCCAAAAGA
>Ga0041059_1003701_pt1 | contig 10146 bp, 6 predicted proteins | sample AraColnosormetaG_FD_56232 | JGI IMG/M metagenome (GOLD analysis project Ga0041059, IMG submission 56232) | Arabidopsis roots microbial communities from North Carolina, USA - Col MF nosort | ecosystem: Host-associated > Plants > Roots > Unclassified | place: USA: North Carolina | collected 2013-09-02 | reverse complement strand
GAGAGAGAGAGAGAGAGAAAGAGAGAATGTATGTATGTTGTAAGTGCTTTCTCATTTATAGCAAACGGAAATATCTATTTTAATTACCCAACAATATTTTAGTTACCTTGGGGGTATGATTTGTCTGGATAAAAAAAAAATACGTTTTTGTTTTTATGTAATATGTATACCTTGACGAAAAAAAAGTGCGAGTGTTGTTTATGTCACTATATTTTGTTATATATATATATACCTACATGACACTAGTTCTCTCTCTAGTTAGAATGCAAATCTTGCAGATGTTATTTTTATAAGAAAAATCTTGTAGGTTTGATATTTGAAAACGTGATTCCAAATTGATAATTCACCATATTTACTTTTGTTGTGATTCTAATTACCAGGTAACAACATTTCTTTGAATTCCCACAATGAAACCTAAATATACATCAAAAAGATAATGGAGACAGCATGCTGACCCATGAACATGCTACCCAAAAACCTCTAAAGAAAGTGAATGTGTGTGTGTGTGTTTGCGTATATGCACACACATTTTTATAATAATGTTCTTGAGGACCACAAGACCACACCGATGTACAATTTAGGTTGCATATGCTATAGATAATACGAATCTCCTCCGTATATATATGTTTTTTTAATGTATATCTCAATTTAATATATGCAGTTTCTTTTGATAATTACTTGTTTTGAACTAATTGTAGCCGTGTGAACATAAGAAACTAATTGTAGCCGATTGTTCAATGAAAAAAAAGTGAGGTAAAAATTGGAATTATAATTAGGTAGAGTTTTTAATATTTCTCTACATATAGAGAAATATTTCTGGTGAAATCATTAAAGAGTACCATCCGACAGCTCAATGACTTTTCTTTTTCGACATTAAGGTAGGACTTGAGAGAATCATGCTGTCGTAATTATCATTACATCAAATCCATTCCCTTTTCCTTTATCTAATTTTATCCAACTAATCACTTTTTTTCTTTCTTTTGCAAACTTAGCGTTTATTTTTTCTAATTTGGTATAATTTGATAATAAATACTCCATTATATTTTTGAACAATTTCCCTCCATTCCATCATTCTTTCGGTCCATTTTTTAATATCAATTTTTCGTTTGTACATATATAAATTATAAATGTTAAGTTATAACTAACTATATATACGGTGAAAGCGAATTTTTCAGTAACAAGAGGAATGTATTTGAACCAACTTTGCTATATTCCCCATCTTGCATATATAACAGTAAGAGATTTTTCTTTATATGTAATACACAGACATTTTTGTCAAAAGATTGTTCATTGAAAACTATTTTATTAGGTTATATACCCTCAGCTACCATTGTTTGTTGCATACATTTAATTCGATTCTAACTGTATAACATTACGTTGGGACCATATTAATTTTTGTTTGGGTAGCTTTGCGTATATGTCAAATATTTTTAAAATAGTGAGAGAGAGATAAATTATCTTCAGTACGTTATTATGATCCTCAAATCAAAATACGAGGAGATATTTACCTTTTTTGTTCAACTGCGGAGATATTTACAAGGTCACACTTTCGAGATTTATTAGATATCTAGTTTTTGAACCCTGGATTCAATACTATCATTAAAATAATTTTTGTTTGGTAAAATCCTAAAATTTTATGATGTAACCCATCAATCCATCGGAGAACGTTACTTACTTCACACCATGGACTCATGGAGGCATGGACACTAGTTAGGTTTGGCGTAAGATCATAGTGGTGCTTCATGTACAAGAACAGGCAATGCGTGTGATGATGATCATATCACATATTAATGTTACTCTATATATGTGTGTGTTGTGAGTTGTTATGTAGCATTCTTCTGCATCATCGGTTGCTAGTGATGCAAGAAATATTCATGCAAAAGCTTTATTAACTTAATTTAGAACCTAACGAACAAGACTTACCCGTTATTATTAATATTCTCTTTATTTTATTTTTTGGCAATAAAAGTGGTGTATATCATGTCAAGAAATTTTGGTTGGGTCGGTAAAATTATTGTTTTAATAGAAATATATCGGTTCTAAACTTCTAATACTATTGTTGTAGGAAAAAATGGTGATTGTTGGTGAATGAGAAACGACAATGTGGGACTCATAATTGCCCACCCTATTTAAAGTCTCAATCAAAGTCCACTTCTAAGTTCTAGGTCCTATCTCGTGAAAATCATTGAGATGCTTTTCTTGTCTTCAAACAGTAGTTTTTTTTTTTCCCTAGTTTTTAGTTTTTACCCTTAATTTTCAATGTTTTCTCTCTTTAAATATGAATTTGAATTGAAGGTCTAGGTTCACCATTCATGACTTGCCCAAGTCAGGTCAACTTTCTTTTTCCCTTAATATATAAATATAACTGTTTCAAATTTTCGTTTTCAAAAGTTGTTTTGACTACTCTTTCTACCCAAAACAATGTTACTGTTCTTCCTATTATTCTGATTAATATCAAGTCTTTTTGTTGTACAATACACGTTAACCGTTCACAAATTGTTTCAATACTCAATATCTTTTAATAGTCATATATAATCAATATATGAACTATATCATGTAGATGTAGGTGCCTTTATCTTATATGTTCAACCTATATAAAGCAAAATCTAATATGTTCAACTAAGCCGGAACAAAAATGTAAAATCAGTCTATAATTTGTGAAGAAATATAAACAAAATTATGACGACCAAAATTCCGCACCACATATTATTATCATATATATTTTTGTATGTTTTTCTTCAGTTATATATATATATATATATATATATATATATTTTTNATAAATTTCCAATAGCTCTTTTCTTCAGTTATATATAGATAAGGAGCTATTGGAATAATCAATTATTATACAATGCAAGGTTCGGATAATTATCAATTTTGTTACATAATATTGTCAAAGCTGGTAGGCTAAGATTAATCTAATCAAATTATTTATTATGGATTTGATAGAATTAAGGAAAATTCATTGTTTCTCATTTTAATGTCCAGATCAACTAATTATCTATGACTATGAGGATTAATTCACACTTTACATTTTCTTATACACTTTTTCCTTTTCTGGAGAAAAAAAAGGAAGAAAAATGTAAAAAGAAAAAGACAACACAGATGGGATGTAGTGACAGAAATACAAGTCCCCTTCAAGAGATCATGAGAAATCTTTAACAGCCTATGAGCACACAATTCTACAATGACTCCATTTTCAAAAGTTTTATTGTGTTGCTTGCATGGACCTGCATATTATAGCGATACGTGGCCGTGTATATATATTGGTTGATCGATATCTAATTTGCCTATGGAAATTTTCTCCAAATCTTAAAAACTTTCTTGATTTTTTGTATAACCAGTGGCAATTTGTATTCAAAATATGTGTGGTACTACTGCAAATTGTAGTGGAATATTCTGTTCGAATCATGGGAACGACACGTGGCATTTTCCACTGTAAAAGAGAAGAGTGATTGAGATGTGAGTGGGGAGAATACAATATGTGATAAAAATTAGAATAATTCCATAACGGAAGTCGTGCCAAAAAGTGTTTTCTATGCAAAAGACAACAACACTTTCAAGTTACATACATCCATTCCATTATTTTTATTGGTAAAGTAAATTTGACATCTAAAGAAAAAAAATTGACATCACATTCCTATTCTAACAAGTTAAACTTGACTATTCTGTTGGGATAATTTAATCAACCAATTAAGAATATTATGAAAAGAACTTAAAAATGGATTAGTCTTGTGCATTAAGAACTTTGGGGGCATAAGCCAAAAACTATGTATAGTTTGTTTTCATTTTCATGAACCAAACACCAAATTATAGATTTACAAATCACGTCAACCTCTTAAATATTTAGCATGGTTTCTTGATATAATATTCGAAGGAAAAATAATCAAGTGGTGGAATTTTCTGAGCAATATTGTTTTCCTTGTGATATAATCAATGATTTTAGCCAAATTTGTTGTTACTTATTAAGAAATATTATGTTGCATCCCATCGTTTATTTACGAAAACAATAAGGTATTGCGAGATAAATCTGTAACATACTTGTAATTTGCAATGCCAAATATAAATAGCGATGCTTCTGGAACAACGGATCATATCCATCATCATCTATTGCTGTTCCAAAGAGAATAAAATTACTTTAGTATTACATTATGGACATAATTTTTTTTGATAATATTTCACTTTTCTTGTTGAAATATAGAAGACAAAGTATGTAAATATTGGTTGTCATTCAGACAGATTTAATGGACATCTCACCAACGAGCACATAACTCTCTTTAACTGTCGGTTCAATTATTTTAAGGTCTCTATATAGTATTTTCAATTGTTTTTGTTAAAAGATATATAGCCCATATATTGCTACCTCATCGCCTTTCAAAATTATGATTTGTTTGTTCTCAACAGAATAATACTAAGCCACAAACCAGTCAACCTGTATCGTCGCGTCTCGTGGATGAGCGTAGGCATTGATGTGGCTGCAGTAGCGACTAGCGAAGAGAAATGGTTCCAACTTCCAAACCATGTGTGGTCTATTGGCCAAAAAAATATTATTGTGTTTTTAACATGTTAATACGAATATACATATATTTAATTATTATTGGTTATTGTTTGAAAACATTGATTTTGATTGGCAAAATATATACATATAAACGTCTCTTTGTTTTCATTTTCCGATCGCCAAGTATGGACTAAATATTTGATTAGATGATGCTAATTTAAAATCGATGAGAAAGTAGGTGGCAGACATATATTACTCGAAATACGCCACTTACACAAGATATGCGAACTTACTGTTGTGATGCAGATCAGACTTTATGTAATTATTCTATTGTCACGCTTAATTAGTGTTAAGTGCTAACTATATATCTATTAGTTTTTTTTTGTTTTGTTTTAATCTGAGCTGTTCTCCTCTATTTATCAAATATCTACACATCTACATTATCTACATTATTATTAAGGGGTACATCCCTAAGAGCCTATTAGGTTTCCTCCTATATCAACATAAAAACGACAAATAAGGCTCACATTTTATCTTGTGAGTGAATTCAGAGATATCGCTAAAAACGAATCTAAGAACGGAGTTGTTTCTTTTTTGCCATGGATTCATATTTTTGGGTTTCAAATTATGTTTGTAACCTAAATTGTTTCCATTTTATAAAATATTTACAAAATTTAGCAAAACAAAAAAAAAACGGAGTTGTAGAAAAAAATTGAAGCATATGACTAAGTGACAAAATATTCATATTATTTAAAATAACACAGTGTATAATATTTATAATAATAATTTATATTTTAATACATATTTATAACAGCAATAACACGAGATTTAAGACTATTTATTAAAAAATATATAATTGAATAACAGAAATTTAATTATTTTAACATAAGCTGGGATGGTCGATTAATCAAACCACAGGAGAAAACCGAATCTACTACATTTGAAATCATATTTTTTGGGTTCACGTTTTAAAGTTTCACATCATTTTATTTGACTTTTAGTTATTTAGCCGTGGAAGAGCCTGAATCGGGCTTGGTAGAGAAACCCAACATACTTTGATGAAAGATTAGTAGTTAACCCTTTACTTATTAGGCCCAACAAAGGCCCATAAAGAAGCCTCTATAAGGGTTTGTCTACAGTCGTTACAAGCCCCTGCGTCTTATACACGCATCCCCGCCTAGACGACTCACAATTTTACAATCCATCTCGTTTTCAGTTCTCTAGGTTTTCCTGAATATATTACTCGGAATACTGTCTTCATCCTCCAGATCTCTGAATCTATTGGCTTAAGTGTTTTGACTAGTAACAATAATTTCGCATTCCTAACTCTCTCTAAACTTCTCCTCTCTGTAAAACTCCACTCATTAACATCAATGCTCCCGTGTGCTTTCTCGTTCTAGAATTGCAGTGACTCAAGCAAGTTGTCATCATTCTCTTTCTTTTCAAAAAAGAAAGAAAGCATTAAGTGCTTTGTCATTGTCGTAAAATAGAAATCAAAGTTCATTATAATCCAATAGGGATATATATAGGATCAAAGTTACTTAAGTTATTTTACTCTGATATTTATTAAAGCACGATGAGTGATGAACCTGAAAATGAGTAGACAATTTTTATAAGAACCAATAATATACACAACTTGGGGTTCACATAACACTGTTTAGAACATATAGGCTAAATTCATCATAAAAGTATAGAAACCCCCAGAGACAAACTGTGTGTTACTTAATTAATTTACTCTTTAGTCATTAGTTAAATAGCTAACAACAAGCTAGGCAACGAACCACGAGCCAGGTCCCTTGGTACGCTCTCCCAAACCGTACAACGCCCCATGTCCCATCCTACTGCTCCAAGACTGTAGTCTGTAACAGTGAGCCATGTGTTGAAATACTCTCTTAGCTCAGTGACCACTCCGTCTTTCAATTTCCACACGTGAACCCAGTACACGCGTGAACCCTCCCACCCTTCTGCAATCACGCAGTCATGACCAGGCACCACTACTTGTACACTGCTTGGCTCAAACCTGAACGAAACCTGCCTCGGAGGTTCCCCTGTTAGCAGCCTCATCATGTGTTGACAATCGTGCGGTCCATGGAACCACCATTCCACGTCACTGGCCACCACTTTGGTCACCGTAGAAGTGTCGCCTTGCTGCAACGCTTTGTAGAGTAACTCTATGGTTCCCTGGTTTTTCATTTCTGGGGTAAGTCTTGTTGATATCTCTACGTTGTGTGCTTCCATTTGTATATTTCTCTCTTCAGACTTAGAACAGGATAGGTTTTCAAGTGAAAAGTCTTATATTTGTGTTGTGTGCTTACGTCTTGTGGTTTCAGTCCCTTTTATAGACAACATAATCAAGTACTCGGTACAAAGGGTCATTTTAAGACTTGGTCCTTTTTCAATCAGCTTTCTTTATAATAACAAATAACTCTTTTTTTTCCCCTTTTTCTATTGTCGGTGATAAACTGAATATCGCAATAATCTTAGGTCGTTTTTCGAGCAATTATTTGGTTTGTAGGTATTTAATCTAGGTTCTATCTTTGTTGTTTTTCAGTTTGAATAAAACATTTTATCATAGCCGCTAAGTTTGTTCGCTGAAAACAAAATAAAATTATTGATGAACTAATCCCGTCTAACGAATTAAAAGTTGCTTAGAATTTGGAAAGCTCTTATGTCGTTCTCGTTCTATTAATGATGATCCGAGCAAGCTAGTAACTGCAAGAATGCTTAAGATAGGTCATAGTTAGAACCTGAACCAGACGCATACACATCTGTTATTAATAGTTTTGTCTCTAGCGAAAAATCAGAACATGTCTCAATCTTCCCACTAAATTCGTCCAATTGTTCTGTGAGTGAGCCAGCCAATAGAAATTGAACGACCAACGTTTTAGTCGGTTTAGTGATATAATCTTTTGGTGTTAGAAAAAAAAGATTTTTCATATTATAAAAATATATTAGTACTATAGTAGTGTTATAGTGATGATATAACCTTTAAAGCAAAAAAAAAGAAAGATTTTTCCAAATAATATAGTTGTGTCTTGTTTCTTCTCTGCCTTGTGTGTTTTGATTGTGAAAACTGAAGAGTCACATTTTCAGGGGTTATACTAAACTTTACAAGATGAGTTAAGCTTGTAGTATTTTTTAATCACGAATGAAGTTTTTAGTTAACAGAATGATAGATAATCCAATGTGTAATGAACTAATGATTGATAGTAGTATAAAATTACAAATGGTCTAAATGGAGGAAATGTGTAGTCCACGTAACATTAAATGAGCAATAAAGAGGCCAAGTTGGATCCAACTAAACCCCTCGTGCACACTGTCGGGATTTGGACATTCTCTTTAAAACCTAAAATAATTAATTTGCACTGTTCTGATTTTGACCTCAAATATGTACTTGTCTTTTCACGTTTCCATGCCCCATCAGTTTCGTTCATTGCTTTGTTGAAGCCAAGCCACGAGTTCTGGTTTAGTATAAAAGTTAGTATAGGTTAATTTGTTTTTTCTTTTTTTTTTAACACCATCATTATACGTATAAATAAACATAAATACAGTCACAAGCGCAAACATGTAAAACCAAACTTTTCATTTTATATGATATTCACATTCATAGCAAAAAACTACTATACACGATTGAATTTCTTGTTTAAACTTTGGATTGAGTTTCTTGTTACATCTAAGGTTCTCAGTGTAATGAATTCTCTACGGTGCACAAGTTTGTAATCAATACACTTGGATCAATAGCCGCTGGACTCAACTACATGATCTCTGGTTTATTAGAAAAACCAAATGAGATGCAATTTAGTTTGGGATTAAAACAATGAAGAGAAACGTGTGCTGGGCCATAAGTACACTGCATGTATATCAAAGTTTGATCAAGTGTCAAATAAAATGATACAAACAAGACACATACATAAAAATTGGAATTTAATTGCGACGTCCTGGTTAAGTGCACCTTGTGGAATGTGTCAGTTTTTGATTGGGTCTCAGCCTTCCTTTGGGGTCGACTCACCTCTTCCTCCTTTCTCTATCTTGTACCAATAATCTCTTCAGAAACTAATGCATGTATAGGAAACGGGGATATATATCAAAATAGTTGCTCGTATATGATTTGTCGTCCACACAAAATGCGTCTCATTTATTACAACATATAAATGAAAGAAACGCGTCTAATACATGAGAGTATGATTATAGCTAAAACAAACTAAGCTTGTAATAGTAATTCTTATATAAACCATCCCTCGCCATAGAATTTTGAACCTCGAAATCACTAATTATCCAGCCATTTCTGAGCTGTATTTCAAAATTGTGGGTTTTATATATTATTAAGATATATACAAAATTATAAGGTCAGTAATTCTTCTTTGATCGACCAATGTAGAAGGGGCAGGTACCAAACACAAGCCTAGGCATAGTGATAACGTTTGGTGACCTGTTTCCATCGTACTCAAAAACGACCTTTGCTCAACTTGATACGCTGCGTTTCATTTATTCCTTGCTGTGGATTTTAGCATATTTATCCAGCACTTTAATATGGGTCATGGAATGGGCTCATAACAGTTTACTGTCTTCTATTAGACTCAAATAAGTCCATCAGGCCCAACCATTTAAGGTCGTCATTTGATGTTTGACTTTTTAACGACACATCATGCACGACGAATTAAGCTCATTACATAACATCAGGATGGTAATAACAATCTACCAAACCATACTTTATCATATAAAGAATATATACTGTATGCGTTTATATATTTAACATTTACTGGAGTATTTTTTGGCCCAAAAATAAATGGAGTAATCATTTAATCTTTCCTTGGAAGCCTTGCGTGATATTAGTGCTTTTGATTTGAACTGCATTATCAAATAAATTTAAAGACATACGAAGAATTGAATAGAAGAATGTATTCTATGCTAATAAATCGACGAGAAATATATATATAATTCCCACTATTTGATCACTATTGGTAGTCAATAATATAAAAAAAGAATTATAATTAAAATAAAAAACTTAGGTGAAGGTGGATGTAACGATCAAAAGCAGGTTGAATACACTAACTGATTTCAACCACAACCACTTGTAGACAATATACTTGTAGTACAATATAATTGATTTGCAATAATTATAATACCTTATGATTCTAAGCAAAGTTTGTCCATCTTTAAGCATGGATAATCAACGGTTTTAACTACTTTCATGTTCACCGGTTGAATAAATTATTTTACCTGAGGTTCTGATCACATGCGGCAACCACACGGTGAGGCGATGATTATAACCGTTGGATGAATGTCACGGACCGTTATATAAATTCCACCACTCTCGCGTCGTTAAAATTAATTAAAAATCTATAAAGGTAAAAGATTTCATCTTTCTCCTGACGCGTTTTGGCGGTTCGTTCTGCACAGTTTCTTCTTCTGATGCTCTTTTTTTGTTTTTAAGAATTAAGGGTTTCTACTTTAATCGATTGGAGCACAATGGCATTGACGAGATACCAGATACGGAACGAGTACGGCTTAGCGGATAAGGAGCTCTACCAATCCGCCGATAAGGAGGATCCTGAAGCTTTGCTCGAAGCTGCTTCCATGGCTGGTCTCGTCGGCGTTTTGCGCCAGCTTGGCGACCTCTCTGAGTATGTTTTTTTTTTTTTTTTTTT
>Ga0041059_1003700_pt1 | contig 10147 bp, 6 predicted proteins | sample AraColnosormetaG_FD_56232 | JGI IMG/M metagenome (GOLD analysis project Ga0041059, IMG submission 56232) | Arabidopsis roots microbial communities from North Carolina, USA - Col MF nosort | ecosystem: Host-associated > Plants > Roots > Unclassified | place: USA: North Carolina | collected 2013-09-02 | reverse complement strand
GGTTTATTAAATATATATATATATATATATATATATATAAATATAATGTAGTTTTTTATTTAACAAAACATAATAATTATTAGAAATATTAAAATTGTAAATATAAAAGTAAAACAAAATACATAGAAATGAAAAAATTGAATAACAATAAAATTTAAGCTTGATTCGGACCAAATTTTTGTCATCTATGTTCAACCAAATCAGTTTCATATTACCGAGATTTGAAGGCATATATGTAGAATAGGTAAGATCCACTTGTGAAAACCTGATTGATTCCGAATGTGTGAAATCGGATACATCATACTGAGTGTACCCATCTCAGATGTTGTGAGATTTGGTATGGAATCTAGGATGTTGTGTAAGCTAGTAGAGAATTATATGGTGGTTAGGACTTGACTAGAACTGTTTCTTACATGGAATTGATTTGTATGATCATGGTAATAAGCCAGCGAGATCGGGAGTTTCCATGTTTTTCAAACCTCTTCAACAGGTTCAGCTTTATGTTTTGCTTGAGGGCAAGCAAAGGCTAAGTTGGGAGAGTTGATATATCATGATTTTTACTGATTTCTAACATAGTTTTAGAATAGTTTTTAGAGTTTTTCTAGTCCTTTTCGTATGTTTTGAGCCATTACATGTGTAATTATACATTTGAGAGCTATGGAGCTTAATAAAGAATTTTGGAAACTTTTCAGCAGTGAAGACTATCAGAGACATTTTTCAAGCGATGGACATCACGTCTATGTCGATCGACACCCTTATTTGGCAAAGAGAATTTCTACGTTTCACCAAGTCTTTAAGAAGTCTCTGAAGTTTTCCTTATTTGCAAAATAGACCCTGCATATTTTTAGTAACCTATATACATAATTTTATGGTCATTGTTTAGACCTATGAAAGTTTTGTAAGAGATATACTTTTGGAGAGAAGAATCTTATCCCTGCAAAGAAGATTATGAACTCCTTCTACTCTTCTTCATATTATAATTCAATGAAATTTATTCAGATTATGATTTGTGTTCCTTTGATCATGTCCGAGTAATCACCTTGTTGGGTTTAGGGAGTCTCACTAGAGATTTAGATTGATTAGTAGATCGATAACCCCTTAGGATTATTTTTAGAGTCTTTCATCTATAATTGTTCTTACTTCTGGTTTCAGATTGATCACCTAGAACTTGATATTAGAAAATAGATATACACACCATAAGTATATGTTATCAGAACTATTAATTATAGATGAGCCTGGTTTATAAGTGTGCAATAAGAATCGGTCTATCTACTTAGGTGAACTTATCGAACTCGGTTAGCATGCATGTTTAGGTATAAGATTTCACGGCACATCACCAGAAATCTAAGCTCTAGGCATAGTGAGTTTCACGAAACATCACTAGTTATTCTATAATTAGAGTTTAAGTTCAAGGATAGTTCGATAACAATTTTGATCATAGCTAGATTTAAAATTTATCTACTTCCCGACACCATCCCTAGACCTGACACTTTAATCTCCTGAATCTACAACTCAATTTGCTGTTTTATTGTTTTTTACTTTTATCTACTTAGTCTAGCTTAATATTAATCATCATAAGTTTATTGTGTGAACAACGAGAGCTTAGTGGAAATTGACCCTTAAGTGCTAACGACGATATCCTATTTGAGGGAGTAAGCTTAAGGTAATTTGAGCTATATCATATATCATCAAAACAGGTGAGCGATCGAGAATATTGATATCGTTTAATGTACCTGTAGGTCCAAAAAATGCGTGCCATATCCAAAGATCTTGGAAAGCAACAATCTCTAAAACGATTGTTGATTTTTCAGATCCAAGTGTATATTTCCATTTCTAAGCGGTGGGGCAATTCTTCAACTCCCAGTGCATACAATCAATGCTTCATAGCATCCCGAGAAATCTACGTATCTCTCCAATATGGAGTAGTCGTATACGATCTTCTCGTATGAGTCTTCTTAGATACTCATCCCCAAAACAAATATATGATTTCTTCCAAAAAAAATTCCAAACATAACATCGAAGTACTTTCACCAATCTGGAGGTATTCGTCAACCGCATCAGCCGCTAAACCATACGACATCATACAAATTGCTGTTGTAGCATTCTGCAGTGATGAGAAATCGAGTTTTCCGTTAGCATCTCTTCTTTGTTCGAAGTATGGAATTTTATTTGAGAGTCGATCAACAATACGCATGAACAACGGGTTATTCATTCTAAAACAGCGTCAAAATATATGCAGAAGAAATGTCAAATCTCTTTTGAAGTAATCGTTCCATAACTAGATGTGTCCTTTTTCACGGTCTCTTTCAATATATGCTCTTTTTTGGTGGCTAGCCTTGGCGACGATCACCATAATTCTCTAAAGCTTGATCGATATATTGATGACATTGTCATCCATCATTTTGTCGAGATTATAATGCGAAGAACCAACCATTTTGGATGAAGACCAATTTTGGATGAAGTAGAATTTCTTTTCTTTTTACTTAAAGAAGATTGTTTTTTGGATTGGAACAAAGAAGAGTGAAGTTGAGTGGAGAAATAAGAGTGGTTTCGTATGATTTTATAGAGAAAATTATATAGTTTTCAATATAAGTACTTGTCTCAATATTGTTTTGTGGTCTCAAACAAAAGTGATACAAAACCAAACTAGTGGTAAAAAACAAAAGTGATATAAAACCAAACTTATGGAAAGAAGAGACGACACAAAGACTCACTTGCACTCGTTTGGTTTGACATCACTTGTGTCTCTTCTTCGTCGACAAACACAAGACAAGAAACCAACATTAAGAGCAAATAAAGACAAGAAACCAACATTAAACTGAAGACAAGTTTAAACTTCAAACTTAAATTGAAGACAAGTTTATTTAAACTTAAACTTAAACGTAAACTGAAGACAAGTTTAAACTGAAACTTAAACTTAAACAAAGATGTCATATTAGGAACATAAACTCAAACAACAATGTCATATTTTAGGAACATAAACTTAAGAGTCCACTCAAGTTCACTCAAGAGTGCGTAAACACAAGAGTAAAACAACAATGTCATATTGGGAACATAAACTTAAACAAAGTGAAACAAGTCATATTGAAACTTAAACTAAAAACAACAGACATACAAGTCATATTGAAACACAACAAGACTAAACATTGTCAAATAAGAAAACATTCAACTAGAATACTGAAACACAACAGACGGGTTATGCAAGAACATAAACTAAAAAACATACAAGCAACAAGATTAAGACAACAGATCAGTGATTACCTTGTTATTAAGAGTTATCTCTATGGCAAAGAGACTATCAAACAATTTAGTCAGACTAATCTTCTCTTATTTGTTAATTAGCTTCTCTCTCAAAGCCAAATATTTCTCCTTAATATCCCAAATAAGTTGTACCTCTTTCAGATTGCCATTTTTTTCACCAAACATAATACTTGGCTTAGCTTTGGCTTTTGCTGCCTTAACACCAGGGGAACATATTTGGCTTTGGCTTTGGTTCTCTTCAATGCCAACTGGAACAGAGGATGATGACTAAATAGATTGTTCAAAGCACTTTCTTCTCTTTGATGTTCCATTAGTAGTATACTCACTGCACCATTTCTGCTCATGGCAAACCACCCTACAAGCATGCTCAAAGGTGAACTTGGTACCATAGTCTTTGTAAAAGATCTGATGAGCCAAGTTCACCAAATCATCATCATTTTGGCCACTGGTTTGTTACTTGGTTGCAGCAAAAAAGCTTCTCACATGCTTGTTCACACCCTCATTTATCTTTGCAAACCTCTGCTTACATCATAATGTGCTTCTCTTTTCCAGACCTTTGAGCTTCTGACTTGCTGCAAAATACTCTGATATGCGTTGTCAGGAAGCTTTGCCTTTTTGCTCGTTGGAAACAACAAATCCTTTGACGTGTTCAGCTAGACACTTATAAGGACCAAAAGTTGGAGACCATTTGCATTTTGATTTCTTCTCTACAATTGGCGCTTCAACTTCGCTTGGATCATCAGACCACTGTGTACTAAACACATGGACGTTTGATGATATGGTTGGTGAAAAACGTTCATATTGAATTGGTAGAACGGTTTGGTTCTCTTGTTGACTAGTTAAGAGGTTTAAAAAGCTTGAAAGATGATTACGAAAAGGGTTGAAGGAATCCATAACCTTCTTATGAGTTTTAAAAGATAAGACAAATATTTTATAGTTTGAAGTTATGTGCTTTAAGCAAAGAAAAGCTTTGGTTTTAATAGCTTCAAAAAATGGTTAGGTGTTAAGTTAAAGTATTGAAATTAAACATAGAGAGAAAATCAATCACAGAGAGCTTTTACTTAGGCTCCGAGTGGTGACAGTGGATGATGCGGTGCGGAACAAGCGGTTTAGCAGAAGCGGTGAGGTTTAATTGTGATTCGTTCTGAAGAAACGCATCATGCGGAACAAGTACGGTTAGTGCGGAGCAAATGTGCGAATCAATATTTGAATGGTGAAAAACATATTATGCGATTCTAGACAAATATTTGAATGGTGACGAATACAATAAGCAGTACGAGCTAAATATTTAATATATTAAAATAGATTAGTAATACTAATATAATTACATTTTTGTATATAACTAATGATTAATGACCAAATAAGCAAACATTTAAAATCAAGATTCTCTTATATTTTCTTTGAATAAATAAATAAATATATATATATATATATATATATTTACAAATTAAAACTCATGAACTGATAGAAAATTATACGAAAATATTGAAATAAATCATTAGATGTGTAAGTAGAACTATTAGATGCGTGATTATATATATAAATATATAGAATTGACTAAAAAGATTAATAATAACTATAAAGATATGTAACGAGTGAACTTATTTATAAGTTTAGATTTTTTATTAATAATTCTATAAAATAATCTAGTACTAATTTATTAGTTAGTGTATAATATTCAGTAATTAATAAAGTTAAATGTAAAATTAATTTATTAATTATAGATTTATGATTTAAATTTTTATAAGAAACTATAAACAACTAAAATGAAAGACATGTACATTGTCTCACTTACATATTGAATAAAACTTTTTTGAAATATATTAGAAGTAATAAAATATTAATTTGTGTGTTGTTGTTATTATTAATAATTATTTATCTTATATAAAATAAATATTAAACAAAAAAAGATAGTGGACTGCATACGAACCACACCCTATTACATGTGTTCTTCAATTTTACTTTTATATGATTAAGAATATTGTTGCGGTCCAAAACTTTGCTTATTTTTGATGTTTTAATTAAAATTATTAACTTATAAAAGTGAGTGTGGATGGTGACAAAATGACTTACCACACTTGGAACCACAGTGTTCCGCGCTGCACATTCACTCCCTTACTCCGAATGGTTTAAGCGGACTAGGTGGTGCGGAACAAGCGGATTAAGTAGTGCGATGCGGTTTAACTGCGGTTTAAACGAGAGAAACGCATTATGCGGAACACATGCGATTGTTGCATAAGAGCGGTTTACAATAATATGTGAATGATGAATATTACAATTATGGTACAGATGTAATAATTATTAAATTTGATTAATTTATTTTAACATCTTAAAATTCTCAAAACATTTTTTTTTGAATAAAAGAATTTAAACTGATTATCTTTATTTGTGTAAAAACTTTCTGATTTTTTGGAATTAAAAAGAAATAAAGAAAAAGATGGACCGCACGGAAAATTATCTATTATGCCATTTTTTCACAAAAATAATTCTACTTTGCCACCCATATTTATCTAATTTTGTTTTCATTTAATTTTAAATAGAAAACCATGATGAATTACTAAAGAACCTTGTGTCTTTAGGAAATTTACAAGATCCAACCGCATATCCGCGGTTAGAACCGGATCCGCCCAAGTTCTAATTGGTTTCCCCTAAAATCGAAATATTTACCCTAACTATCAAATGAAATTTTGTAAAAAATCGAATCGACTACCGTATTCTTCTTCGACCGACAATTTCGATCGAAAAACCTTTCTCGTCGAGTAAATCTCCCTCCCGTCGCCGTATCTCTCCAAATCTCTATCGCCGGATCTCTCTCCTCTCTTCTTCTTCACCAGTCGCCATTATCATCGCCCTTAGAATCCGTCGTTTTCCGCGGCCGTTCCAAATCTCCATAGCCGGATTTCTCCTATTGTTTGTAAGTTCCATAACGGCGTTTTGTTTTGAATGCGAACCCTAATTTCTTTTTTAACCAAAATTTGGTTGTTGTTTTGCAAGGGAATTATGGTTTGTGCAAAGTTAGTCGATCCTTCAAATTCGAGTGAGAGTGAAGATGAGAGGATCCGTGATGACACGATCCGTGAAGCTGATGTGAACCGAGAAGAAGTGGAAGAGGAAAAAAAAAGTGGAAGAAGAAAGCTGTGAAGAAGAGGAAGAGGAAAAAGAAGTGGAAGAAGAAAACCGTGACGAATAAAATCCGGAAAACCTTCACGAATCGGAAGAAGAAAAATCTGAAGTATATACAAATATCTGAAATTTTTGTTAGGATATTGATATAGTGTATAAAGAAAACTAGAAAATAATTAGTATAACTTATTAGTATAGGGTTGTGTGATTGGTGAATGCAAGGGCGGATCTACGTATGGCAAGTAGGGGGAACTTGTCACCTCCAAATTTTCTAATTTCCTTATACACTTCTAAGAATTTAACAGATTGTCTCCCTTAAAAAATTAATTCTGCCCCCACTAAAATAACCACTTCTCAAAACTGAAAGTTATTTCTAATTTGGCATTACTTTGTTTCCTTTTTTCCACACATAATTTCTTATTTCTTTATTACAATACAATCAATATCTTTTATCCAACATAATTTTTTCATTTTCCTTTTCTTAATTGATTTTTGAAGTTAGAAAATCAATATTTCATGATTCGACTAACTACTTTTTTTTTAATTTTTTGAAGTACTAAATAGTTATTATATATATTTTATTCTTAATAATCAAGTCTTTTAAACATTTTTTGAGTGAAAAAATATTTATGCTACAAATATTTTCATTTTTTATATTTTTGTGGTCCATGGAAAAGTATAATTTTTTCATTTCATAATTTTCTTTTGGAGATATCTACTTTTTTAAAAATAAAAAAGTTGTTAAGTAAAATTATTCTTCCAAATAATAGTGTAGAATTGTTTTTAAAAAAAATATATTTTGTTATTTTTTTGAGAAAAAATATTTTATTTTTTGGTATATATAATATTAGCTCCTGGTAAAATAAATGGCTAGATCCGCCATTGGGTGCATGGATTTATACGTTAACGTGATCAATCATATATTGGTTTGCATTACAAAATTATATTCTGAGAAAAGTTGATAATGTTGGGCTGAGATAACTAGTACAACTATTGCAACGAACTCTTTAATTTTATGTTTGTGTATGAATTTTCTGGAAATTGATGATGAGGAACAACAAATGCAGCCACAAGGATGTTCTTTGGTCCAAGCGAATACCAAAAGACGTGTAAGGTAGGGACGAGATGCACTGTGCAGCAGACAGTGAAGTATTTGGAGGGGTTTAAAGAAGATTTGCCATGGTTCAAAGCGCATTCACAGTTTAGGCATGTATTCCACATGCCTGAGGAGAAAAACCACATGACTCAAGGCATGTGGATGCTTTTGCTTCGCACATCACAGACAGAGATGGATAGAAAGTGCTGGTTTGTGGTGAATGGAGTGCCTATTAGGTACTCCATTAAAGAGCATGCGCTCTTCTGTGGTTTTGAGTGTTATGAGTACCCTAAGGAGTTCTAGCCCAGTATGATTATCAAAAAAGATGTTTAAAAATGTATCAAGGATTAAAATCATATATGTTGAAAAGAAGCTGAATGAAATGAATGATTGTGGAGAAAGGAAGAAGGCAGATAGAAAGAAGTTATCTATTTTGCTATTTTTGTGCAAGGTGATTGTTGCAAAGTCAAAGGTTGATGGTAACATTGATCGTTTCTTGCTGAAAATTATTGATGATGTGCATGCATGCGAGACATTTCCATGGGATCGTTTCACATTTGATGGATGTATGGAAGGGATTAAGTCGATAATAAACAACATGAATGGGAAAGCAAAAGTGGAGACATGTTTCTCTGGATTTATTTTTCCATTAGAGGTAACAATTTATAGTATTCTATATGATGAAATGCATTATTAGACTTAAAAATAATAGTTATGTGACGTTTACATTGAATGTGTAGATTTTATCATTTGAGGCTATCCTATAGTTGGGACAAAAGTTTAGAGACCCTATAAGGTTCGAGAATGAGTGTCCGAGAATGTGTAATAGTAAATTCTCTAATAGTGTCATGAAAGAGTTCTCATTGGAAGAGATAATTGAGGAGCTTGGAAGTGTAAATGTAAGATTTGTGAATTATATCTTATTATATGTGACTATGTGCTTGAATATAATTATTTTGATGTTTGAATTTTTATAGGATATCTCTAGCATTTTTGAACCGGATGACGAAGAGAAATATTTGTTGAGACGCATTGTAGATGGTAATGTTGTTGATGATGGGATAAGTTTTGTTGATCCAGTTGTTGATAGTTGGAGAACCTGTTTAATCAAAAAGAGGAAGAAAATATGGTGGAAGGACTTGTTTGACGAAGATGTGCGTTCTCGAAGCGGTGAGCCAACGGAGGAACATGTCTCAAAAAATGGTCCGGACATTAGCACTTTGAGAGAAGCAATTGATGCAGGCTTTAAGCAAGTTGTGGAGATGTTAGGAGAATACAATCAAATGCTTATAACCACTGTAAGAAGACAAGTTGGTGAGAATGTACCTCCATTTAACGAGAATGTGAATTCCGATGTGAATGTGGAGAAGGAAGATGGTGAGAATGTTCTACCATTTGAGGAGAATGTGAATTCCGATGTGAATGTGGAGAAGGAAGATGGTGAGAGACATCCACCATATGAAGATAATGTAAATGTGGAGAAGGATGTTGGTGAGAGTGTTCTACCATTTGAGGAGAATGTGTATATGGAGAAGGAAATTGGTGAAAATGTGTCACTATTTGAGGATGTTGGTCCAAATGTAGTGAAAAAATGCACTGACATGGTTCTTTATGTTAGAGGCTCTCCAAAAGGTATATTCTTATGTCAATCTTTGATCGTTTTTAATATTTGATGTTTGTTGGTATCAATGGTTCTGTTTTCTTTTGAAGGACATGTTCAAGATGAGACCGAAGGTAATAAAGCTACTGAAGCGGATATTTGTGTTGATGAGACGCAAGGCGATGATGAGACGCCGAAGAAGGAAAACTAGAAGAAAGGGAAGTAGGGTAAAGGGAAGTGTAATGATAAGAAGAATGACAAGAAAAAAAGAGATGAGGATGAGAACGAGGGTGAGGGTGGCAAAAAACCAGAGAAGAAGCGTAAACAGAACCCATCGAGATTCCACAAGCCACCTTATACCACAGAGAGAATGCGAGGGACCATTGGTCCTGTTTATGTTTGGAGAAAAATGGATGAAACACTTGCGTCATTGTTTTTGTGTGAACGGTTTATTTATGTATTTCATGATGTATGTTTTTTGGGATGATTGATCTTGTTGTTTGGGATTTATGGTATTTATTTATGTGAATACTACACTACAAAAAAAGTTTAGTTTACATCATTTTTTTCTTAATATTTGTATTAGTTGTAAATGATGTAAAAGACTTTCACATCACTAACATAAATGATTCGGATAGTGATGATACAAATAATTTACATCAGTTAATTAACAACTGATGTCAATATACAAAATATTTACATCGATTATTGTAATTAATGTGAATATGTATCAGTTGCAGAAAATGATGTTAATTTTCAATCAATTTATTTAAGTGATTTTAGTATTAGTGTCGATTAAAAGAATTGATTTCAACTATTTACATCACTTATTAACAACTGATATTAATATTTGTGTTTTTTTTTCAATAGACGATAATAGTAAAACTTTGTATTTTATTAATATTTTTTGTATAGCAAAAGTTATTTTCAATATCTACTAAATCTTTTATAATTTTTATACAAATAATTATTGTACCAGATCGTCATTTAAAAAATGAAAAAAATATTTTAAATTTAATTCAACTAAAATAGCTCATTAGAGATTTTATAAAAAAAAAAAAAAAAAA
>Ga0041059_1003699_pt1 | contig 10151 bp, 5 predicted proteins | sample AraColnosormetaG_FD_56232 | JGI IMG/M metagenome (GOLD analysis project Ga0041059, IMG submission 56232) | Arabidopsis roots microbial communities from North Carolina, USA - Col MF nosort | ecosystem: Host-associated > Plants > Roots > Unclassified | place: USA: North Carolina | collected 2013-09-02 | reverse complement strand
CTGGATTTTAATGTTTGTTTTTGATAATTAGAAAAAAAATCTTCAAATTAAATATTTGACATTTAACAATCTTCCCTAAATCTCTCCACATTAACTACACGGTTAGTTACTAAAATTAAACTTCCAAAATATTTAATATCATTTAATTACTACACAATTATCATTTTTGATATTGTTTTTCTCCATGACTATAACAATTCGATTATAATCATCAAACCGTAGAGATATTTGATAGCATTTAATTACTACAAAATTATAAAATATTTAGACAATAATTCATAAAAATATCATAAATAAGATCAATATTAATAAAATAAATGGTTTTTTTACGGGACGGGTTGGCGGGACGGGTTTGGCAGGACGTTACTTAATAACAATTGTAAACTATAAAATAAAAATATTTTATAGATAAATACAATTTGCAAAGTTTTATGTATAGTAACTTTAAAAAATAAATTGTTTCCGCGGTGTACCGCGGGTTAAAATCTAGTATATATATATAGAACTAAAACCATTACAAAAAGAAAAGATTTCGCCTTTTTAATGATGGATAATTCTAAAGCCTATAAGACTTAAACTTTTATTTAAAATCTACAGTTTGTTGCCCAAATAAAATGTGATAAGTATAGAGATAACAAAATATAAAATTATTTCTTACCAAAAAAAAATATATATATATATATATAAGACTATTTTACCGTAATTTATTGATGATTGCAGACAATACAAGATATCTCTAGTTTACAAAAATATCATCAACAATATTCGAGAGAATAGTTCTTTTGAGTATTTGCGGATGGCCGGAAACAACAACACTTAGAAATCATATTTAGTAAAGAATTATGTTTAGAGTTTAGACTTTATAGCTTATATATTATATTGAGATGATAGATGATTATAAGGAAAAACATAAGGAAGTCAACTTATCATAACGCTTCATTGTAAGGATATGCGAATATCAAAGGCGGAAAGATTTAGAATAAGTGAATAACCCATAATTTCATAAACGTTAGAGCATTTTTTTAGGAAATTATTTTAAGATAGCAATTATTTCATTTGGTGAGTCGACCACATGGAATCCTCAAGAGACAAATGAAAAATAATTAGACTTTTTGACGATTTTTGCCTTCATTGATACGTACGGCCTCTTAGGCTTTTTAGCTATTTCCAATGCCAACTGTCAACATTCGTATCTCTTTCGCCATTTTAGTGAAATTCCACAAAGTCATTATCTTTGATGTATATAACTTGCCAGGCTGCTACTATACCAAATAGATTTATAAATATTATTTTTAGATTTCTTTTCCATACTTTTTAATTCTCAAACGAAACTTTATGCAAAGTTGAAATAAAGTTTTCTTCTGCATTTCACTTAAAATTATAATTTGTCAAACAGAAGTGCAAACATTGATTTTCTGACTGAAAATTTTTCAACCTTACAAAAGTTGCTTGAACTTTGTTTAGAAAAAAGAAAATACTAATACTTGATAAACCCTCACGGTTCCTATTTTAAAACCAAAACCTTCAAATCAAAGACTCAAGAATCAATTCATAAATGTGTGAGACAAAACTCATAACCCAAATATGGTACACGTACGTATGAAACGTACTTAAATGCTACAAAAGAATAATATGTTTAGTTCTCAAATTTAAATAATTTTTTCCTTCTATCATTACTAATCAAAATTACAACTCATATCTATACTAAATGCTATTATCAGCTAACAATAATAAAATTTTCACAAATTGGTAAAGTCCTTATTAACTTTTACTTATCTTATTCAAATCTCATTATTGGACCCACCTAACCCTACCCACCATATGATATTGGTATCCCCTCTGGCCTCTATATAAACTTTGCATTTCTCTAATCTCCAACTTACACCAACAAAACACAACAAAGACCATTAGCCTTCTCTCCCACTCAGAGTCTTTCATCTCACTCTCGCCTTAAATGACTCACAACCATTCTAATGAAGAAGGCTCCATTGGAACCTCCTTGCATGGAGTTACAGCAAGAGAACAAGTCTTCTCTTTCTCCGTCGATGCTTCGTCTCAAACAGTCCAATCAGACGATCCAACAGCTAAATTCGCCCTTCCGGTTGATTCCGAACATCGAGCCAAAGTGTTCAACCCACTCTCTTTTGCTAAACCTCACATGAGAGCCTTCCACTTAGGATGGCTCTCATTCTTCACATGCTTCATCTCCACCTTCGCGGCAGCACCATTAGTCCCCATCATCCGCGACAACCTCGACCTCACTAAAACCGACATTGGAAACGCCGGAGTCGCATCCGTCTCTGGTGCCATTTTCTCAAGGTTAGCCATGGGAGCGGTTTGTGATCTCCTCGGTGCACGATATGGGACTGCCTTCTCCCTCATGCTAACCGCCCCAACCGTCTTCTCAATGTCGTTTGTGGGTGGCCCTAGCGGATACTTAGGCGTCCGGTTCATGATCGGATTCTGTCTCGCCACGTTTGTATCATGCCAGTATTGGACCAGCGTTATGTTCAACGGTAAGATCATAGGACTAGTGAACGGCTGTGCAGGCGGGTGGGGTGATATGGGCGGTGGAGTGACTCAACTCCTAATGCCGATGGTCTTCCACGTCATCAAACTTGCCGGAGCCACTCCGTTCATGGCCTGGCGGATAGCTTTCTTCGTTCCCGGATTTCTTCAAGTTGTTATGGGCATTCTCGTCCTCAGTCTCGGCCAAGATCTCCCTGACGGTAACCTAAGTACCCTTCAGAAGAGTGGTCAAGTCTCTAAAGACAAATTCTCCAAGGTACTTTTCTATATATATATATTTCTGTCTCATCTTCAAATATATAACAAATCCAGACCAAGAAGAATATGGCTCTCATTAAAAGAATCTTGCAAACATTAAACATACTCATGAAGTTTTGCAATAAATTCGTGAAGAACTATTTCGTTTATTTAGTTAAATAAATTTCTAGTGTCTAAAGGTTTTTCTTGTTATAGGTTTTCTGGTTTGCTGTGAAGAACTACAGAACATGGATTTTATTCGTTCTTTATGGATCTTCCATGGGAATTGAATTAACTATCAACAACGTTATCTCCGGATATTTTTACGACAGGTTCGATTTCTTATTCGTTAAAACCCAACTGATGAACTTACTTACTTCTGTCACAAGGTAATAACCTTAATTTGTTTTCTTGTTCTCTACGTATTTATCAGGTTTAACCTTAAGCTTCAAACAGCTGGTATAGTAGCAGCCAGCTTTGGAATGGCTAACTTCATCGCCCGTCCCTTCGGTGGTTACGCTTCTGATGTAGCGGCTCGGGTTTTTGGCATGAGAGGCCGGTTATGGACCTTATGGATCTTTCAAACCGTAGGAGCTCTTTTCTGTATCTGGCTAGGTCGAGCTAGTTCACTTCCCATAGCAATCCTAGCAATGATGCTCTTCTCAATCGGTACACAAGCAGCTTGCGGAGCCCTCTTCGGAGTTGCACCTTTTGTCTCGCGCCGCTCTCTAGGGCTCATATCGGGACTAACCGGCGCAGGAGGAAACTTCGGGTCCGGTTTGACTCAACTGCTTTTCTTCTCATCAGCGAGGTTTAGTACAGCTGAGGGACTCTCATTGATGGGCGTTATGGCGGTTTTGTGCACACTCCCAGTTGCGTTTATACATTTTCCGCAATGGGGAAGCATGTTTTTAAGACCGTCGACCGATGGAGAAAGATCACAGGAGGAATATTATTACGGTTCTGAGTGGACGGAGAATGAGAAACAACAAGGATTGCACGAAGGAAGCATCAAATTTGCAGAGAATAGTAGGTCAGAGAGAGGCCGGAAAGTAGCTTTGGCTAACATTCCAACGCCGGAGAACGGAACTCCAAGTCATGTTTGAAGACAAAACTTACAAGAGATTTTCCTTTTACATTAAATCCCTTTTTAATAGTTTCATACTCCACTCATATATGTACCGAGTAAGACCTTTTCTGTGATAGGTAAGGATCGATGAGCTTGGTACTTTAGTATAAATTATTGTAATGTCATCAGAATGTTCAACTACTCTTTTTTCTGCACCAATAAGCTTTATGTTCAATCAGATTTACATGTCAAGTGAAAAAAACAAAAAAAGTCTCTGTTTACGGTGTGTGAAATGCTAAGAGAGTCCACATGAAGAAAACTTTATGGACAAGGACCACGGAAGAAGCAATTGAATGAGTGATCTTTACATCACAGAAACGGATCTCATCGAAAGAATGTAAGAAGAGTATGAGAAAATAATAAACTACATAGATTTTCGAAATATTGATTCAGAAGATTAATATGTTATTTTTTTCCACTCACACTACTCATTTTACAAGAGATACTCCAGAGATTTTATGTGCAACTCTGTAATTTGATTCAAGATTCCTTCACTGGAATCAACATAAAGATGGAATATCTGAGTCACCTTTCCAACGAATATTCGAATATAATTATGAGAATATTCGAATATAATTATGAGAATATTCCCACTTTAATATTAAATATAATACCATAATCGTCAACATCTCAGTCTTTAAAAAAACAGAAAAAAAAAATCCTACAATACCACCAAAAAATATTACTTTTCTCTCTGTTTCGCCTTCAAAAAAACGTTCAACAACAATAACGAAAAAAAAAGAAGGTGCACATGATAATGATAATACTAATATAGAAAGAATCTCTGACCTCTTAAGGAAATGCAGAGATTAGTGAGTATGGTTTCTCTGTCTCTCAAGTGTGTGGCTTTAGAACTCGTTAAAAACCATTCCCAAACCCATCAAAAAAACCAAAGCCTTCCCTCTCTCTCTCTTAGCATGTGACCCCAATCTGAGTCTTTTCCATTTTCCATCAAGAGAAGAAGACTCGACTCTCTATCTTCAATCTTCAAGTCCGGCTTTAGCCTTAAGGTGCCTCTTGAAGTCCATAATGTCACCATTCCATTTAGTGATGCATTGTTTCTCGCAAACCCATATCTCATGAGCCACTTGGTTGATCAACCTGAAGTCGTGACTAACCAGAACCAAACCACCATCCCACTCATTCAATGCCTCAGCAAGCGAGTCGATTGTCTCGATATCCAAATGGTTAGTAGGCTCATCAAGAAGAAGCATGTTAGGCTGCTTATAAGCTAACCACGCAAAGATCACTCTGCTCCTTTGTCCGTCAGATAGATTCTTCATTGGCATCACTTGAGCCTTACCAGTTAGACCAAACCTACCAATCGCAGCTCTCATTTTCTCCTCTTCAGTACCCGGGAACTCCCTCATCATGTAGAGAAGTGCAGGCAATTCCAAGTCTAGCTTCTCAGCCAGATGCTGATGGTACTGAGCAATCTTCAAGTGGTTGTGACGTCGCACCATTCCTTCAGTTGGGTGCAATTCACCAGTCATGAGCTTCAAAAGTGTACTCTTTCCAGCTCCATTAGGTCCCACAAGGGCAACCCTCGAGTCCAAGTCGACACCAAAGTCAATGTTCTTGTAAATAAGATAGTCCGGTGTGTAACCAAAAGACACTTCAACAAACTGAAGCACTGGCGGTGGAAGCTTCCCAACATCAGCAAAACGGAAAACGAGAACACTGTCTCTAGCAACCTTTTCAGTGAGCCCACCTCTCTCCATCTTTGCCAATGTTTTCTCCTTACTCTGTGCTTGACGAGCAAGTTTGGCTGAACCGTGACCAAACCGAGCAATGTACTCCTTCATGTGAGAAATCTGCTCCTGCTCCCATCTGTATTGTTTCATCTGGTTCTCTTCAAGTTCAGAACGAGTCTGGCAATACTGATCAAAGTTACCAGTGTAGTACTTGAGCTGTTTGCTCTGCATGTGGATGATGTTTGTACACACTCCATTCAAGAAATCCTGTGAGTGGGATACCACAACAAGGATGCGATCAAAATTCTTCAGGCTCTCTTCTAGCCACACACAAGCTTCCAAATCTGTTCCAAGAGACAACAACAACATCAGCGACACGATACTTAAGGAAAACCATCTGAAGCGAGTACAAAGAAGAGAGATTACCAACCTAAATGATTAGTCGGCTCATCAAGCAAAAGGATTGTCGGCATAATGAAGAGTGCTCTTGCCAATGCAATTCTCATCCTCCAACCACCAGAGAAATCTTTTGTCTTCTTCGCCTGCATTTCCTTGTCGAAACCAAGTCCAAACAGAATTTCAGCAGCACGTTTCTCAGCGGTTTCTGCATCCATGGCGTCTAACCTCTCATAGATAGATTGAAGACGCTCTCCGCCTCCATCATCCTGCTGTACAAGAATTTCAACTTCTTTCTCTAACCTCAACCTCTCCTCATCACAGCTAACAACAGCCTCCAGGGAAGACATGTCAGTAGCTTCAATCTCGTGAGACAAATGGTAGATATCCATTTGATCCGGAATCGGTATCTCTCTGCGTCCGATTGCAGTTAAAAGAGTGGACTTTCCACAACCATTCAACCCAAGGAGACCATAACGCCTTCCATAGTTAAGCTCCAACATTGAATCAACAATAAGGTCATAACCATGAAACGTCACAGACAGAGATTCTATCTGCAACATATTTTAAACAGAGGATACAAAGTATGAGCAATCAAACAAGGATTATCCAAACATATATTCACAGATCAAAGGACACGAATCTAAATTTCCAAATCGAATCACGAAATCTAGATAAGAGGACTTACTCGGATATCTCTAGATTGAGGATGAGAACAGAGAACTCCGGTACAAGTCCGATCAGAAATTTGAAGAGCATCGACACCGCTTGACAAGCTATCAACACCGTTGGAAGAAGTAGCGGCGGATTTGGATGGAGCAGCAGCTTTACCACCTCTTTTAGCGGCGGCAGCAGCTTTCTTCTGAGCTGCCTTCTTCTTGCTAGCGTCAGACACCATCTTCAAATTATCTCCCTGAGAAAACAGATCAAATCCAAACTATAAGAAATCAAACCGTGGAGAATACGATAGAGATAATAGAATCAACGAATCGTGGAAGAGGAAATAGTAAATTTTTTACCTGGGAGATTCGGGAGATCTGTAGATCTAGGGTTTTCAGCAGAAGACGAGTTCGGCAAAAATTAGGGTTAATGGTGGTTTCTGTTGACGCGAGGCGGAAGAATCGGTATTTATAGGAGATGATTGTTCTGGGTGTGCCACGTGTACGGCGACACTGAGTTTGCTTTCTATATTTTCAGTTGCGTATCAGAATACAACACACCTACTTCACTTTGGTCGGTCCCGAATAATGTGCTTCTTTTATATGGGCTTTAATTATTAAAGGCCCAATAAGTAGTTGGTAAGGATCCTGAAGTGAATAAGAGAAGCCCAAGGCTTTTAAGTGGGTCGTTTTATTCTCCCAATGCTTCGGCCTTGCAACTATAGGCCAGTTTCTGCAAATGTCTTTTACAATATATTTTTTTTTTGTTTTTTTGTTTTTTTTTGGGCATGTGTTAACATATGTGTTGCAATCTACAGCCTTGAGAATCCACGCAGTAGATGTACAAGTACGAAACTCATTCATGATGATGAACATGATATTGATAGGTCTTATCCATTAAATTCTATCAGCTTTTGTGTTCTACTTGATTCTTGTAGATAGACTGTAGAATTAATGTAGGTATTCACGAGTATACAAGTTGAATAGTTATTCTTGTAAACAGAAGAAAAGCTGATTCGACTTGGAAGTTGAAGATCTCCTAGTATATGGAATGCTCACTCGATGAGATGTATCAGAAAGATCTTCATCATTTCTTCAATTTTGTAATTATTTTTTCCAAATGCTTATGTAAATTTTAATATGTCTATTTCAAATTTATGTTGTAATGTTTGCCCCAAAAAAATGGTCATGAATGAAAAATTACAGTTGGATAATTGGATTTATCATCTGGCTAATTGATCCTTAACAAAAAAAAAATTGAAATCATTTATACATAATTTAATCTAAATATAAAATAGAGAAAACCAACTAAAAACTCTAACCAAAGACCTAGTTATTGACCTGCATATGTCAAGTCATGCTTAGTCGTCTTGTCTTTGAGGAAGATTCAACGAAACCGTCGAATGGGTTATGTCTCACGTACGAAAATTAATGTTTTCATATTGGATATTTGAAATTTGTTTTCCAAGGAAGAAGAAAGTTCGTCGACCTTATCATATCATCATTCACTCATTGCAAAAGAAGTTTGGAAATTAGTGTATAGAAGTAATCAAATCAAATAGAAATTTCACAAAGTACTAGCTAAAGTTGAGAAAAACATGAGAAGATGAGGAAAGAAAAAAAAGGCAAAGCATTGACTCCTAGAAAGGCTAAATGTCTTTCTCTTTTTCCTTTTTTTCATTGTTGTGGACCTCATTATTACCTCCTTGTGCAAGAAGGTGTTGTTTTGAATAGAGCCTATGTTTTGGATGCTTATGAGTTATGTCTATAGCCATTGGTCAAATTTGTTTAGAAATGATGATAGTTCAATCGATAATTTGAATGAATCTAATCGATTAAAATTTATTTTTTTGTTGACCACTGGATTAACATGATGGATGATATAAGTCCTAAAATGAAAAATAATAATAAAAATTCTGAATATTGTAAGTATGGGGTAAATTGATCTCTAATATTGTAATGTGTTTTTAATTCCATAACTTAAGGGAACTAATTAGTATACTTTTATTCATATCATAGTCCAACAAATCCAAAGAATCTATATGGTCCAAGAAATAGGACTAAACTAAAGATCGATGAGTCAATTTGAGACACATCATATTGAAAACATTTGGCAATAGACATATCAAATAAGTTTTTCGCAAGACCTTCTTTTTATTAACTATCAATTGATTTTTCAGATTGAAGTTTTTTTTAAAAAACATTTTTATTATTCATATCAAAGGAAAACAACACTCAAACGAATATTTATTGAAAAGAAGTTCCATTCTATACAAAATTGATGGACATTATCTTCAAAATGTTGATGGAGAAAAGTTTTACACACTACAAAATATGAGACTCAATCAAAATTTATAGTCACAATGTATCTTTAGTTACTTTCTTTAATCCGTGTTAGTTGTTTATGAGATGGTAATCTTCAAATATGTAGCTTGATATAGATATGCTTTAATGATAATCTTCAAACATGTGCCTAAAACTTTTTGTTCTTGATCAATCCATGGTACCCAAAGAAAAAAATGTACCATGTAAATGAATATTTTATATGTTCTAGCTTGGATTTGTAAACGTATAATTTTGCATAGCTGCATGTAATAATAAGGTATCTGAAGAAAGTGCTTCATGAAAACAACAAATTATATATGCATGCAGTAAAGAATCCTCGAATATTCGGTTACAGTTTCGTTTTAATGTTTTATCCAATTGATGATGTGCATTATAAATCTATAACATCTTCCAATGTGTTTTTAATTTTTCTCTTTTTTTAAACCTTTTTCTTTATCTTTTTTTCTTCTTCTCCTTTTATCTTTTATCTTTTTTCTTTTATGATCTTTTGGTCCACTTTTCTTGGCATGCCCTACTAAAGCCCACGTGGTAAGAACCAACGACAATCATCAAGCCTATGCAACAAAAAAAAACAAAGGGAATCATTTTGATCCATAATTTATTTTAATATTGTCTTAACTAAACCATTTGAAATTTTAAAATATGCTAGACATTTCATTAACCAAAATGTATCATGAAGAACGACCTCTTGTCTTGCAACTAACTTTAATTATTGATACGAAACGATGTAAATGAGGAAAATCATGTGTCTTCTTCGTGAACCATTTTCTTATCTCTCTCGACCAAACTCTTATTACATCAGCAAACAATAATTGATTTAGTGAGTTCCTTTGAATTATACCATTCTTTCTTGCTTTACTATTTTCAATTAATCTACAGATTTATCTTTTACTCTTTTAACCCCTGTCCGACTATACAAATTAACTATGTTATAAACGAATGAATCTTCAAAATGTAGAATTAGCAGTGGAACTTCGTAAATCGAATGACTAGGTCTACTAAACCACCACTATTTAGTTTATTTAGTTCAATTATTTCAATTTAAAAACTTCAATGCACTTTGGAATACAAAGAAAGCTGCTTACACGCTAAATTAACGGAATATGATAAACTTTTTATTTTTGTAAAGTGAAAAAGGTTGTCTACAAAAAAAAAAAAAAA
>Ga0041059_1003698_pt1 | contig 10152 bp, 10 predicted proteins | sample AraColnosormetaG_FD_56232 | JGI IMG/M metagenome (GOLD analysis project Ga0041059, IMG submission 56232) | Arabidopsis roots microbial communities from North Carolina, USA - Col MF nosort | ecosystem: Host-associated > Plants > Roots > Unclassified | place: USA: North Carolina | collected... | reverse complement strand
AAAAAAAAAAAAAAAGGGAAAGACTTGTAAGCCTTGAATCTGTAACCCATGCATCATCTTGACCACACTCCTTCCGATCGTCTCTTATGCCCAGTAGAACGAATTCAAAAAGATAAAGATGGCAAAGTGACAACAATTAGTGGGGGAATCCATTACATAATCAAAAGTTCCTATTTCATTTCTAACGCTGAAGACGAAAAGCCTGTTCATCTCCTCTCCTTGATTCTTCGCAACCGAAAAGAAGACAAGGTACTATCTTTTACTTTTTGCTATGTTTGTCAGATAGCACTATTAGGTGAAGCCTATTACGTTTACTTCTGCAGCTATTGCCCCAATTACTACCACAAAGAATGTGTTGAGTCTCCTTCCGTGTTTCATTCCTCTGATCATCCAAAACATCCTCTTCAACTTCTCTGGATTCCCGACATGTCTTTAGAAGAAGAACGTGATAAACGATGTTGTTCTTGTAAACGTGGCGTAGACGCACTATTTTACTATTGCTCTATTTGCGATTTTGCAGTCCATATGGCATGTGCGGGAAATCCAACATCCCCAACCATTGACAATCCAAAAAGGCATAAGCATACCCTTCATTACTTTCCCAGGAAATCCGGTCTGTTTTGCGATGTTTGTGCGTTGGTGGACGATTCTGATTACTTATATGTATGTCTCCTATGTGATTTCATTGTCCATAAACGATGTGTCTACTTACCATATGTCATAAAGGTGTCTCGTCACAATCATCGTCTCACTTTTACTCCCAATCTTCCTTACGAAGAACCAACGGTGACGGATTGTGGAGTTTGTCATGCAAAGATAAACGAAAATTACGGAGAATACTCTTGCACTAAGAAGGGATGCGTTTATGCAGTGCATTCCAGATGTGCTATGCAAAGTGATGTGTGTGACGGGAAAAAACTTGAAGGAGAGCCTGAAGAAGTATATGAAGACACTAAAATGTTTGAGGAGAAAGGCGATGGGATTATACAGCATCAGAGTCATCCACGTCACCAATTGAGACTTGAAAAAATATTCCACGATGAAAGCCATCATTGTCAAGCGTGCAGACGTCCTTCTTATGATCATGGTGGTAATGTGTATCGATGTATGCAATGTGATGATTTCATTTTTCATGAATCGTGTGCATATCTTCCTCGTACTAAACAATTTATGCTACATGTTCATCCATTGACTCTAGATCCCAGTTACAATTTCATAGATTGGTTCCAATGTGGGAAATGTTATCGTTACTCTTGCGGTTTCCGGTGCATGTGTTCGTGTGCCGTGTGACTTTTTTCCGGTGTTGGACACACTTTGTGCTTCTATATGTGAGCCGTTTGATCATCACTCTCATCCACATTCCTTGTTCATTACTAGTGGTGAACACGAAAGCAAAATCTGTTCCATCTGTCAATCATCGGAGCCACAACCTTTAAATTGTTTGAAATGCGATTTTGTTTTGTGCTTTTATTGTGCCACTCTTCCTCATAAAGCAAGGTACAAACATGATGAGCATTTCCTCACTTTTTCTTATGAAGAAGATGCAAATGATGAGCTTTATGGTTGTGAAATATGCGAGGAAGATATAAATCCAAAGAATGGGTTATATGCATGCAACGAGTGCGGAGTCACACTCCACATCGAATGTTTACTAGGGAGAGATCCGAATACGACGCCTGGATCATTTTCAAATTCGGTAGGAACGTTGTATATTCTTCCCAACACTTATTCAACTCGACCTATATGCACAACATGCAGAAGACGTTGTCCGTACCAAATAAAGATAAATTCATCGGGCGGTCCCTATATATTCTGCTCTTTTGATTGCTATCAAAGATTGTGTCGTAGCGAAGACTGGTCCTAATGCTTGGGAGGCCTAAAGCAAATCACTAAATATGTGGTCTTCTCGTAAAAGAATTTGTATATGTATTTGTTTTTTTTACTTATATATTTTGAGCTGTATCAAGGATGGTGTCAGAATCATTCATGTGATTATTTTAAGGTTTTCTTGATTTAGACATCAAATATTTCTAGAAATTTCGAGCGTGTTTCGCAAGTTCAAGACATAAACTCATGTTTTTAGTTGTTTATAGAACGATGATTATATATATTCGTAAATTTCTTGGGGGATAAGACACGTAAAGACCAACACAACTTAATTAGATGAGTCAACAATCATCGTGCATAACTCCAAATTTCTACTTTTTCACTTATTTGACCGTCATCGATATTTTATTTCATTAGTAAAAACACAGGAAGATTACTCAAAAGTCTTGAAGTCTTTGATCGTTAAAAATGAACATGTGCAAGGAGACACACAAAAATTCCAAATCAATTATATAATTGCAACTTGCAAAGATCGAAGCGATTTCTTCTTATATACGAGTTATTATATGTATAAAAATGATAAGACATAGTAAATGACAGACGCAAAAACATTGACCAAAAGTTGTAAAAATGATATAGAAAGACGTCAACACCAACAAAAAAATGATATAGAGAGAAACGTTCGTTTACACGCGTTTTTGTCTATATAAAGTATACATTTATACATCCCTGGAAATTTTTCAGATTTTCAAAAATCAGATTCAAAGGAAACAGAACACAAAGTTTTGTGGGGTTTGACCAAAGAGAGTCAACGAAGAAGATGTCTTCAATCAGTACGGAATCGTCTTCTAATCTGTCTCTGTTAGAGAATGGCGGAGGAGGAAGTGATAAGCCGACGGCGGAGACGTCGAGGCGTGTGCGGAGAACGGTATCGGCGTCGTCGTTGATAAGGAAGAGATCGGATCTGAAACTGATCTCCAGAGTTCGTTGGGAGTTTATGAGACGAATCTTGACGAATCTTCAAGAAGTTCTTCTCGGCACCAAATTGTTCATCCTCTTCCCGGCCGTTCCTCTCGCCGTCGTCGCTCACCGCTATGACTGTCCACGTGTAAGTTCCAACAAATATATCTTTATTTTATCGGAATAATAAACCAAACATTCGTCTTAAACCATATGTTATGTTAATTGTTATTGCGTGGTGTAACAAAAAAACAGGCGTGGGTCTTTGCGTTGAGCTTGCTGGGATTGACACCTTTGGCCGAACGTATCAGTTTTCTCACCGAGTAATTTATTCTTCTTTGTTTTCTTCTTTTACCATTTATTTGCTTTCTATCTAAAATAACGTTATTAGTTCATTTACAAACATATATTTTGATTTTCTTCTTAAACAGGCAAATTGCTTTCCATACCGGTCCAACAGGTGATCATTTAGATTTCGTTGACTTTATATTTGTTGCCATGTGAATCGAACCGGGTTATTCGCAGCACAAAACCGAATTCTTAAATTAAATCAACGCATTATTTTTGTGGTTTAATCTAGGTGTCTTTTATAGTGCATTGATCTTTGATAACTTGACATGCAAGCTATATACATGAAGGAAATTGGATTTTTGATTCTGTGAAAGTGTTTGCATTTTCTCTCACTTATGAAAATTAATGAAAATAATTGAATGAATGAATGAAGTTGGAGGATTAATGAACGCCACATGTGGAAACGCAACGGAGATGATAATAGCGATTCTAGCGGTTGGGCAAAGGAAGATGAGAATAGTGAAACTCTCACTTCTTGGCTCTATTCTCTCCAATCTTCTCTTCGTCTTAGGCACTTCTCTATTCCTTGGTGGCATCTCTAATCTCCGCAAACACCAATCTTTCGACCCAGTACGTTATTGTCTCCTCTCAATCAACATTCAAGATATATGTATCATATCTTATAGATTGACAACAACGTACAACAAAAAAATCAAAATGTGTATCGATCATCTAATCATGTGTGTAATTCTGCAAGAACAGAGACAGGGAGATATGAACAGCATGTTGTTGTATCTGGCGCTGTTATGTCAGACACTACCAATGATAATGAGATTCACAATGGAGGCTGAAGAATACGATGGGTCAGATGTAGTTGTGTTGTCAAGAGCAAGCAGCTTCGTGATGCTCATTGCTTACTTGGCTTTTCTCATCTTTCACCTCTTCTCTTCTCATCTCTCTCCTCCTCCTCCTCCTCTTCCTCAGGTTCTCTCTCACTCTCTCTTATACCATACTCTTCACGATATGAATCATCTTGTGCTGCTTCTTATCTATGTGTGCTTCGGTTAAATGTATAAAAGAGGGAGGACGTGCATGACGATGACGTGAGTGACAAGGAAGAAGAAGGAGCCGTGATTGGAATGTGGAGTGCGATTTTTTGGCTTATTATAATGACACTTCTCGTTGCTTTGCTCTCAGACTACCTTGTCTCCACTATCCAGGTGTGTGTTGACTAGAGCTTTTTGGAAAAATATGTTATCAAAAATATAATATTTTCTTCAAAACGTATAAAAAATATGAAATGGACAGGACGCAGCAGACTCGTGGGGATTATCAGTGGGATTCATAGGAATAATATTATTACCAATTGTTGGTAATGCAGCTGAGCATGCTGGTGCTGTCATCTTCGCCTTCCGTAACAAACTCGTATGTTTTACTTCTTCTTTTTTTCCCTAGTTAATTACAACAAATAAATAACATCACCATATTAATCCTGGTTTTGAACAAAATATGAAAATGTACAGGATATAACTCTTGGAATTGCTCTTGGATCTGCAACACAAATTGCTTTGTTCGTGGTAAGCATAATATTAGTATTGATTTCTGTAAAATTAGGGAAAACAAATATTTCTTATAATATATTCCTCTTAGTTTATAAGCTTGGCTCAATTATCAAGTTTAGGTGTAAACTTAAATATATGGAGAATATCTTTCTTACAACCTGGTGCTAACTGAGAAAATATTTCATTATGGTTCAGTTTTCTTACAACAATATAATTTTGACAAACTCAAATTTGAATGTAGGTACCAGTGACAGTGTTAGTGGCATGGACAATGGGAATAGAAATGGACCTTAACTTCAACCTTCTTGAGACCGCTTGTTTTGCCTTGTCCATTCTTGTTACTTCCTTAGTATTACAGGTGCCATTTCACTCATTACATTATTTATTGAATCTTGAGGTTGTGTTAGTTTTATTAATATATATGTTATTATATGATTAATAGGATGGGACTTCGAACTATATGAAAGGCTTGGTTCTCCTCTTGTGTTATGTTGTCATAGCGGCCTGCTTCTTTGTCTCTAACTCACCCTCAAGTAAGCTTCTCTTTTGATTATGATGACTGTTTTCTACGATGAATAAATACACTATGATATTCATTTGCTTTGTATTTCTCCAATTGCAGCCGAAACCAATACAACTAATCATACAATAACGAAAAGGTAAGTTATGTTTAAGGGTATCAATTAGTGCACCATAGTAAACAAAAATGTAACATTTTAAGAAATCTATCAAATATATTGATGAATGTTAGTTTTAACTGTCAACTGGCAATCATGATAATCATAGAAACCTAACTTCTAGAAAGTTAAATCATTTTTAGATTCTCGGACTACATTATATATTATGATATATGGTTCTTGTTTATTTTTTTTAATTGCAGGTAACTCGAATATTGTTTTGTCTTTCTTTTAGTGTATTGTTGTTTTCTTTGATTACATATTTAGTTTTTGAATTATTGTGTAAGTATATATATTTTTAAGAATTTGTTTTTTACATCATTTTTTATAAGGAATATGTAAATTAAACGTAATAGATAATTCTAACATAATCAAACCTTGTTCATACATGTCAGAACTGCATGTCTATATAGGAATACAATTAAATTAAAACTAAAAATATAAATGCCTTCTCATGGAATTTTTTGATTCGTATCAGAAGATATTTGGCAGGAATTTATTTTCTTAGTGATTAAAAAACAAAAAACAAATGTTCGAAGTATCGGAGAAGGCCCAACTGAGCCCACTAGTTTAAATTGTACTTTGTGATTCCCTTGGGCCTTGTGGATCCCATTAAGTACTAACTGTTATTTACAAGAATGCCATCATCGGAGGCCATTTATAAATTTTGGACTCAATTTTGTTGCAAATAAAAATCTGAAATTCTCAGGCGAGATTCCGGAAGCAAAACATTCCTAAATTTCGCCAAGTGATCCGCCATGGGAGAAGAGAAGTCTCTGCTTCAGTTCCGTAGTTTTCCTTCACTCAAGACCTCTGATTTCGCTCTCACCGAAGAACCTTCATGGAGGCTGGAGAACAACGTGTCGTCGAATCGCCGGAGAGGAAACAAGAGAAGCGGTGGCGTTTTTACCAATTTTGCGTCCCTTTCCGTAGCGATTAGGAGAGATCGGAGAGAATCTACATTTAACGGTCGTAATGGCGGCGGAGGCGGAGCGTTCGCATCGGTTTCGGTGGTGATTCCGAAGGAAGAGGATGAATTCGCGCCTACCTCGGCCCAGCTGTTGAAAAACCCCATTGCTTTACTGTCGATAGTACCGAAAGACGCCGCACTATTCTTCGCCGGAGCGTTCGCCGGAGCCGCCGCAAAGTCAGTGACGGCACCGCTTGACCGAATAAAGCTCCTAATGCAGGTAAGGGCTCTCTCTCCTCTCCTTCTCAACAACTTTTAAGGTTTTCTGGCACGTGTGTTTTCTCCATTTTAAAAAGTAAAATAAAAATAAAACTGGTGACTGGTGAGCACAACGAATACGCTGTCGTTTCGGCTAGTTGTTGCTTGTGGGACATTGTTGATTTTCCTCTTCTTTTTTCTTTTCCTAAGAGACTCTTCCATGACATGGTCTATGATAAAATTGATCATGTATTTATATCTCATTATTTCAAGCCAAGAACCTTGAGGGGAATCTATGGAGTATTTGTGATTGTGTTCTTGTTACAGGCTTGTAGTAATGTACATTGATTCTTAAATGATGTCTTATTAATTCATAGACACATGGTGTTCGAGCTGGGCAACAAAGTGCTAAGAAGGCTATTGGTTTCATTGAGGTATATATACTCTCAATCGTGTAATTTTTAAGAGGATTAGTTAGTTGTTCTTATTGTAAAAGTCTTGTTGATTTGGTTTTGTTTGGGATGACTACAGGCCATTACTCTTATCGGAAAGGAAGAAGGTATTAAAGGTTATTGGAAAGGAAATCTACCTCAGGTACGTCACACAATTTCTTGCATCCTTTTGGAAAGAATGGTGTTGAATTTTGTAGAGTTTGATTGCACATAATCTTAGTCTGAATGTTCCAGGTGATAAGGATTGTACCTTATAGCGCAGTCCAGTTGTTTGCATATGAAACATACAAGGTATATAATCTTTCTATATCTGATTCTGGTTTCGTTTCGAAAGTTTTTGAAACCGTGTCTAATCAGTAATCACTTTGTTCTGTACATTCTGCCTTTTTTATGTTGTTTAGAAACTCTTCAGGGGGAAAGACGGTCAATTGTCAGTCCTCGGAAGGCTCGGTGCTGGTGCTTGTGCTGGCATGACGTCTACTCTGGTAAGTAACGTTGTTTATAGGCCTGAGTGAGTTTGTCTAATCGTAAAGTAACTTAAGACTCTTACTACTTAATGCAGATTACATACCCTTTAGATGTGCTGAGATTGAGGTTAGCTGTTGAACCAGGTTATCGAACCATGTCCCAGGTATATTCATCGCATTATACACCAACTTTCTCTTCCATAAATTAATCAGGTTTTAAAGCAGACATGTCATATCTAGGTTGCCTTGAACATGCTGCGGGAGGAAGGAGTTGCATCATTCTACAACGGTCTAGGTCCTTCGCTTTTAAGTATAGCTCCTTACATTGCCATCAACTTCTGCGTCTTTGATCTGTAAGTCTACTAACAGTTCAAACATTACCCCTGAATATTTTTAACTAGATTGTTTACATATTCGATAATACAATATATGCACAGGGTAAAGAAATCTCTGCCAGAGAAGTATCAACAAAAGACACAATCATCTTTGTTAACAGCAGTAGTAGCTGCTGCTATTGCTACCGGTACTTGCTATCCATTGGATACCATTAGAAGGCAGATGCAATTGAAGGGTACTCCATATAAATCGGTATTAGACGCTTTCTCAGGTAGGAACAAAAACATCATTATCTGCTTTTATTCTTCCAGTTTCCGGTGACTGACCTTATTAAACCCTTAAACCGTTGTGCAGGTATCATTGCGCGTGAAGGAGTTGTTGGCTTGTACCGTGGCTTTGTCCCCAATGCACTCAAAAGCATGCCAAACAGCAGGTAGTTATAGTTTTGATAAAACAAGTTCATTTTTTTCATTTTTCTTGTTTCAGTATTAACATTTTGGAATCCTCTTTTTGTATTGTTTCAGTATTAAGCTTACAACATTCGACATCGTCAAGAAACTCATAGCAGCGAGTGAGAAGGAGATCCAAAGAATCGCGGATGATAACCGCAAGAAAGCAAGTCCTAACACAATCGATGAACAAACCTGAAGACGCAATTTTGGATTTCCACAAGGTCATTTTTGCCCGTTATCTTATGACCTTTGTTTGTGTGTTTTGTAATTTGGAATGTAATAAGTTGTATGTTCTCCTCATAATTCAAAATGTGCTTGAATTGAATCCTGAAGCCAGAGAGGGTAATAAATGGCTGTTTGTGTTACGTTTGGTCGCGCTGGTTTTGTATAAACCGAATTTAACCGGGTTGCTACACTCGAAATTATATCGTTTTCTGGAATTGGGTCATCTATCTATTTCGCGGTTGCAGAGAGAAGTTGTCGACGACGGTGTCTTTTGTATCCTCCTCCTCCAGACCAACAAACTCAGAACCCTAAGCCCTAACTCCGTAAAATCATTTTCGTCGCCATGTACTGTACTTTGCGATTTCCTTTGCCTCTTCACATTCCCCAAACTCGAACAATGACGTCCTGTCAGCCGAAACGACGCCGTGTTGAGCACTTGCGGTGCTCTGCTCAGCCTAGTAGTATTCGTGAAGATGACGAAGATGCCGATGATAGGAGGTGACCATCGATTCTCTTTATTTAACTTGTTCCTGTTTGATTCTAATTGAATTATTGTTTTTCTGCAAATGTGATGTTGATAGAGTTGGAGTTGAAAGACGAATTTCGATTGTGGTGGAGAGATACGGAAATGGCACTTCAAAAAGGTGGTCAGCTTAGGTTTCTGTTCTTATCTTATTACCCGAAGAATCATCTGTATAAACACACTACCTCTTGTTCCTTCTTGTGCAGATATTTTCTAGATGATGATGATTCCCCTTTACAAGGCATTCTCGAGGAGCGTGAAACTAAGCCTGATAACAATTCTCAGAGCTCTAATTCCTCCGAAACGAACATTCTTTGGCTTCCAGATGTTGTCAGGGATTTTGTTTTCCCCTCAGGCTTTCCTGGTACTTGTACTTGTCAGCTTCAAATTCCATATGTATCTTTCTGTCATCTTCCTTTGTCAGGACTCTCAGAATGTTAAGCTTGCAGAGGTTTTGTAGATCCAATTATGATTCAGTGAGTTAATCTCGTAAAATCACATTGTGCAGGGTCTGTTTCAGATGATTACTTGGACTATATGCTGTGGCAGTTCCCAACCAATATTACTGGCTGGATTTGTAATGTATTAGTCACGTCAAGTCTTCTCAAGGCATGTTCGGGAATCCCCTAAATTATTGCTAAGGTCTTCTTATGACTGGACTTCTTCTAGAGACAAATGTTGAGAATGCTCTGCAATTTTTTTTCAAAATTCTTGTGCTACAATGCAGGCGGTTGGGGTTGGCTCTTTCTCAGGAACTTCTGCTGCCGCTACTGCTGCTGCTTCTGCTGCAGCCATCAGGTTTACTTTCATTCTAATGCAAACTTTGTTTGTTTGCTGCTGCATATTTTTTTTGTTCTTATAGTTTTTCCAAACCATGTGTTGTCTCTTCAGATGGGTGTCCAAGGATGGAATTGGAGCTCTTGGCCGTCTTCTTATTGGTAGGGAAACCATCGGAACGTTAATAAATGTTCATGGAGTTATCTAATATCCTCTACAATAAGAAGGGTATGTTTTCCAGGTGGACGTTTTGGTAGTCTTTTTGATGATGATCCTAAGCAATGGCGCATGTATGCAGATTTTATTGGCAGTGCTGGAAGGTTTGTAGTACAGGATTTAAATTCTTGGTGAGCCATATTTGGTTAAAACTGTGTATAAGCATCACAGTTTTTTTTTTTTTTTTTTTTTTTTTTTTTTTTTTTNTTTTTTTTTTTT
>Ga0041059_1003697_pt1 | contig 10154 bp, 12 predicted proteins | sample AraColnosormetaG_FD_56232 | JGI IMG/M metagenome (GOLD analysis project Ga0041059, IMG submission 56232) | Arabidopsis roots microbial communities from North Carolina, USA - Col MF nosort | ecosystem: Host-associated > Plants > Roots > Unclassified | place: USA: North Carolina | collected... | reverse complement strand
AACTTTTAAAAATAATTGAATAAAGTCTAAAATCCCATATTTTATTGTAAAATCAAGAGAACTTTTTAAAACCCACACCCGGCCGGTTCAACCGGTTTACCGGGTCACGGGTTAATTGTGAGTTTTTGTGGGTTTTTTTGGTTTTGAACTTGTTGGGTTTTAACACTAAACCCAAACCGGAAAAGTGTTCAAATCACGGGTTAACTGGTCGGACCGGACGGTTCGGGTCTGGCGTGAAAACACTGGTGATCAGCTATACTAAACCCTAACCTGGATCCTATGCAAAATTATTCAACGTAGTTACTATTTTCTAGGTCAATAATTACAATCTTATCTAAATCAAATCATTTACATCAAACACTTAAGGACAAAGAACTTTCCGACAAATATCATTAGACAGAAAGAAACCTCTGGATAATTAATAAATTTCTTAATGATGGTCTATGATCTAAAATAAACTTGATTTAAATGATATATCAAAATACGAAAATTTATTGTTTACATTCGTTACTTCCTAATTAGTCAACATCACTTTCATTCCTAGATTCTTTTTGATTTGATATTTGCTAATGTTAACCAGCTGTGTGAGGTGTTATGTCTTTATCTCTATTGTCTTTGGATTAGAGGTGGGATTTGAAAACAATATTATAGTGAGATCAAGTTGTGATTTCTGAAAATTAAATGTCCTGCTTGTAATTTCTTGAGATCTACTGAGAAAAGGCGGAATCTTATGTTTGCTTTTTCTCTAACCGGTTTAATACATAATCAACCAATGATTCAATGATCAACCAAATATCTTTCTCTAATTAATAATTTTGTTCCATTATTTTAATCTTATCTTTCCGTAGCTTAAATTTCTGTTTGTTCCAAATTCCAGTAGGTGTTAGGTCCTAACTAGAATAAACATGACCACTGAATCATGTATACAAATCTATAGGAAATTAGGTCATGTATGTCTTATACTATTAAGTATGTATATTGCTCGATTGAGCTTGATCACCTTCCAGTATGTGTTTTCGATCAATTTATGGCAAGTTTTTCTATCATATTCAGTTCTAGTAAGGATTTCTCAATCAATTTTGTTTTGGTAAAGATTTTTCGATCAATCCTGATTACGTTAAGATTTATCGATCGATCAATCTTGTTTATGATAAAAAAAATTCTGTTCATTTACACTTCAGGTTCGATCATCTTCAACATCGGGTTTTTCTCGATCACTTCTGATAATATTTTTGATAATATTTGGATTTGTTCGACTATTTCTTATACCGGATAAATTTTCTCGAGCATATTTGTTTTGGCCTGAAGAATTCTAAATCTATATCCTCATCATTATGTCTATTTAAGTGGCTTAGCTGACCAACCGAATTATAGCAAAGATTGCACCATCTTATTTACTAATCTAAGTAAATGTAACATATTGATCTTACTAAATTTCAGGTGTCTTTTAAATAGGGTCTTATTTATGATTATGCAAATTATGTATATGCAAACAAAATTCATTTTTTTATCAAACAATATTATATGTCAATATATAGATATGCTGATTTTTTTTCTTCTTCACTGTGGCGAAGTTAGTTTCCATATACATAAATAATCTTTCAAAAATGCATTTTTCAGTATAACAATAATATAAGGAAACAATGATAGGTATAATCATTTCTGATTATATGAAGATTAACTGATAAATTATGTAGAGTACTAGTGTGAAAGGGAATTAACAAAAATATAGCAATCACATGGGTCTGCACTCTGATTCGTGGACTTAGCACACAGAATAATGATATTGGATTTTATTAATCACCAACTACTTTCAAGTTCATAATTGAAAAGTTGTTAATTAAAACTTCTAAACTAATTTATAAATCTTTATGGTTTTATTAGTCTTCACTTGCAGCTTTAGTTATAAATTCATAATTAAGAACTGGAGATTGAATTATTGGACGCAGGAATAGGTAGGGTGAATTATAATTTGCTTTTGTTTACTAATACTTTAATTTAATCCATTCTATTTTGATCACTAGAATAAAAAGTAGAAGATGCTTTGAATGTGGGTGGTTTTTATATTTTTAATATCGAAGAGTAGTTGCATCTCACTCGGAAATTTAATGATATTAAAAAATGGTTACAAAGTAATGACAGTGTACATGTGATATACTTTTTATCTTCACAAATGTTGTACAGTGGCAAATCACTACTTATTATGTTGAAGAAAGCTTATTCTTCTTTTCTTTTCGAACATTTCCCAAATCCATTAGAGTGGTCCATTTCTTTTTGATTATGTAGTGTTAACCCATTAAATATTAATATATCTTTTATAACAATCTATTGGAAAATCTATATCTTTGGTAACCAAAAACTTGTTATAAATATAAAACGTTACGTTGAAATATTTGACCCGGCCTATTTATAGAAATTTAAACAAATAAGATGCGAATCAAAGATACTTTACGTTGGATTTGTACACTAATTTTGATAGTCCCGTCAAGCAGTCACCGTATAGCTAGGTCAAAACCATTAAACTAGCACATATAATATAATTCCATCACAAAAGGTTTTCCATATTAATTAGAGCTTCATCCATCAAATCAACATATATATATATATATATATAATTATTGAATATGTAAAGTTGAATATATATGATGATCACACATTTTTAGATATTCTGAATATTGTTTCTATATTAACCTAGATTTAAATATTATTAGGTAGATAGAACTTTTTTGTTTTTGAACAATAGGTAGATAGAACATAACTACTAGATATGATATATCAAGCTATTGGGGTCATTAACTTGGAGTAGATCCTCGTTTATTACAAGTCTGTTTTATAACAACTCTGAAACAGTAACACACACCAAGATTGATTACAAAGAGTAAAAACAGAAATTTGTAGACTTTTCACATTTAGTTTTTGGAATCAATGCGACTCTCTAAAGTGATTCAAAGACTCATGCCTTGGTGTCAATACTCATCGCTTGTGCTTCCTTCTGAGTTCCTTTCTGCACAATCACAGTTCATACAAACCAGAATATTATCAGCTCAATAAAGCTTTCCCTATTTTTACCCATTGAAACTCTCCTTTTTAAGAAACTACTTACGTGTGGCTCAAGCATTTTCGACAACATGTTGCTGTAAAACTTAGCATCTTTCTTGTTATACTCTTTCACCTTCTCCTTCAACTTCTTATATTCTATCTTCACCTCCCTGTGCATACCCATGTTGGAAATTAGAATACATCGCAACGAAAAAAACAAAGGACCAATAGAAAATTACTCACTTGTTGTCTGGATCGATTTCGAGAGCTTTCTTGATATCAAGCTCAGCCAGATCAAGATCCGCCGTCTCCAAGTAGGCATGTGCTCTCCTATACATTGCCTTCACGTTCCTACTATCCATCTCCAACACCTATTCACATTCGTTTCATTCACTACTTAGTCGTTCATCTCCAATTGTAATATCCAAAATTACTGAAACTGAAATGTTTTGTTTTTACCTTTGTGGACAATTTTGCTGCTTCCTTGTAATCTTTCAGTTTCAGCTTGCAAGCTGCATCATTCAGGTTACAGGCAATCTTGAGATCTTTTGATTTCTTTTTCTCCTCTTCGTCGAAAGTTGAGTCATATTCTATATATTTGACACCCTGCAATCAAAACTTGATGTTAAAATCTAAACAAAAACATAAGTTTCTTTAGCAAATACTAGGACCAAATCCCAAACCCTCTCGTATCTCTTTGAAGCTCTTGCGTATTTTCCAGCTTTGAACAACACATTGCCTTCTTCTTTCTTCTTGCCTGCAGCTTCTATCCTTTCCTGTGTGTTCATATCCCAAGACTCTTTCTCCTGCATCAAGAGAGACGATATCATTAGCACACTTAAGTTTCTTCATAAAGAAAGAAACAACACTCAGAAAGTGAATCCTCTCACCTTGATGAAAGATACCAACTCGACCTCATAGTATACAGTCGAGTTTGGCGGTATTACAGCCAGCTCCTGTTTTGATTCAGAGGAACCAAAAGCATATTCCGGTGAAATTGTGATGAGTGCTACCTCACCCTTCTTCATGCCCATCACAGCTTTTTCAAGCCCTTCTATCACTTGTTCTGCACAGATCACCAATCCTCTGTCATTTAATATCATAGCCGTGAAATGTCAAATACAAAAAGGAAACAATATTCCAAGTTCTGTATATATGAATATTATACCTTCATCAATCTTGAACTCGAACGGCTCCTCATCTTCTTCATGACCTTTCTTCACAAACACGGTTGTTCCATCTTGAAGTTTACCAATCAACTTCACTGCAACAAAAAACTCGTTGTCAGATCACATAGCTTAACCATAGCGTAGAGGAGGTCTTCAGATAAGACCCTTAAAGATAGATGCTAACATTTGACAATCGCTCCTTCATTGGGACGCTCATATCCTTCTCCTTCCTTGAGTATTTTCTTAATAACCTTCCTGTCATCAGTTACTTCCACCACAGTCTTCCAAGAAACCAACTCAAGGTCAATCTGAAGGGTTGCATTTGGTGGGATTGCAGCTTGAAGACCATCAGAAGCTGGTCTTCCAAATTCCCCAAATCCATCTGTACAAGTCAGAGTGTCACACATCAATCTAAATTCACTGATTCATCGCTAAATAAGGACAAACACCAAATAAAATACTCACATTGTGGCTTCACAGTCAGGAGAACCTTCTCCCCTCTTTTCATGGTTTTGACAGCCTTAGAAAGCGCAGGACAGAAATGGCCTATTACACGAGAAGTATTTAGATCCTCGAATAGCTAATAATATCCGGTTGAGAAAAAAAAATACTAACCCTCCTTGACAGTAAACTCTACACCATCAGACTTTCCAACAATGGTGCCATCCTCAAGCCGAGCTTCATACTTGACTGCCACGGTACCAAACCATAAAACAAATCAGAACCAACAACATCGACAAGACTATATTCCAGCACAAAGAATCAAACCAAAATCATAGGAAGACGAAAAACACGCACCGTAAACTTCATCAAGGTCTTTTGGCTTCTCCCATTTTTCTCCTTCCACAATTATTTTCTTAGACACACCACCATCACCACATATATCCTTAACACTCCTCCATGCTATCAACTCCACATCAAACTGAAGAGTAGCGTTCGGAGGTATAGTCGGCGGTGAACCGGTTTCACCATATGCCAGCTCAGGAGGAATGGTGAAAATAGCATTTTCACCTTTCTTCATTGTCTTGATCCCCAAGTCCCATCCTTTAATGACATGTCCTGACCATTCCAAACCAAAACAAAATTCAGAACTCGAAAGACACCGTAATTAAATAGTAACTATCGATCAAAACAAACTCTCAACCAAAACTTCTCTCACAAACCGGCCTCAAAGAAGACAACAGCCTTAATATGATCCTATAATATTATCCGAATCCGAAAAAATCCGATCCAAATCCGAATACATAGGCCTCACAAATATTGTTGCAAAATAGAAAAGTACCTTGGCCAAGAGTAAATTTGAAAGGAGTTCCTCTGTCACGGCTCGAATCAAACTTGGTACCATCTAACAAAGTTCCAGTGTAATGCACTGCAAAAGAAAACACAATCTGAGAACCTGATTCACACATATATTATCATCAGATCAGACTTCAGCAATTTCAAATTACCTTCAACTTCGTCACCGTTCTCAGGCGTGTCCCATTTTTCACATTCCTTAACAAGTTTCTTCTTCAATCCTGATTTTCCGATCTCCATTTCCTCGCCGATTTTCAGATAAGGAGCAGAGTCAGCTTCGTCATTGTCGGGGAGATCCATATCCATCTCCTCTGGCTCCTCTTCCGGAAACTGGTTCTGCGTGTCGAAATCGTCTTCCATTTTCTGATCAAATTTAAGAGAGTGAAATCGATAATCACGAGAGAATTCTAGAGAGTGTGTTGGCAGAGATGAGATGGTTTGAGAAATTGTGATGAGAATTTATAGGGGGAGTGAAGAAAGAGTGTTTTGGGGTTTTTCTAGAGACTTCTGATTTTCATTTGAATCCTTGAGCCTAAAGATGTGTCCCGATGTTTCCAGATACTGACTGTTAGCGTGATTTTTATTTTTATTTGTTAGAACACTTTTTATTTTTCTTTTGAGCGGGTCTCGTTAATCTAAAATTAATAAATTAATTTTTTAAAAACACACAAGTTTTGAATCATTTTAAATACTTAAAATTTAAAATTTGATTATAGAAGCATTATTTTTGTGACTAGATTTTTTTTTATTATTCTAAATCAAATAATATTTTATTTTATACAATTTACTATTCATCATCCTTGACTAATAAAAATTAAAAAGAGCATAAAGACTTAAACGATTTATCTTTTTGAAATATCTATAGCCGTGGTTTTATTTACAATAAACACAAAAACTAAAATTATTAGCTAGTTAATTGATCTGTATTTCGTATGGTTGGTTCAATTTTTTTTATGATTTGTGGCTAACTAGTTTATGTATAGTTATGCCTTTGAGTTCAAGTTGACTTGATCTTGCCGGGAGAAGAGGAAGAAGTTGTAGATGTCTCGCTCTGAATAGCGGTCTCAACGAATTTGGTTGTGACTTGTTCCCACTTAGTGATTGTCTTCTTAATCTCTGTTTGTTGTGCCGTTGTGCATGTCAAATACCCATCTTTCTTGCCTTTATTCTAACTTACTATTCTACTATGGATGGTTTCTAACTCTTTGATAGTCTTCACTTCTTTTTGGTAAGTTTCCATGGACTGCTTCACCTATATTGTGAGTTAGAAGAACATGTAGCAAGTAACAACAGAAAGAGACGTATCTTTTTTGTACCTTTGCTGATTTGGTTCCAATTCTTGACCGCATAAATGTCATGTCATCAGATAGTTTCCCAGCAGCATATTTGATCGTAGAGAAGAAACTTTTTTTGCTTTTGGGAGAATTCTTTGAGCGTGCAGCCATTATACCCTTGAGTTTCTCAAAGAAGACCTCGTATTCCTCCTTTGGTGGACACTTTTTTTCGAGGTTTATTATGAATATCATGACTTCTTTGGAAGTCTCAGCCTCAACTTGTGTCAATGTTATAGCGTTTTTCTGAGTTGCTGATCCAGCACTTCCACTTTCAGTAGGACTAATGGAGCTTCCACCAGTAGTGTCCGTAAAGGAAACCCCACTGCCAGAAGGATTGCTCGTAGGACTTCCACTAGCACTAGCAAGCTTCTACCGGTAGTTCAGGAACTACAGGAATGCCTAAGTTAGAGCCTGAACCTGTAGTGTCTGTGAAAGCGCCTCCGCTAATGAAGCTACCAAAGCTTTTGCTATTATCGCTAGAACTTCCTTTTCCGCTTGTAGAACTTTCCATTGAAAAAGAGTTTGTTGTGTTTACAACAATTGTGTTTGTGATCCGAGTAATAACCGTCTCCATTTCAAGATCCCTTCTTTGATTTCTTTTTGATGTTGAGCTGCTAGCTTCATGGATTCTTCGCTCTCCTCTTTCTTGCGGCTACCTATAATCTTTCCCGCCTCAGTTCTCATAAATTTAAAGGTATTTATGACATCCATTTTCTCTTCTTGAATTTCTTTCTTAATCTGTTATACATATGCAAGATGAAGTAAATAAAATGTTTCATTAGCCATACATTTTCACCTTCAAGAAAAGAATGTATTTCGAAGTAAATTTGAATTTACTTGTCTAGTTGTCTTAGAACATTCTTTCTCGAGGTCCGACACAAAGACCATCACTACTTTAACGGTGCAAGGCTCTACATCCTTCACCGTTTGCGGATCTGGAATTTGAGGTAAAGATGGCTTAATCTTCAAGTGAGCTGAAACAATGTCCAGAAGGGACACAGATACAAAAAGAATGGTGAAGCATAACAACAGCTGAACTCATGCCATTATTCTATCTTGTGAGAAATGAAGGTTGAAGAAATTTATTTATTTGTTCTGCTTTCGTAGATATGTTTAGTGTTCAATGTTTAGAATCATTGATCCACTGACCATTGAGAATTTGGTGGATTGAGGTCAAAATAATAGCAAAGAGTTTCACAAAAGCATTGATGGTAAACTTTTGTATTTTGCCATTGTAGTTGTCTTTTTTTTTTTGTAAGACGACACTGCCTAAGATTTTTCTTGACCCCTCTCATTCTGCGCATAGATCACCATTGAGGTCGCTAAGCCGTACTGTGTAATTTGCTTTGGCTAACTAATTGAAGTTGAGCCAATTATGAAAAGAAAATGTTAAATATCACCATAACAATCATCTGCAGTCTTTACGCCTAAAAGCCAAAAGACTAGAAAAAACCCTCCCATAGATGGTTTCTTTGTATTATCCAGAGAACTCTTGAAGCAAAATCGTTAAAGAACGGAGACCGGATCATAGCTCGTCATTTCCATATCCCTCATCATCTTCATCCCCTCCGTATTCTTCACCACCAGCTGGTTTTTCATTTACCGCAATAAGCTCTGTGTCAAAGATCAGTGTTGCACCACCTGAAGTTTGCAAGGTTGTTTTTAGTTATAATGTCGAAATCCCGTATTTTTTTCACAAACATGAATACACATTTTAAAAGCTTATTGATGAAGCGTATTTATACCGGGGATAGTAGGTGGAGAGCCTTGTTCTCCATATCCAAGTTTAGCAGGTATCTTTAACTTCCTCTTCTCACCTACACACGCTCCTAGCAAACCTTGATCCCAACCTGCAACAAAACCGAAAATTACCATTGAAGGAATTAAGAAAATGTTAAAAGAAAAGAGATACTCAAAAGCCAAAAGCAAGTCACTACCTTTGATAACCTGACCACTTCCTAATTTAAACTCAAACGGATCACCCCTTTCAAAACTCGAATCGAATACAGTTCCATCAGTAAGTTTCCCCTGCCACATAACAACACTAAGTTACACAACAACAAAAACAACAATAAACATTTCTTCATGACAATAATGAATCCCAATTTTGTTATAAGATCTAGCAAAAACTTACCCTATAGTGCACCTTGATCGTATCACCTTTGTGAGCCTGAACTTCACATGTTTTTGGCTTAAACTGCAAAAAAAAGAAACTCTTTATTATCTCTGAATCCAATCAAGAACCCTAAGTATCTTACAAATTTGTTGACAAGATCACACTTGTCAAATCCAAAAGACTCCAACTAAACCAAATGGTCAAAAGACAAACCAAAACAGAACACAGCACAATCAAAACCAGATCCAAATTCACATTCCAGAAAACAACAATGAATAAACCAATATTATAGCTAGAAACAGTATACGAGATCGTTCATTTCCTGATCGGAAAATATAAAAATTACCTTGACACCGATCTGCAATTCCGACACATCTCCGGTCTTCTTGGCAAAACCTATAAACAGATCCAATTACAAGGAATTAGATTGGAAACAAAGAGATCATGATTTTAGCACATTCAATAATGAGAAAGAAAGATGAATGGAGAACCTTGGAGTGAAATGAGAGAGAAGAAGATCAAAAAGAGAGAGTAACGGAGACTCATCTTGCTCGCCATAATCGCTTCTCAGTTCTCACTCTTCAGTTTTTTCCTTTTCTTCAGTGTATAGAGGTAATCTTATTGGGCCTAGGTAGGCCTGTGGGGTTCTGCATTTTTGTAAAAGCCCATCTTTTATCTCTACAAGCAAAGTTGAAAATTTCGGTTTAAGAGTTTTATCATTTCACTACGTTAGAGTCTTATATTTCTACTAGCAAAGTTGAAAATTTCGGTAAGAGTTTTCATTTCATTTCATTTCTTTCTAAATCTACTCAAGAGTGTTCACTATGGTGGTTACACCGGTATGCAAAGAGTTATTTAACGAGCAAGAAGACAACTACATTATCTCTTAATTATATTAGAATGTTTCGCATGCATCTAATTGTAGTTTAAGTTGCTGTAATGTTTTACAAATAAAAGTTTTATTTTATAATTTCACGGTTTAATATCTTTGTTTAATATAGAAGAGGAAGCAAACAAAGATGAGAAGCTCACACAATCTCATTTGAAGATTTATGTCACTATTTAAAGTTATAGAAAAAAACAGTTAATCTCTATTATTATTATCATATTCTATTCTAATTTTTTTTCTAGTATGTCACATATTATTTAAAAGATGAGATGAGTGTAATTTTTTTTTTTTTTTAATAATAATATAGACTG
>Ga0041059_1003696_pt1 | contig 10156 bp, 4 predicted proteins | sample AraColnosormetaG_FD_56232 | JGI IMG/M metagenome (GOLD analysis project Ga0041059, IMG submission 56232) | Arabidopsis roots microbial communities from North Carolina, USA - Col MF nosort | ecosystem: Host-associated > Plants > Roots > Unclassified | place: USA: North Carolina | collected 2013-09-02 | reverse complement strand
ATTCTCAAGAGAAAGAGATTCCTTTGCTATCCTATCTGCCACTCCATTGCCTCCACGATGCATGAACACAAACTTTGTTTCCTCAAAATGCTGAAGCAAGAGCTTGATGTCTTGTAGAATAGGGTCCAGAATAGGCATATCACCGTTATCAACAAGAATAGACACCAATTGTTGGGAGTCAGATTCAAAGATTACCTTTCGGTAATTGAGTCGAGAGAGTGACAACACCGCCCAACGCATGGCTTCAGCCTCAGTAACCAAGGCGGATTGAGTCATTGATAGCCCTTGCACCCATCCAAAGCACGTTCTTGTCGGAGTTTCTAAGCACCCAGCCGATGCCACACTTGCTGCGTTCTGCATTCCAAGCTCCATCTGAGTTACACTTAACCCACCCATGTGGGGGTTGCTTCCACTTGATCACTTGCTGCTCAGATCTCTCTATGTGTTTTGGTAGAAAACTCCGCTGCAGATTTTGCCTCCACTCCTCAACATCCTCTACAGCCCGCCGAATTACATCTGGTGCATCAAACTGTTTCCCCTTAAAAACGAGGTCATTTCGATTCTTCCACAGTCTCCATAGAATCCATGGAGCTACCATACCGTCATCTCCCAACTGTGGGTGGTACTGATTAATGTTCAATATCCTGTGCATGTTTTGGTATAGAGAATCTGACCACTCACCTTCAGGCGGGGCTGGGATGGGGGATATAGCCCAAACAAGTCTAGCAAAACTATTCCTGATTCTTAGTTTTTCTGATTCTTAGTCAGCGGAAAGTATAGCCCAAACTTTTTCTGATTCTTAGTCAGCGGAAAAACAATTTTTCCGGAACCAAAACATAAACCAAAACTATTGAAGCAAAAAAACAATTTAAGGCATAAAGCCATAATTAAAATAAACTCAACAACCGAAACTTTAAAATGAATCCTTAATTATTTTCCACTGAGAAGCAAATCACAACACAAATACTTTTTTTTCAAAAACTGAATTTTGTTGATGATGATGGTAAATACCACAACCGGAAAATTTGGAACTACTTGTCCTCATTTAGTTAGTGCTTAAAAGACTTATGAAATCAAACCATCTACTTACAAACTCCAGTTTGACAGGCTTCGTTGAAGAAACTTTAGAAACATAGAAAACATGCTGAGATCGATAAAGTCGAGATATGTTTAATAGGGTCTATAAGCTAGGAAATATGTTTTTATATAAATAAATAAATAAATAAAAAAACGACGTACATATGACTCTCATTTCTACCGATGATATGATATGATATATTTTTGTTACACTTTCCATTTTCCGCGTTAACTTCATCACTATGATTTCTTTCCAATTTTATTTACCAATTATTGTTACAACTTAGACGAAAGTGTGTAATGTTATTTGGATAGTTTCGACGACGAATTTACAACCGTTATATGGTTCATATTTATGTAAGAAAAAGAAAAAAGTAAAATTTTCCCTAAAAAAATTAGTTATATATCTTAATCTCTATACTGTTCCCAATATCCATTATACTTTATATTTGGTTTATATAGTCGTGTCTTATCATCTAAGAAACAATCAACCAATTTTAACCAAAAAAAAATTATTAAACAAAACCAGCAAGTGTTAACATTTTAACACACCCCAACACGATCAAATTGACCTTCTCTTAAAGTCAGTGATATAAACGACAGATAAAAGGAAGAAATCATTAAGAAAAAAACACACTTGCCATTTCAAATTTCAAGTGCATCATGTTTGTTGGAGAAATAATATATATAAACAGTTTATAATGTTCAATTAAACATAATGGGTTGAGGAAAGAAAACTAAAACTTTATTAGAATAATTGTTATGAATGCCTTTTCAACATTACTCTTTTTCCAATACTATCCATTTTTATTTTTCATTTTCATTTATACCCTCTCTTAATGTTTAATGACCATTTTACCTCTATTTGGAAAATGTTTTAGATAAACAAAATGAAATATTTGTTTTTTCCCGCCCAAAATATTCTGAAAATAAATTTCCCGCCAAACGTTTTCCGCCAAAATGTTTTTAAAAAAAAACATTTTTCAATTTCAAAAAAACAAATTTGGCGGAAAATAGATTACAAGGGATTTTAAAAGATTTTAAAAGGGCTTTAAAACATTTTCAAGAGATTTTAAAAGATTTTAAAAGGGTTTTAAAAGATTTACAAGAGTTTTTAAAAGATTAACAAGGTTTTTAAAAGATTTTCAAAGAATTTACAAGGGTTTTAAAATCCTTTAAAAACTCTTGTAAATCTTGTTAAAACTTTTTGTAAAGGTTCACAAGAGTTTTAAAATGGTTCAAAAATTATTAAAGGGTTTACCAGGGTTTTTAAAAGATTTTTAACTGGTTTAAAAGGATTTTAAAGGATTTACAAGGGTTTTTAAAAGATTGAAAAAACATATACAAGAATTTCAAAACCCTTTAAGAACTCTTGTAAATCTTTTTAAAACCTTTTGTAAGGGGTTCACAAGAGTTTTAAAATGGTTCAAAAATTATTTAAGGGTTTACAAGGGTTTTTAAAATATTTTTAAATGGTTTACAAAAGTTTTAAATGATTTACAAGGGTTTTTAAAAGATTTACAAGGGTATTTAAAATTCTTGTAAATCATTTTAAAACTCTTTAAAAACACTTGTAAATCTTTTAAAATCATTGTAAAAGGTTTAAAATGATTTACAAAGGTTTTAAAAAGGGTTTTTATAGTATTTACATATATAAAGACTTTATAAAGATTTTAAGAGGTTTTAACTGATTTACAAGGGTTTTTAACAAATTTACAAAGCTTTTAAAAAACTGTACAAGGTTTTTTAAAGAGTTTTTAGAGGGTTCTTAAAACTTTTACAAGGATTTTTAAATGCATGTTTTTAGCTGGGACTTTTTTGTCGTGGAGAAAAAAAATTGGAGGGAAAAAAAAAATTTGGCGGAATTTTGTTTTTGTCGGGAAAAAAAATTTTGGCGGGAAAATTTCAGTTTATTATTACATATTCTCGTTAGATGAGTGTAATTTGGTCATTTGCTCAAGAGAAGTGGGATTTTTAAAAATGGACAACATAAAAGGGTATTGTTGCAAAAGGGTAGTAGAAAAAGGGTATTTTTGCAAATCTCTAAATATATTAACCAAGTCAAATATCAAGTTAATGATTATTTAATTTCTTAGATTATTTCAACACCTAAACTCATCTATAAATTGAAGTCTATGGAACATAAGTTATTTTATCTCTTCAATACAATCTTATTCCACAGACAAAAACCCTCTTCCTATCTCGTTAATGGCAATGAAGAGTCTCTCATTTCTTGCAGCTCTATCTCTCTTGGCTTTAACACTTCCATTAACCATTGCTTCTGATCCAAGCCAACTTCAAGACTTTTGTGTCAGCGCCAACAGCTCAGCAAATGGCGGTATGTACATGATGATTGCAAAACATTTTTACTCATATTATTAATAATTTTTCTCATATCTTAATAACACTATCTCCTTCTTGGTTACAATTTTCAGTTTTTGTTAATGGAAAGTTCTGCAAGGACCCAAAGCTGGTCACAGCAGATGACTTCTTTTTCCCAGGGCTTCAAACTGCAAGACCCATAACAAGTCCTGTTGGGTCGACCGTGACAGCCGTCAATGTTAACAACCTTCTTGGGTTAAACACTCTTGGAATCTCCCTTGTCCGTATTGATTATGCGGTTGACGGACAGAACCCACCTCACACCCACCCACGTGCCACGGAGATCTTGGTTGTCGAACTAGGAACACTTCTCGTAGGGTTTGTTACATCAAACCCCGATAATCGCCTATTCACTAAAGTTCTCAACGAGGGTGATGTATTTGTGTTTCCAGAGGGACTCATCCATTTTCAAGCAAACATTGGCAAGGCACCAGCGGTTGCATTCGCCGCTCTAAGCAGCCAAAACCCTGGTGTCATCACTATTGCACCAACCGTGTTTGGGGCTAACCCAGCCATCAACCCAAATATTCTTGCAAAGGCGTTCCAGGTTGACCCAAGGGTTGTCATGGATCTACAGACCAAGTTCAAGAAATAATAATATCGTACTTTTGAATTGCTATCCCTTTATATATTTGTGCCTGAATAAGGATCGTGTTTCTCCGTCCATCCTTTCGTGACATGATCTGTTTCTTTGCTTCACCTTGATTCAATTCTAAATAAATTAATATTTGCACATATGTTTTTAAAAATGTATTCATGTTCCTAATGTCAGTTTGGAAATTCACAAGTTATCACTATTCTGGTGGAGTTTTCTTCAACAAAACAAAAACAACAACAAAAAAACCATATTCATTCATTACAAAATATATCAAAGTCTCTAGCTCATTGAGAGATTTTTGCCTTCAGAATCCCTTAACAAAAAACAGAAAAAAAGAAGAAGAAGAGATGTTTCGCCTTGAGACCATCCACATTGAATAGCCTCTCATGTTGTCTTAAATACTAAACATAGTTAAAATTAAAGACATCCTCCTTTTTGGATGTCAAAAATGTCTTTCCTATGACATTTTAGACACTCAAAACAGAAAATGTCTTTAATTAATTAATTAATTAATTTTTATTTATTTTTTTAATGTCTTTAATTTTAATCATGATTAAACTATTTTTACCATGGTTAGTCTTTGAGACATCCATGAGAGGTTATGCAATGGAGATACTTTGAGGAATTAACGTTTTTAGCTAAAGAAGTTAAAGACTAATCACGTGCCATGAGCATGGGAAATTTTACTCGGTTTTAAACAAATAACTTGCTTTGATTTATGTTTTTTCTTCTTCTCCATCTTGCTTGTTCAATTTGTATCAAAAGACAAAGAGAGGAAAATTCATTGATGTGGCACATATATATGGCTAGTGCTCTACGATGGATTTACCACCGAAATACGGGTTCGGATTTATGTGGAAAAGGTAAAATATACTCCGAAAACATTAGTTATATATCCAATGATCAAAAATCGATATATAGACGGTAACTAAAACATTTGATAAGAGTCTGGGGCCTTATTAGTATAAATATGGGTTAGAATATTACCATATATCTAAATCCTCAATATATTTAGGTTTAGCCGGCGCCTAAACTATCTTGTAATATAAATATTTTCCTCTAGATCAATAAAGATTCAAGCTATTCTCTCAACTTTGGCATGCTAGCAGAGCCAAACACTAATAGAGCCAAACACTAATTGATCCAAACACACAAAACTCTTCTCTCATCACATAGATTTTCACTATGGTGAACCCTCCTCCCTCACCAAACTCCGGTAAAAGTACTTCGACCTCCGGAATAACTAAAGATTCTTCTCAAATCTCAAACTCTCCTTATTACTTATATCCATCGGATCACCCTCATCAAGTTCAGTTAAGATTTGCTCACTCAAAAACGTCGTCTACTTTTTCTTGAGAACAAACCACACACAAAACACGAACAAGAATATGCTTTGTTTTCGAAACAGAATATTGAGAACATAGAAAATGTGAAACCGGAAAAGATGCAAGATGAAAGTGCAAGAAGTAAGAACAGAGAACACAAGAGCAGGTTTGATAACCTAGTTCACTCCCAAAAGGGTAGCTACGTCTCGGCCGAGACTGTGCTCGGAATCCACTAAATCAGAGATAGTGTTTACAAGGAGAAATACAAATGACCACTCGATACCTTTCACTAGTACTCAAGTTCACTCTGTATCACTCTCCTTCTAATCCAGTTTTCCACGAGCGTATGAAACACATTGAAAACGACTGTCATTTCATTCACATTGAGCTCGTTTCAGGAAACATTGCAACCGCTCATGTGGGCACTACCGAGTAGCTAACGGATCTCCGTACTATAGCATTTGGATGTTAACAATTTCAGTATTTATTTCGCAAATTAAGCGTTTATAACCTGCACGGTCCAACTTGAGGGAGAGTATTAGGATAAATATGATTTGGAATATTACCATATCTCTAAATTCTCAATATATTTAGGTTTAGCCTAAACTCTCTTGTAATATAAATACTCTCCTCTAAATCAATAAAGATTCAGGCTATTCTCTCAACTTTGGCAGGCCTAGAACGAGAGTTTAGGCAGAACGGAGCCTAGGCCTTAAGAAATTTATTGTATTTAGTTATATACATGTTAAGATTTTATATATCACTAATTATATATACCTGCCTCCATTTTGAAAAGAAATCTAACAATACATTCCCTTATTTCAAATTTAAATTTGAATTTAACATAGAAGAAAAATCTAATATCATAAAGTTCAAACCCAAAAAATAATTAATAAACAGTTAAAAGCTAAATGTCGAGATGATCAATTGAATCCTTTTTATATCCGAATATTTAGTTAAAGTACGTCGTATGATACGACATAAGCATTAAACAAAAAAAAACTTAAATATTAACCAATTTGAGCAATTTTGGCCAATTTGAACTGATTTAGACTGCCTGAACCGGATTTCTGATTTTTCCCAGTGATACGATGAAAATCGTTTCGGTTGAGACCACCTAGACTGCCTAAACGGGCCCTTTGAACGTTTTTTTTAAAACATTAATTATATCTTATCTCTATACTATTATTCTCATTATCCATTAATTACATTTGGTTTATATAGTCGTGTCTTATCTAAGAAACAATCAAACAGATACACCAAATGCTAACAATTTAACACACCCCAACACGTTCACATTGACCTTCCCTTCGAGTAATCACTCAATAAATGTATATCAAACTTCAAGTGCACCACGTTTCGTTGGGAAATAATTTTTTTTTTTTCATCAACTTGAATTTTGAATTAAACATAATTTGTTCAAGAATGTTTTTTTAAATACTTTTAACCAAGTCAAATATCAAGTTCATTGTATTACTTAATTTCTTGGATTAGTTCAACACGTAAACTCATCTATAAAATTGAAGTCTATGTCTCATAAGTTTCTTATCTCTTCAATACAATCTTATTCCACAAACATAAACCCTCTTCCTATCTTTTTAATGGCAATGAAGAGTCTCTCATTTCTTGCAGTGCTCTCTCTCTTGGCTTTAACACTTCCATTAGCCATTGCTTCTGATCCAAGCCAACTTCAAGACTTTTGTGTCAGCGCCAACACCTCAGCCAATGGCGGTATGTACATGATGATTGCAAATCATTTTCAATAAAAAATTTCATATCTTAATAACACTTTTTCTTCTTGGTTACTATTTTCAGTTTTTGTTAATGGAAAGTTCTGCAAGGACCCAAAGCTGGTCACAGCAGATGACTTCTTTTTCTCAGGGCTTCAAACTGCAAGACCCATTACTAGTCCCGTTGGGTCGACCGTGACAGCCGTCAATGTTAACAACCTTCTTGGATTAAACACTCTTGGAATCTCCCTTGTCCGTATTGATTATGCGGTTAACGGACAGAACCCACCTCACACCCACCCACGTGCCACAGAGATCTTGGTTGTCGAACAAGGAACACTTCTCGTAGGGTTTGTCACATCAAACCCGGATAATCGCCTATTCTCAAAAGTTCTCAACGAGGGTGATGTATTTGTGTTTCCCGAGGGACTCATCCATTTTCAAGCAAACATTGGCAAGGCACCAGCGGTTGCATTCGCCGCTCTAAGCAGCCAAAACCCTGGTGTCATCACTATTGCCAACACCGTGTTTGGGGCTAACCCAGCCATAAACCCAACTATTCTTGCAAAGGCATTCCAGTTGAACCCAAGGGTTGTCATGGATCTACAGACCAAGTTCAAGAAATAATGATATCGTGATTTGAGTTGCTTTCCCTTTATGTACTTGTGCCTGAATAAGGATCTTGTATTTCCGTTTATCATATCATCATATGATGTCTTTTTTGCTTTTACCTTGATTCAATTCTAAATAAACAATGATTTTCCGTTCTTAATAAGGGATACATGTTTTGTACACCATCTAAATAATAGAGAAGCATATGGTTACTCAAGCATCTACATGAAAACCCTAGTTCAGATGCTGATTACAATGTGTATACTTTCCCTTGTGAATTCTCAAAATTCATTTAGCATGAATTTCTTTTTACAAACATATCTCTTTTAGCATGTTGAAGATACTCTGCCAAGAAAGTTACGTAACGTTCTCTCATCTTGAAAATTGTTAAGTATTAAACAAATTTGGAAAGAAATAATAAAAACTAACTATGATGAGCACCGCATATTCAACGATAGATAATCTATTGGTTGAAATTTATGTGACAAAGTTAGCTATTATGTAATAACACTAGATTTTGAATCCTTTTTTTGATAAAACCTATCATCTGATACGGTCAGTTTTGGTAAAAAAGTATCGCAGTGTTTTAGAGTGGACTTCTCCCTGAAGGACCACCACACTATATGTCATGAGTTTAGAATTTATAATCTTGAGCTCATTGAATTTTATCATCGATTTTGATTGACATACATGATACATGTAGTTGGTATAATTGTTCGTGCCTACTCACTTAAAGAAACAATCAAACCCAACTAAGAGTTTTATATTGACATTTGGTTGAGTCAACTTAGCTGCATGTGCAAATGAAATATTGTCAAAATGAGCACGTATAGATTCATGACAAGTTGAGAAAATATAATCATCAAACAAACAAACATATTTTGTGTAACTTGTCAACACTTGCCATTTCATACATCAACTGGATCATTTTTCATTTGAATTAAAACTTCACTTATAGTTTCTTATTGTATTTAGCTAGATTGAAATATGACCACTATAAACATGGTGCGTTGAGGGAACACGGTTTTTTTAATTAAAAAATCTTAATTATTTCGGACTTGTTATTGATACATTGTAGACTTTTTTGGACCGAGATCTTGGTTGTCCATCAAGGAACACTTTTTGTAGGGTTTGTTACGTCAAACCAAGTCGGAAACCGTCTCTTCACCAAAACGCTAAACATGGGAGATGTTTTTGTGTTTCCAGAGGGATTCATTCACTTCCAATTCAATGTGGGACGATCTCCAGCGGTTGCATTCGCTGCTTTGAGCAGCCAAAACCCCGGTGTCATCTCTATTGTCAACACCGTCTTTGGGTCTAACCCACCAACTAATCTGAATGTTCTTGCTAAGGGATTCCAGTTGGACCCTAGGGTGGCCATGCTCATGGATCTACAAGCCAAAATTCTGATCATGAAATACGAAATAGTGTGTTGCTATTTTATTTCATCCATGCATTTGTTTAAATAAGGACCATGAGTTACCGTTCATTGTAATGCCACGATGTGATAGTTGCCTTTACTTTCAAGTGTCTTCATGAACTTATGTTTCGTTGAAGTGGTGAGTGAAATTATTTACAGATTCAAAATAACATTTTATTAGCATGTTTTGCAGACAATGCATTCATATAACTTTCTATAATACTTTCTTTTTTTTAATAGTTTATGGAAAAAAAAAGATTTTAGTCTCTTTGCATACACGAACGGTAGATTATTACATAACTTTGATCAATTTCGTTGTCTGATAAAATAGCATATTATCAATTTTAATCTATCTATTTTTTCACACATTCATATTTAGGTGGGCCTTATCTAGTGGCGATATAATTTTGGATTGAATATGAGTATTTGTTATTATTTTCCTTGTATGAATGTAAAATTATATTCAAACAAAAATCTTGGGTGCAATAAATGCACTTATTTGCTTTGAGAGATTAATAACAGAATTAGAAACTGAAAAATAAAGTTGGAGAGCTTAAGATCGTGACTGAAACCAGATGCAGAGATCATCATCTAGCGTCTTCGATCTAAGCCAAAAATCTGGTTGCGGACAGTACAGTCTATAATATAGAGAATCTGATCAAAAGATTTAGGGATGTCGTCGTGCCTTCTTCTATTCCTCTCTTGCCAAATAACATGGCTTGTGAGTTGAAATATATATCGAAGGATGAACCTTATGGTGCCTTTGAAAGAGGAGTCAAAGACTAGTGAAAAAATTACACTAAAAGAGGTTGTGTAGCGCTGATGGAGGAATTTGTAGGTTAGAGCCTCTCATACCTTAGCCGAGAATTACAAAAAAAGAATAGGTGATTTTGGGATTCCAAAGGGCCTTGGTAGAACATACAATTCGAAATCACTCGAGCATTCCAAATTTTCATTTGATCTCATGTAGTTAACCGATTATGTGTAGCCAGCAACAAAAAAAAAAAAAAAA
>Ga0041059_1003695_pt1 | contig 10158 bp, 9 predicted proteins | sample AraColnosormetaG_FD_56232 | JGI IMG/M metagenome (GOLD analysis project Ga0041059, IMG submission 56232) | Arabidopsis roots microbial communities from North Carolina, USA - Col MF nosort | ecosystem: Host-associated > Plants > Roots > Unclassified | place: USA: North Carolina | collected 2013-09-02 | reverse complement strand
AAAAAACTGTTTTTTTAAAAAATTAAAAACTGTTCTCCTTTCCCATATCCCATTATCTCTATAATTTCCAAACAAACTATTTTCTTTCACACATATTTACGGGAAAATATGTTTTTAAAAAAACTAAAAACTGTTTCTTTTTCCCCAACTTTTCTTTTTTTTTAATTGTTTTGTAATAATGATATACTTTCTTTGTTATTTAACACTAATGCATATGTTTGATATCTTCAAAATATTTTAATATTTGTTGTAAATTAACATAGCTAGGGGCACAATTCTAGTTACAATATCTGAAACTTGACTCGATTTGTTGTAGACCGATCTATATGAGATTTCAGTCTTATTTGTTTTTTAAAAGTCAGAAGTCTTTATTTGTAATAAAAAGGTAATGTAATCCAACTATTTTATTTTCTAGTTCGCTTCGTATCCAACTTCTGTTATGAAAATAAACGAAAAAAGTAAATCTTTACAACCGTTTTAAAATTGAGTTTAATTTCGAATCAATTTTCTTTATTTGGTTTGTTTTGAATCGATTTACTTAATCTGCGTTAAATTTCTCTAGTAAAATTTTCTCATATGAGAAAATTTCATAATCCGTAGAATTAAGAAGATCGAGAAATTATAGTTACGTCTAATAGAGTATTTTCATCGCCTAATTTAAACAGACGGTTACAAATATGTTTTCAATTATTATAGTTTTCAAATTCAAATATGTTCTTATTTTTAATGAAACGAACATTCTATTCGAAATATTTTTCTCATTTAGTTTGATTCGGATCTAGTGTCCGTTTCTTCGGATATTGAAAAACATTATAACACTTACAAAATCGACTTCATGTCTCGAATCAAATTTTTGATTCGGGTCTATTTTTGTTTTTTTGGATATATAAAAAGATAATACCTTATAACAATTACAAAATCGAATTTATTTCTCGAATCAAATTTTGGATTCGGGTCTAGTTTCCGTTTCTTCGGATATAGAAAAAGATAAAACCTTATAACATTTACAAATTCGACTTCATTTCTCGATTCATATTTTTATTCGAGTTATATTAGATCATTAGGGTTGTTTTGGATCAATACAAATTAAACTTCTCCATAGAATCCTAATGTCAGAGATTATAGAAGAAAGAAGCTGTGCAAGTAGAGGTCTACACTGGTGTTACACTGGTGTTATCACACCATATAAATGTGGCCATAGTACACTCTGCTGAGGTCATAAAGATTCCTATCACAAAGTTTTTGGTCAATTCGGTCAAAAAGTAAATAATAAGAGGGTCATATTAAAAATCTTCTAAGATAAATATAAAAGTTTAAGCCCGCAATCGAAAAATCTGAAACGCAACTGGTGTGAGTGATTCTAGCGTTTTCTCTCGTCGCATCTTCTCTTTTCATCTTTGACCCTAAAACTTTGCAAATCTCGAGCTTTCAGGTCTTCTCTTGTTTCTCTTCACTTTGCATTAGATATGATTCCTGATTGATTGATTCACTGATTACAGATTTCGACATTGTCTCTAGGTTTAATCGATTTTGATGTTGTTGCTAATCCCGTAGAAATCAGGTGCGTTTCGAGTCGAAATTTTTGAGAGGTTTGTGAGTTTGTGAGATTTCTAGGGTTTTTAGATGAATCTAGAAGTCGATTTCGCTATTTACGCTTAGATGTTGGATTGTTTCTACATATCTTGGGTTTTTCGAATTTTCGGTGGAAAAAAATCTAAACCACACACATTGTAGCCACTTTTAAGCTTTGTTTCTGCATGCTTCTGAGATTTTTCGAAGATTTTAGATAGCTTCATAGAGTTAATTTCTTAGTGACGCATGATTGAGAGCTGTTTCTTAGCTTTGACAAGGTTTATCTCCTCAAGCTGCTGATTGTTTCGCCTCTGGTTTGTGGATTTGCAATTGGAGTTAATGGGTTTTTGTTCTTGTCGCATAGGCTTGAGTCTGGTGTCTCTGTTTTGCTTGGTTGTTTTACATGTTAATTTCTATGTGTTGGTGGAAGTCACTATTTGCAACGGATTTTTGGTAGCTAGGCTGCATGTGTGTAGAATATGATTGCAGAAAAACCATTGACATTTTGTGTTACGTTTTTCTGAACTGGCTAAGCGGCTAGTAGATGCTTTCTCACATATGTTAACACCTCCATATCTACCTTTTTTGTTTTAGCCAGAAAGTAGCCATCCTTGAAGCAAAACATAGCCCAGACGCTGGGGATTGCTCAAATTCGGAGAATTTCGTCGGCATTGAGACTTTGGTCATTAGAAAAATTGAATGATAAGGATACACGACAGGCATGGAGTGCAACAAAGACGAGGCGACGAGGGCGAAAGAAATTGCAGAGAACAAGTTCAAAATGAAAGACATTGCCGGGGCTAAGAAATTTGCCTTGAAAGCTCAAAATCTGTATCCAGAGATAGAAGGTGTTTCTCAGATGTTAGCAACCTTGGATGTGTATATCGCTGCAGAAAACAAAGTAAACGAGGATGTCGACTGGTATGGAATACTCAATGCAAGTCCTCGGGATGATGATGAAACGTTGAAGAGAAAGTACAGGAAGCTTGCTCTAATGCTTCACCCCGATAAAAACAAGTCTATAGGAGCTGAAGGGGCATTCAAACATGTTTCTGAAGCTTGGAAATTCTTGTCAGATAAGGAAAAGAGAGCAGCTTATGATCGTAGGAAAAGTTTGCACTCAGTTTATCAGAAGGTCTCAGTTTCATCTTCTAATAACGGGTTCTGCAATTTCGCCAAGACTACTTTCACTACAAATGCAAGGACGACGACCCCGAGAAACAATCCGCCGGCCCAGAAGACCAATCCGCCAGCCCAGAAGACCAATCCGCCTGCCCAGAAGACCAATCCGCCAGCCCAGAAGAACAATCCTCCGACCCAAAAGAACAATCCGCAAAAGCCAGTTGGTACTACACAGAAAACAGGACGTACTGATAATCACACAACAACACCAAACTCATTTACTGCATCTGGGTCATCAGACCAATCAAAGTCGAATACTTTCTGGACAGTCTGCAGGAGATGCATGATGCAGTACGAGTATCTAAGAGTTTATGTCAACTGTAACCTTCGGTGTCCTAATTGTCTACAGTCCTATTTGGCAGTAGAAGTCCCTAAACCAGGTATTTCAAGCCGTTGGAGTAGTTGCAGCCGTCTAAAGTCAGCTGCAAACCACAATACTACTTCAGGTTTATTTAATAACTCCAAGTGGACATTCTCAAGAACCAGCAGTGCAGCTCATGCTGCAAGTGTGGTTCAACATGCTTATGAGAAGGTAAAGAAAGATCGCGAGCAGGCGAAAGCAACCGCGAGAAGAGAAAAGAAGAATGCCAAAAGAAAGAGCACAACTGATTCGTCTGCTTCTGGTAGTTCGCTTAAAAAGAGGAAAGTTTGTTTAGAAACTGATATCGGTTGCTCTAGTGGAAGAGAGGTCACTTACCGTGTGACTGGTGAAAACGGAAAAAACATGGGAAAGTTAGAACATGGAACCAAAGAGAGTGCGGACAAGTTGTCTCTTAGAAGAACCCAGAGAAAGATTAGCAAGGAGAATGTTACAAGAGAGGTAAAGTCGCGTTAGCATTCTGACCCCGTTGAGTGAGGTTTAAGTTATGCAGGCATAATTTATTGATGGATTCTCCAGGCTATAACCAGTCATATATTTTGTAAGTTGGGTCATTCGGTAATCTTTTGGTTCTAACATTGTAGAGAGGTACGAGTCGAGTCTTTTTGGGCAGATGTCACAAACTGATTTCCAAAAATTTTAAAAGACTCAGTGTTGTAGCAACGATGGCTTGGTTTCATGGCTCTTAAGTTCTGTTTCAGTGCTCTTAATGTTTGATTCACTTTCTCCAATAATGAGTAGCTTTGAGGAATCAGGCGTATTCATTCATGTCTAGCACGAACAAGTCAACTAAGATACGGTAGAATTTGCAATTTCGATATTTCGAGTATATATACTACGCCAAAAGACTAAAAGAATGATCAAATTTGTATATTATAATATTTGGGTAAAATGTGAAACTACGTGATAATATGAGGGCATATTTGAAAGTTTCCCAAATTAAATATGAAAGCAGCTTTCTAAGTCCGATACGAGATCGCCGTTTCTAGGGCTCTTTTGGTGTCCCTCTACCTCTCGCGCTTGAATCCTGTAATCGCTAACACAGTTCGTCAAATTTCAGGTTTCTCTCTTTTACTCCTTACGATTTTGATAAACTTCTCGAGAATTAAGTTTGTTTGCTTATAGAAATTGTTTTTAACCGGCTGATACATAGATTCGACTTTGTTTCTAGCTTGATCGATTTGATTTCACCAGTTCCTTCCGAAATTGATATCGATTTTCACCTTTTCTTATCTGGGATTGACGAAATTTAGTTCCTTTCCGGTTTAATTTTGAGGTTGATCCCATAGATTTTGCTTTGCTATTTCTAGGGTTTCGTTTCAATTTAGGATTAATAGTTGGTTTAGTTGGGTTTTTAGGATTAGTTATTGTTTCTGTATCTATGGCCAAAAAGTTTCAAGCTTTAGCTTGTTGTATTTCCTAATGTGTTTAATTTCTCTTTCAGGTTTTTTGGGCTCGTAGGCTTTTTCTGTATCTCTCAGCATTTTTCAATTTCATAAAACATGGCGGAGATACAGTCAAATGGAAGGGCATATGAGTCATTATTGGAAAAGGTTCTTTCAATGAACATTCTTTCTTCTGACTATTTTAAAGAGCTCTATGGTTTAAAGACTTATCATGAGGTAATTGATGAAATCTACAACCAAGTTAATCATGTGGAGCCGTGGATGGGTGGGAATTGCCGTGGTCCTTCAACAGCGTATTGTCTTCTCTACAAATTCTTTACCATGAAACTTACAGTGAAGCAGATGCATGGACTGTTAAAGCACACAGATTCTCCTTATATTAGAGCGGTGAGTGAATCTCTTAACCATCTTTTTTGCATTATTGTCCTGCATAAAGTATGAGCTACCGTGATGCTATAACCTTGTCTTTTTGGTATTGGTTTTCTTAGTAGAATCTTAAAATATGTCTTTCCATCTTCTGGCTTCTTCTTGATTTTCAGTAAGATCTAGAAATCTAACAGTGTGTGCTGCTTGTTCCTATACCTGTTCCTCCTGTTACTTGTTACCAAGCTGAGTTGTTCTTATTAGTCAATTTTAACCCGAAAAAGGTAGGTGTTCCTTTTGATTGTCAAATAATTATAGAGCATATTACAGTCAGGTAATAGCATTCCTTACCTCTGGGTTCCATCTGAAACTATTCTTTTCTCATCCCGTATTGAAGGTATGAGCGTACACATAATTGTTCTCGTGTTTTCATAGCAGATTTTCACAACCACAATCAAAGTTGGGATGTCATTCTTTCTTTGAGTTGCTGAGACTTTCTCCCACCAAAATATATAAGACCTTTCTTTGCTAGGAGTATCCGCATATCAAGGTTTGAGGTGTCTTTTCTATTTTAGCTACTCTATCTCTCTAGGATCACCTCTCTGCCCATTTAACAGTATAGAACGTAGCTACTGACAAATAATCTGTTTATGATACCCGGTGTTCCAGATAAAGTTCAGGATATATCTGAAGTGTTTTCTTTTTAATGAGACAGTGCATACATGCTTCCTTGGTGTATGGGAAGTTATGTTTGTCTTGCATTTTATATCAATGTTTGTTTTGCTTTGCGTTTTTTTCATGTTACAACAACTTGTTTGATCTGTTTTACATGTCCATTGCTTTTGATCTAACCACAGGGTACTGAATGTGCAGGTTGGATTCCTATATTTAAGATATGTTGCAGATGCAAAGACGTTGTGGACATGGTATGAACCATACATTAAAGATGATGAGGTAAGCAGTTTTTATCAAGTTCTGAGAGTAGTATACAATTATGAATACCATTTTATTATTATCAAGCTCTCGTGAAAAACCGTATGCAATTGCCTATTCGTGCATCTGGGTTCATTAAAGTTGCTGTGTCAGTTAGCATCACGCTTTTCTTTCGTTCCTTAATATGGTTTATTGATGGAGAAGCTCTTGTTAGGATTCTTACTGAGATAATCGCACAATGAAGTTTGGAACAATAGAATAGAGTATGTCACTGACCTGAATGGCTACAATTATACCGGATCTTATCTTTTAGACTCTTACTGTCTTGGAGATCCCTGGACCCTTTTTAGTATGTATGAGATCATGTGGCCTACTGCTTAGAAAATTATGTGTTGTGGACTTGTGGGTTCACCTAGTTATCAGAAATTCATAACATGCACTCCAACTTCTTTGAACATGGCTCTGCACTGGTATACAGTTTAACGTGAATTATGTTTTTTTGTCTTCAGGAGTTTTCACCAGGATCAAATGGACGGATGACGACAATGGGTGTTTATGTACGTGATTTGCTGCTTGGACTGGTGAGTCACAAGTCTTTATATTAGATGGTCAAATTTTCCTGTCTTCTGTGAATTCTCCATGGAAAACTGATTTTTGGCTGGGCAGACTTGGATGCATCTGGGTTGTCCATGGGGTCTATAAATATATTTTATGATACTGAGAATTTGAAGTGATATTAACACAAGAACTTTTATTCGTTGGTAAGATGCTGTGTGACTTTACACTGGGCTATGTTTTGTCAGGAAAGTACAAACACTCTTTTAATGACAGTTGCTTGTTTAAAATTGTTCTTAGTTACCATTTGATAATGGTCTTTGATACCTAAGGTGTGGTAGTGTGAACAATTCATTAGATTGGTTTGCCCTGCGACCTTTATCCCTTAAGATGATTCTAAGCTATGTTACGAGTGAAATGTAGCAATGCAAACCAATCTAATAAATAGCTTAGATTCTAAGCTAGTTACCATTGATAATGGTCTTTGATACCTAAGCTATGTATTCGATATTTTTTTTATTTTCTGTTCGTTTTAGTAAACATCCGTTAGCTTTTGCTATAAATGTGTTTATTAGTCATTTATCATAATACTTTAATGTCTCCATGATGCCAATTCCTGAATCTGACTTACTGTTGTTGGTTTTTTTGCAGTACTACTTTGATACTTTGTTTCCTCGTATACCTGTTCCTGTCATGCGCCAGATTGTATCAAACCTTGAGAAGATGAATTTACCAACTAAACCTTCTGGTTCAACCGGAGACATGACCCGTGGCTCAGAAGACACTGCCCGTCGTCCACCATCAGTAAAAGCATCCCTCTCTGTTTCATTTGGTCAGCGTGCACCTCATCGTGCTTCCACCAGAGGCTCTTCTCCTGTTCGCCGTCCTCCACCGACTGGTTATGACAGAAATGGAGGCGATGAAGTACAACAGCGGTCCCCACGTAGAAGCCAGAGCCGAGACTATTATTCTGACAGAGACTCAGATAGACAACGGGAAAGAGAGAGGGAGAAAGACCGCGAAAGAGAGAGGGGGAGGGATAGATACAGAGAAAGGGAAAGGGATTATGGTAATGATAGGAGATCAAGGCGTGACTATGATAGTAGAAGCAGGCGCAATGATTATGAGGACGACAGAAGTAGACATGACCGGAGAAGCAGGAGCAGAAGCAGAAGTAGGAGCAGGAGTGTGCAGATTGAGCGTGAACCGACTCCTAAAAGAGATAGTAGCAACAAAGAGAAATCGGCGGTGACAGTGAACAGCAATCTCGCAAAGCTAAAAGATTTGTATGGAGACGCAAGTAGTCAGAAAAGGGATGAAGGATTTGGAACAAGGAAAGATTCAAGTTCAGAAGAAGTGATAAAGCTTGGTGGTTCCTCTTGGAGGTGAAAAAACAAACAGAACAAAACCAAACTGTGGATTTAAAATGCTTCTTCTATTTAGCAGGATGATGCATGTTGTTTAACTATACTGTTTTGATTTCCAGCAAACTATTTGTCATATGCTTGATATTACAGTTTAAGAGTTGATCTTTATCTTGAATTTCTGTAGACTATGTGTTGGGTTTTAACTTTCCTACATATTTTGTGTGTTTCTCAGTCCACATTTAGATTCAGCTAAAAATATCATCTGTTGGAGGTATAAAAGAAGAGAAATTATTCACAGGACCTAGACTTGTCGAAGATGATCCTAATTCATGTATAAAAACTTAAAATGTGGTATTTTCATAGTTTTGTTTAAAGGAAATTGAGAAATAAGAGAAAGGAAAAAAGAGAGTTTGCTTATAATTGACATATACATATCATAAAAGCCTCAATTGTGCTTTTCCGTTGGAGAAAAGTCTCAACTTTGCCAATTTCTATAATTGAGCTTTTTTTTCAACGAAAATACATTTTGAAGTTTTTAATGATATTTTCTCGTTTTTTAATTGAAAAATTATTTATCATCGTTGCCCGTATATATAAATTAATAATCATATACTCAAATATACACTTACAAAAATATATATATATATATATTACATATAATATACTATAACATTCTATACTCTTAAATTGTGTATGTTTACAAGATATGGTATGATTAAAAAAAAAAATATATATGGTAAAAAACTAAACATTTGACATCTAAAAAAAGAGATAAATTTTATCGAAATCGACAAACACAACTTTTGAATCACATATTTTATTCAAGATATGAATCTCGAGAAAAAGAGAGACTTGAAGATGCTGATCTTTTCCTCCATTTCTAGAGACTAAGGTTTAAATTTCAGCAAAGTTATTCATGTAAAGATTTTTGAAGATTAGATTAATCAAAATCCAGAGACACGTGGTGGTTTTCTAAGTAAGAAATCTGATGTTGAAGCGATTCGATTTCTTGGTAACCATAACTTACAATTCTTGACTCTCCTGTCCAAGCTGTTTTTCCCTTTCATCAAGAGTTTGACCTCTCAAATACACTGAAGCATCAATAGTTTTTAAAACATCCATCAAGTACATCCATTCTCGAGTAGCAACTCCTTGAATCAAAGCTCATATAGTATCGGTACTCAAAACAGATGTGTTTTGGTTATTTGCCATTTTAGGAAAATCATAAACGAAGTTGAGTGAGAGAGAAATTCTACCTTGAAAAATATGCAAAACCGAAAAGAAAAATTCAGATTTAGATGATTGCAATATAAAACAAGATAAACTCATCGGAAACAGAATAATAGAGGTCGTACATCAACATGAAACACAAACCCAAAACCCACCAATTAAATTTTGATATAGCCATGAAAAGATTAATCTACGATTAATCCACAATAACTATCACATCATACTAGATAGAGCCCAATATATGATTACGTGCTAGATGTCCCCCAAAAAATTACTTATCGAGTTATATCCACATAAATTTAGGAAGAAACGAGATTCAAACTATGAATTTATGGAGATATAAGTAGATAAGTATGTTTTCGGGGATATCTAACACGTAATGATAAATTGGGCTCTATCTAATATGATATACATATTTTTGTGGGAAAATAGACTATTTTTCCACGGACTGGAAATGATACCGAAGGAAGAGTCCATGCACATAGAGAGAGATTACATGCAACATATAGTCCTCGAAATCGATAAACCTAAACCTCAAAAAGTGGTGAGATAGGATTGTTGACTGATTTTGTTTGCATGATGACCAAAAAAAGAGGAGTCATCGTTCCTTTAATTCTGCAGATTTTTTTGTTTTTTTAGTTCCTTATTCCACTCGTAAGAGCGATACATAATATCTTTTAAAAAAGAATTGAAAGTAAACGATATAAACGCAGAAATAAACTTTCCTTTAGCTTGTTACATTTTTCTGTCCTCACTTGTCAAAGTTTGATACTTTTCTCTCGAATTACAAAATTCAAGAATTGTTATTAAAACTAGATTTTAACCCGCGGTATACCGCGGAAACAATTTATTTTTTAAAGTTAGTATATATAAAAGTTTACAAATTGTATCTATTTATAAAATATTTTTATTTTATAATTTACAAATGTTATTAAGTAACGTCCTGTCAAACCCGTCCCGTAAAAAAAATCCATTTATTTTATTAATGTTGATCTTATTTATGATATATTTATGAATCATTGTCTAAATATTTTGTAATTTTGTAGTAATTAAATGCTATCAAATTATATCTCTGCGCTTTGATGATTATAATCGAATTGTTATAGTCATGGAGAAAAACAATATCAAAAATGATAATTTTGTAGTAATTAAATGATATTAAATATTTTGG
>Ga0041059_1003694_pt1 | contig 10159 bp, 7 predicted proteins | sample AraColnosormetaG_FD_56232 | JGI IMG/M metagenome (GOLD analysis project Ga0041059, IMG submission 56232) | Arabidopsis roots microbial communities from North Carolina, USA - Col MF nosort | ecosystem: Host-associated > Plants > Roots > Unclassified | place: USA: North Carolina | collected 2013-09-02 | reverse complement strand
CAGGCATTACGAATCAACAAGTTAAAGCCAAAACGCTCCCTGCAACCAATACCTTGGTACAGGGCCACGAATCTCTAGAATTAGTGGTTCAGACATTTCATGGAACACCTTTTGAGCGCGGAAATATCTGTGCTCAAAGTCCAGTTGATCAGAAAGCAATATGCATTAAGAACAACTAATCCAGAAGGGATCTATCAATCAAACTCAACCACCTAGCATACTGAGAATTCTAAACTACTCTAACCCACCCTCAGAAACCTATTCACTACTTAGACATCATTGTAGAGAACATAAACGTTGAATAGAATGAAAACATGATAACAACATAGTAATAGCAAGGTGATAACAGGATGAACAACAGTAAACAAAATCTAAAACAAATGCTGAATACTGAATAGATTAAGAGAAATCCGGATTACACAGTGTCTGGGAAATAAAACTTAGATCAATAAAAATGTAAAGTACATGCTACTTATAGCGAAATATTTCCGAAACCCTAATACTCAAAACGACGCAGTATTGGGACGGATTAAGAACAGTACTCGACCCAGGTAATCGAGTGAGTGGTCGAGTGATTAGCTGGAGTCTTCTTTTCTTCCTTGTGCTCGAGTGTCTGGTTGAGTGCGGAATGGAAAAGACTCTGAAGCTGGCAATCGAGTATGTAGTCGAGTGATGGTGATGGTGATACTCGACTTCTTGGTAGAGTGGTGTGATCGAGTGATGGTCAGGTGGTGGAGGTGATGATACTCGACCTGGTGGTCGAGTGAAGTGATCGAGTGACTCTCATGGTGGTACTCGGCCAGGTGGTCGAGTGGTGAAGTCTTCTACTCGACCAGGGGGTCGAGTGGTCCTTTGATGTCGTGGAGCATCTGCTCGACCTGGGGGTCGAGTGGTTTGACATGATCAGGTCCGCTTCTTCTAATTAGCCCGTCAACAGCTCCAAATCACCTGAAATCAACACAAATATGCAACATGCATGCAAAATTATCCTAAACATGCAAAGTGATGACAAATGATTAGAAATGGTATAAAACAGTGGTGATATGATGCAATAATGATAACAAATGGATGCTCAAAACATGTAAAATGCACACTTATCAGTACTCCTCATCTATAATTGGTTCCGCTTTCTTTATCCTCAACTCATCCAAGTTTTTGTGGATTTTCCGCCGACTAAACCCAAGAACATCCTCAGTTATCCAGCAACCCTCTTCGACAATTTCAACTTCTGGTTCGCCAACCACACAACCTATAGCTTGTACCGTAACACATAGTCATATGCTTCCCATTTTACAATGACGGAGAAAACCTTCGAATTGTCTTCCGTTACATACTATTACGGGAGGTGTATCGTCGAGAATAAGCATCGTTCTACAAATTTTATAACTTAGACTAACCTTACAATCCCTACTATCCAAACTGAAATCCTGATATACCATTGCAACAAGATCTCCATACCCTTTAATTCGATTCGAACTTAGAACCCTACATCCGCCTCGTTCATCAACACTAAATACCCACCGCCTGTTGTTGAAATTCTACTTCCCACACACTAATACTATCTCTTCCATCGCCAAACAGAACAGATAATTCAATTGTTTTCTACAGTTTACGACCTCTACTTGCCCGATCCACAGAAGATCCTCTTATTCGGATAAGGGTATAATAGTATCTTCCATTCTTAGAACATATGCTTAATCTAGAAAAATGACATGTCTAAAAAATCATTAAACTCGTAAATCTATCACCACGCCATTCATAACTCAAAAATTTTGAGTGCTATTCTAGTAATTAAATAAAATATAACTCTACCATCACATAACAACAATATGTATGTCGTCACATGAAATTTGACTTTAACTCTACTGTCAAGTACATATGTCAATCACCATTATCTCATAGATTTAAGTACATTAAAGTCTGTCAGTCCGTATATCTCTATCGTAACTATAGATAACTCGAACAAATATGTTTGTCATACTCGCTCGCTTAAATCTACTGTCATTACTAATAACTTTGTCAACAAACTAACTCTGTAAAAAATCTCTATCACCACATACAGTTTAACGATATCAAATACATTATCTCTATCCATTAAATCTGTCACGACACTAACTCTACCATCACATAAAATAACTATACCCAATAACTCTATCGTAAAGTCTAGCTATACCAGATTAGTGTATCTCTACCATAACTACAAATATGTCTATTCAATAAGTCTACCAATGTACACAACTATATTTGATATATCTATCAAAAAATTATATCTACTGTAACATTAAAATAATGGTGGGAACTTTTCCTGCCAAAACTGTCCTAGCTGGCACATTATATTTAATCGCATGTTGGTAAATACTTTATTCCTACCAAACTTTATAAAGGGTATTTTGACATTAAAAAATCGCAAAACAGTGGATGTTAGTCCAGTAATTACACACCGTAAAAAAGTCATTTGAGTAAGTCTGCCTAAAATTTAAAATTTATTGAAAATTTTAGTTGTTGCTATATTTAAAAAGAAAAAAGCTAGTTAGTTAGTTAGTTAGTCAGTGTGCGAAGTAAGTTAATATATTTGAACTGAAAATGGTAATGTTATGTCGCAATAAATTACTAGAGAGCTATGTGCTTGTTAACGTGTTATGTCACACTACAAAATCATGTAGCAAATAGACAAACTATACATGAAAACAAAGAAAAAAGCAAGTAGTGGAGAAGAATCAACGAAGCGATTAATGAATTAAGCAGAGGAATCAAGGAAGCAAATAAAAACAAACAATGCACTTAACAGAAGAATTAAAGAAGCACAAAAGCAAGAAAAGCACTTAACAGAGGAACCAAAGAAGCAAAGAAACCAACAATGCACAAAGCAGAGGAATCAAATGAGCAAACAAACAAACAATGAATTTAGTAATAGAAGCAAAGAAGAAACAAGTAAACATGTTAAACATGTAAGAAAGAAACAACAAACAAAGTCAAGAATCAAAGAAGTAGCATATATACATGAATGCGGATGCCTTTGCATGAATGTCTATGTTTATTGTATGCATCTAAATATTAATGTATCCATGTAATTTATGCATGTAATGTAATGTATGACTGTATATACGTATGTATGTACATGCATGCATTGTGTTCGAAGATCCAAGATGTTGACCGTGATCACGCTATTAAGGAATTCAAGGAGAATATTGTTAAAGTATTTGAAAATATTATATAATACATTCAAATACTTTAACAATAATCACTTTCTTTCCGTCCATACAATTCTCAGTCGTGCATACGTTACTTGGAAGTTTTTGGTTAGTGAGATAGCCACATTGGCTATGAATCTCATAGACTGATACTAAATATTAAGAAAAGAGATGGTATATAAATTCAAATTACAATAAGAGCAAAATTGAAAACTAAATAGAAGAAAGAGATTGAAATCATACCAGAGATAAGAATTGCACTTAAAAAATAGAACGATGGGATAGAGGTTGTCCCTCAAGCATTTGATCTGCAAATAAAAGTATACTAGATAACAATCCGCACAAAGTGAAGGGTAAAGCGATTCAAATAATTATGGTTAAAATTATTATTTAGGATCCAAGATTCATTTGTGTAAAACATAACATGTAATAAAAAAAATGTTTGTTATAAGAATATGTTTTACCAGAAATATTTAAACATGAAATAAAGCTTCATGTGATGGAGAAAGTATTGATAAAAATGTTACCGATTATGGCAATATGTATTTCTATGTTTGAAAAAAATCAATTCATATAATTTATGTTTTATCAACTAATCATAACCATTTTTATGTTTTTTATGGAGAAAAGATTAGTGACTTAATTATTTTTCTTAGATTGTATTAGGTTGCTTAATTATTACTTTTCTTAATTAGAATTTTGTTTTAAACTTGTGTGATATATGTATGTATAAGCCTAATGGCAAACTCTGTAAATAATCTTCCAGAAAAAAATTCTTAGTAAAATTTGGATAATTATTTAAATGGGTGAAAAATCATTATGAAAACGACATGTCAGTATTAATAACACATCAAGGTAAGTTTTGTTTTCAAAGGGGTTTCTCTATTAATATATAAGGGATTATGTTACACATCAAAAGTTTACAGTTAATGATATCAATTCAAAATCATCCAAACGAAGACCGTGGACTTTTTCTTACAGAATTCTTTTAAATTAAATTTGGTTTTTTGTTTTCCTCAATAACTTAAAGTTGTCTTGTTTTAAGAGCTATAGTGGGGGATACTTTTAAACTATAAATTCCAGACATACAAATGAACATGGGTCCTTGCATTGTCTTGTTGGATGAAAATAGGCTTTTCCCGATCTTCTATTGGCCATCTTTCATGGATTCTTGGAATGACTTTTCCTATCAAACATGATTTTATATCTTCTCTTTTCAAGGAAGTTAATGCTTTCATCTCTAAAGTTCTAGCATCTCTATGTTTGTTTCGTCTCTTAGCAGGTTCTACAGTAACAAATAGAAACACTCCAATTTCTCCAGAGAATATCTCATTTCCTTCATCATAAAATTTCGGCTGAGCCATTAAAAACATCACCTTGCCAATATAATTCTTATTTTGACATATACGATGTTGCGCTTCTTCATCCAGAAGTAAATAATATTTCTGTATTTTTCTTCATCTTATAAAACTATTTTTCATCAATATTGTACATATCAAGAAATTTTGATTCATGAGTTAGAGAATTATTTTCCAACATGGACACGCAAAACTTTAGCCTTCCTTTCATATTCTCATCATTTAGACTTGGTGTAATAGCATTAGTATGGCGTCGAAGTGTACCTTCCTTAAGACGCTTATGTAAGGACGAAAGACCAATACCTAAACACATTGATAGCGATCATAGTGTCGTTCTCTTGTGGGATCTTTAATTTGATCCAAATCATGTGAGATTCTCTTGCGACCACAACATCCGATTTTTTTTGGGATACATTGACTTCTCCACCATTAGAAGTTTCTTTTGCTTGTTTCCAAATATGTTGCACCGTTTGAATAGATACCAAAAATAATTCAGAAACTTCGCGTGTAGTTTTTTTCTCTAACTTCCCATCACGACTTCTCTCTAGTAAAGCATAATATATTTTCCATCTTTTCTTGTTCAAGATATTTTTTTTCACGTGTGGAATCTTTAATTGACCATTTATCTCTGCATATTAACATAAATAATCAAAATCAAGTGAAATCAACCATCTTCAATATACGAACGGCAAAAGTCTTAAAACATTAACTAATTTACAAATATTCCTAAGCTATGGCCGAGTAAATTAAAAGAAAAAAACAGTATTTGTTGATTATTCTATTAAGAAAGAATGGAAAAATAAAAAACAGACATGGATCTGTTTCAGTAACAAATTCGTTGCACTCCAAATGATTGTTAACGACTTCGACATCATCATCTTCATTATTGAGTATTTCTTTGTTTGTTGGAGTTTGAATTAGATCAAACCAAAACTATCTCTCTTCGTCTATGACAAGAAGATTTAAATCAAAATTAGAATTCATTAATGAAAATTGTGATCTTTTTTTTTTTTGATTCTTTTGTTTGTGTTGTGTCGATATATATTAGCATCATGAGTTTTCAGTTTGGCTTCAATACAATTTTACAATTTTGGTATAATATTATGTTTGGTTAATTTGGTTCCAAAGTTAAATTTTTTAACAAAGTTACTCTATCCGTGTGTTAATCAAAAACAAAGAAATTTGACTAAGAAAAGTAAATTGACTATTTATACCTGCATGTGAAATTGTAGCCTTATTAATGATTAGGAATACCACTACATGAGATCAACAACTCTTGAATATTAGTAATATGCCGACATGTTTTACTTTTACTTAATTGTGAAAAGGATAGAATAGTCAATTATACATGCTTTTTCAATAAGTGTGCATTAGTCTAAAATATCACTTAAAAAGAACAGAAAAAGTATTAAAATATGACAATCATGAATTAATGCTGAGGATTTAGTAGTTAATTATGCAATTTTACTAATTAACTTTTAGATATTTATTTTTCTTTATTTTGAATTTGAATTCATAATTTAATGTTAGCATTAATTTCGTAATTGTTACCATAATTAAGAAAAATCTTAACCAACTTTGTTTAACTGTTTTGTAGCGCATTAAATCGTCATAATTGTTTTGGAAGATCCAGTGAAAATATATTCTTGAATATCTAGTGTAGCCGAACAAAATTAAAATCAATAATCATTTAATTTCGTTTGGATTTTTGAAGGAACATCTCAAGACTCAAATAAAGGAGGATCCGAATCAAAGATTTTCGGGTGAAAATTTAAAAGAAAAAACGACCTGATTAGCTTGAGCAAATATGTACGTAAAAAATGTTAAGTAGATAATAATATAAATTTGCTCGTAGTTGTATAGTTGTACCTGATTGCCTATTTTTGTTCATGGTTGTACAATATCGAGAATTTAGTAAATCTAGTTGTTATCAACTCTAAATTATTTTTTTGGGTAGAACCGATGGTATTGACTCATCAAAATACCAATACAATATATTGGAGTATTTATATATATCAAAATACAAGTATTTAAAAAACATAAAAAAATTTAGTTCAAATATACAAAGTAACCATGAAAGTATAAGATTGTTAGTGTATGAATGTGGGCTTTTGTGATAAGAATTTTATTAACTTATAAATATATGTTTTTTTGTCAAAATTTTGTTGTTTAGTTTCATTACCACCATGTATGTATTTTAACAATTTTTTCAATTTGGCATTTCATATTTTATATAATTTTGAAAACTAGTCAAGGCAATAAACTTTAGTTTTACGGGTTGTACTTAATTGTACCATGATAAAAAAAAAACTTAATTTGTATAGATACGTCATGAAAATTTATAGTATTCACTATAAGCAAATAGTCTGACTGGATTTCTTTTGATTATCACCTAAAAATGAAAGAGAAAAGAAAACGGTCTTTAATTATACATTTTCGTAGAAATCCATTAACACAGTTGTACCCAGTGATTTCAATTGTCCAAATTCTTTAATCACTAAATATTTCTACAAAATTTAACATTTCAGCTACGAATTAAACATTTCTCAATCATTATTACCAATGTTATATCTTAATACACTAATTAAAAAAGTCTACTTAGTTTAATAAGCATAAAAACTAATGTTATATCTAATAAAGTTTTTCACATTGCTAATCTAGAGAATAAGAAAAATACTAAATTACCTTGAAGTGATTTAATGGTGGATGGAGAATAAAGAGAAGAGATCATTACCATTGAGAAACCGAGAAGCTCCTAGGCACTAGTATCAAGACCATCATTTTGACGACGATCTGCGATGTCGGTGGAGCTCCGATTCACCAGCGTCGGGAGCTTTCCTTTATTCACTCTTCTCTTCATCTTTATAATTTCTCTAGTTCTCCAATTTTGTCAATTCTTTTGTTTCCCCTTTTTAAACCTTCTCAAACCTTACCAAACCCAAAGCTTTTAATGAGAACTTCAACAATCATTCAGAAAAGAAAAAGATGGTGTCCGACAATCTCCATCCTTCACCCTCACCTTGCATCAGCTTTGCTGAAATCACCTTTGTTAAGACCACCAGATTCTAGATCTAAGATGTCGATTAGCCTCTGGTCCTCCTCCTATGCTTCAATTCTCGGACTACTCCATCAAAGACAATCACTACCCCCACCGAGTTTGCTTGTTTCACCATAAATTCTCCTCTACCTCCGTACAACGGTCGCCAATACCCAAACTTTTCTTTACTAGCCAAAAGGAACTGGGTTTCCAATTTTTGGGCCAATTCAAATATGGCCCGTTAAGCTTTCTGAAGCCCAACCTATATAATGGTGATCCAAGTTGCTTTGTACTAAGGCTCAGGTCTGTCATCTCCCTCTTGTCCAACCTTACCCAATTTAAATGTTATTTATCATATTCTTTTGATCATGGACGTCAAATACAACGGAACACTTCTTTGTTGCTATGGTTATACAAGAAATCTTTGCTTTTAGATTCACCTAGGATTATTGATCATGAGAATTCTAATTTTCACGAAGAAAGGTTCTATGTTCCCAACTCAAAGCTACTTGAGAACCTCGACTTTAGAATCTGCTAGGTTTGTTTCTCATGGTTCTATTTGCTTGAAGAAGAATGGCATTATGTTTCCGCCTCTAAGGAGCGGTGACCACCTTTGTTTCTTCAACCACCTTTATATGTTCCCTCTGATTCTCAAACCCATTCTTGTGCAAATTAGCTACTTCAAGGTAGATTTTCATCCACTTATAAGCGTGATACTCAGGTATGAACTTATCTTTATGTGGCAAACCGGCTACAAGTTTTGTGTGGAATTCCTTAATCTCCATGACCGCTAAGGATTTCATGTGAGAGAGGACCCACCTGTTCTGTTACGGTCTTGCATCTATTACTGGCAAATCCTATTTGTTGAAGATTTTCCAAGGTTCTTGAACTTGTCCAATATAATGACCACTATGCTTCATGCTCTTTTGACAATTTCAAGTATTACACATTCCACACCTTTACCGCTTGCTTTGTTTTGTCTAAGCTCAACTTTCACTCCACGACAATGCTAGCAAAAAACATCAACCATCTTTTTGTACTGGCTGCAGGAACCTCGACTTTGGTTCTTTTACCAACGCCACTTCGTCTTTTGACATTGGCTAATTGGTCCTCCTTTGACTTGTTCTATTGGAAGACTTGTCGATAATCTTTGATCTCACATGTACCAACAAGCTTCATAGCTTTTGGCTCATAGCTCTCAAGAAGTTTTTATCGATTAACCTTATCTATCTTTTCATCTATTTTATGTTGGCTTTGGAGAAAGCTCCTCCTTGTTGTAAAACTTTGGGAACTCAGTTTTGTTCTTTGTTTGTACTTGGATTCTACCTTAATGGAATGAAATCAAGTTTAGGTTCAAAAAAAAAAAAGGAGAATAAAAAGAAGAGAGTACATATGTTTTAGAGGTTGCAAAGTGTAAGAAGAAGAAGAAAAATAGTTAATTGTGTTTTGTGGTTGTTTGACACCAAAAAAAAAAAAAACTTTTGGTGGTTAATGAGAGAGGAGAGTGAACAATTCTCATTGGATGATTTTAAGAGTTTGTTGATGGTTAAAATTTATTATATAATTAAAAAAATAAATAATAACAGGGTAAAATTGGTTTTTGATAATATGGAAAAAGATAGACGAAAGTGAGAATAAGTGGAGGTTTTTTAAAGAAAGTTTGGAGGAAGAAAGGCCAAAGAGATTAAAATCCCTTATTATATTTAAATAAATTAGCATAAATAAAGGTATATGGAGAAGAATGAAACTAAAAAGTAAATAATTATTATATAATTGAATATGGTGGCCATAAAACAAAACGTTGAAAACACAATAAAGAGATCAAGTTAAGGTGACTTCTCTCCGTTATCATATAATTGAACTAGATAAGGCCCGCCTATTTAGGCGGGTGTATCCGAAATTTTCAAATATTCGAACGGGTCTAAACTTGAAAACCCGAAAAACTTGAACTCGAACCCGAATAGGTATCCAAACATATCTCAAATATAAGTATAAGTATAACTAATATATACTTATACATAGAAAATATTAAGATTTTTTTGATATTTTAGTTATTTTTGTGTATTTTTAGATATATTCGAGCAAAACTACTCGTGTTGTTTTGGGAGTTTTTGAAATTTTTAAGTAATTTAATAGATTTGCACACACAATTTGATATTTCAATATATAAATAAACTCGAACCCGAACCCGAACCCAAACCGAACCCGACCCGAAATCTTAAATTACCCGAATGGGTCCTAAACTTCTAAACTCGAAAACCCAAACCCGAAATACCCGACCCGAATACCCAAACGCCTAGGACTAATAATTAATAGAAAAACAGAAATCCACAAAAATATTTAGAAACCAAGCATTGTTGAAAATATATTTCTATATATGCCGTAATCTTGTAAGTTAATTTTAACATCATGCAAATATTAAATGAGTTAAAATTAATAAATGAAAATCATTGAAAAGTTAAATCCTATAATCTAAGCTATTTTTCTCAAAATGTTCTATTTTCACTTATGATTACATGAGTTAAAGACAAATTTGTTAATTTTCCTTTTATTGAATAAATGTTAATTGTTTA
>Ga0041059_1003693_pt1 | contig 10166 bp, 10 predicted proteins | sample AraColnosormetaG_FD_56232 | JGI IMG/M metagenome (GOLD analysis project Ga0041059, IMG submission 56232) | Arabidopsis roots microbial communities from North Carolina, USA - Col MF nosort | ecosystem: Host-associated > Plants > Roots > Unclassified | place: USA: North Carolina | collected... | reverse complement strand
TTTTATAAAATTCAAAAAGATGAATATGAAAAAAATAACTATAATATAATAAAAATAGGTCTAAATAGTTAAATAATATAAAAAGTTTGACCCATATTTTTTCATATAAAGTAAAGGGTAAAGTGGTATTTGACATATTTTTTTGTCTTTTAGCTTATTACACATAATCTCTATTTCACAAAAAGTAAAAAAAGTGTCTATTTCACAAATTTCAAAAAAAACTACCTACTTCTCAAATTACTTTTTAAAAAGTGTCTACTATTCTAATAAGCCCAATCTTTTATACCTAAAATGTTTTCTTAATAATACCTAAATGTTTTACATGGAATATTATGTAATTCTGCAGTGATATAACAAGACCAAGAGTCAATTTTGGGTATTATTATGACTCTCTATGTAAAAGTAAACCGATCCCGACCAGAATCGACAACTCTGAAACCGAAAAGAAGTAACATACCTAGTGGAGATATATAAGAAAATAAAAAAGATGGCACATAAAACGCCAACACAGTAATAAGACATGTATACCACTATTATCCATAAAGCTTTTGGCCATTGACCGATTTATCTTCACCGTCCTCATGTAATATCCAATCTAAAGTATGAATGAAATACTATTTTTTTCACCTTTTTATGTTTTGCTTGGCTTTTTCCATGATTTGGTCTTTGATTTATCATCTTCTTTAGTGGGAGTTGAATTTATACTGTTGTGTCAATGTATCAGTCATTTATGCTATTATACTGTTACAAAAACACATTTAATAATAGTAACAAATTTATTTTGTTAACTGTACTGTTACAGTGTACACATGAGAAATTGAGAATGCATCGACATCAAGTAGCGAAAGAAAAGTAAACGAAAACGACGCAGTTTTGGTGCCGAGACTTTTTAGACTACAGGGTTTAAGGCTGAACTAAATGACGCCGTTTAGAGAAGGGTTTTAGACTTTAGAGAGACTTTCGTGTTCTTCTTCTCCGATCCTCTTCTCTACAAGCTGAAGCTAGCTGAGAACAAAAAATGACTACTTTCATGGTTTCCAAACGATTTCGTCCACCTATTTTTCTCCATCGTTTTATAAATCCAAAACCCATTTCTTCACAGACTCGATTTCTCCATCCACCGGATAATCAAAGTCGAGACATTTCCGATTCCACTACTGAAACCATCTCAACACTAGAATTTCCTCATAAAACCTCTGTACCAAATCATTCACCTTTAACTTCAACCTCTGAGACTGAGAATCATGTGGACGACGCTCGTGTAATCGAAGTGCTTCTAGGTCGTAGAAACGACCCAGTCTCAGCTCTTCAGTACTGCAATTGGGTCAAGCCTTTACATCGTCTCTGTGAAGGTGGAGATGTCTTCTGGGTACTTATTCATATCCTTCTAAGCTCTATTCACACTCACGATCGTGCCAGCAATTTGCTCGTAATGTTCGTTTCGAACAATCCAACGCTAATTCCAAACGTAATGGTTAACAATTTGGTTGATTCGTCTAAACGGTTTGGTTTTGAACTTACCCCACGAGCTTTCAATTACTTGTTGAATGCTTATATTCGAAACAAGCGAATGGATTATGCTGTAGATTGCTTTGGTTTGATGGTGGATCGAAAGGTTGTTCCTTTTGTGCCATATGTGAACAATGTTCTAAGTTCTTTAGTTAGAAGTAATTTGATAGATGAAGCTAAGGAGATTTATAATAAGATGGTTTTAATTGGTGTTGCTGGTGATAATGTAACTACACAGTTGTTGATGCGAGCTAGTTTGAGAGAGAGGAAGCCTGAAGAGGCTGTGAAAATTTTCAGGAGAGTTATGAGTAGAGGAGCAGAACCAGATGGTTTGTTGTTTAGTCTTGCTGTTCAAGCTGCTTGTAAGACGCCAGATTTGGTTATGGCTTTGGATTTGTTGAGGGAAATGAGGGGGAAGTTAGGTGTCCCGGCCTCGCAGGAAACGTATACTAGTGTGATTGTGGCTTTTGTGAAGGAAGGTAATATGGAGGAGGCAGTGAGGGTTATGGATGAGATGGTTGGTTTTGGGATACCGATGAGTGTAATTGCTGCAACGAGTTTGGTTAATGGATATTGCAAGGGGAATGAGTTAGGTAAGGCTTTGGATTTGTTTAATAGAATGGAGGAGGAAGGGCTGGCTCCGGACAAAGTTATGTTTTCGGTTATGGTCGAATGGTTTTGTAAGAATATGGAGATGGAGAAAGCTATTGAGTTTTATATGAGGATGAAATCTGTAAGGATTGCTCCTTCATCTGTTCTTGTCCATACAATGATCCAAGGGTGTTTGAAAGCTGAGTCACCAGAAGCGGCGCTAGAAATCTTTAACGACAGTTTTGAAAGCTGGATTGCGCATGGTTTTATGTGTAACAAGATTTTTTTATTGTTTTGCAAGCAAGGTAAAGTCGATGCTGCAACAAGCTTTTTGAAGATGATGGAGCAAAAAGGGATTGAGCCGAATGTAGTTTTTTACAATAACATGATGCTTGCTCATTGCAGAATGAAAAACATGGACTTGGCTCGTTCAATATTTTCTGAAATGCTGGAAAAGGGTCTAGAGCCGAATAACTTCACTTATTCCATCTTGATCGATGGATTTTTCAAGAATAAGGATGAACAGAATGCTTGGGATGTCATCAATCAGATGAATGCTTCCAATTTCGAAGCTAATGAAGTCATATATAATACGATCATCAATGGTTTGTGTAAAGTTGGTCAGACGTCTAAAGCCAAAGAGATGTTGCAAAATTTGATCAAAGAAAAGCGCTATTCCATGAGTTGCACGAGTTACAATAGCATCATAGATGGATTCGTCAAAGTAGGTGATACTGATTCCGCTGTCGAAACTTACAGAGAGATGAGTGAAAACGGTAAATCTCCAAATGTTGTAACCTTCACCAGCTTGATCAATGGATTCTGCAAAAGTAACCGAATGGATCTAGCTCTTGAAATGACACACGAAATGAAAAGCATGGAGTTGAAACTTGATCTTCCAGCCTACGGTGCACTAATAGACGGGTTCTGTAAAAAGAATGACATGAAAACCGCATATACTTTGTTCTCTGAACTGCCGGAACTAGGATTGATGCCAAATGTGTCTGTCTACAATAGTTTGATTTCAGGATTCCGTAATCTGGGAAAGATGGATGCAGCGATTGACTTGTACAAGAAAATGGTGAATGATGGAATAAGTTGTGATCTGTTTACATATACAACGATGATCGACGGGTTGTTAAAAGATGGAAATATAAATCTTGCCTCTGATTTGTACTCGGAGTTGCTTGATTTAGGTATTGTCCCTGATGAAATCTTGCACATGGTACTTGTCAACGGTCTTAGTAAGAAGGGACAGTTTTTGAAAGCTAGCAAGATGTTAGAGGAGATGAAGAAGAAAGATGTGACTCCAAATGTGCTTCTATACAGTACTGTTATTGCAGGACATCATAGAGAAGGAAATCTCAATGAGGCTTTTAGACTTCATGATGAGATGCTTGAGAAAGGTATTGTACATGATGATACTGTATTCAATTTACTCGTGAGTGGAAGAGTTGAGAAACCTCCTGCTGCATCCAAGATTAGTAGCTTGGCTTCTCCTGAGATGAGATCGAGCTACTAAACAATCAATGTTTCTCAAGCCTTTTGATCTTTGGAAGACATACAAAAGGAGATTGTCATCACCCTTTTCAGTAAAATCTATTTATGGGAGCAGGATTTTGTCCTCTGGTATTGATAACACTTCCGGACGCCGTCTTCATGATCTGATTGCTCTCTGTTCTTATGAATGATTCCAGTGCCATACACCGCAAGCGCTTGTAGATGTAAGCGTGACAATCTTTGTTTGTTGTACTAAACCGAACTAGATCTTGAACAAGATACCTCTCAAATGTGTCTTCCACTAATTCAAAAGACTGCACCAGAGGTAAACTATGGGCTTAGATGGGTATTAGTGTATATACGGGTCTCTGTTGTAAATATACATTGCGCCTATACAATGGCATAAACCATTTTAACTTCAGTCTTCGATCTATTTCTAACTTCGACTGATGCGAAAAGTTTTCAAAACTTGCATACAAAATCAAGTCCAATAATGTTTTTTTTCTCATAAAAAGATTGTATCCCTAGCTTGCAAAATTGCCTCCTCTCCACTAGAATCAGAGGGATTCACGAGGACTAGTTGATGGACTGATCCTCGAAGGCATCTTCAGGAGTCTCTCTGTTTCGTGCATGACTGAGTGTTTAGGAGTTATAGACATCTTGTTCATCTCGTTATCAGGATCAACGTCATCATCAGAGTCCTCCTCATTGTCTGTATCTCCATACACTGTCACTTCCGCTTGCTCGTAAGTCTTTTTCACCTCTGACCGTTTGATGAAGTGCGGAGAGATTAAGCTGATTTGACAAACAAACGGGTGAGGAGAAATTAACAATTATGCAATGCAACTACTTTCCACATCATCATATGCACGAGAATTTGCATTAAACAAGAGGTTAAGATAGTGAACCTGTTAGATTTTTCCAACAACCACGGGAATGGGAAGAAGCCACCTAAAGCACGAGAGAGCTCAGACTCGGATAGGTCATCAAAAATGAAGGCGTCGGAGACAATGAACAGGCCACAGGCTTTGGCTTGTATAAGGAACTCAGAAACTACAGATGAAAGGCATACCTGTTTACATACAAAAAAAAAGTTGGTGCCAGCTTAATGCATTTGATACTTTGGTTCAGACCACTTGATGAGCTATTGGGGAAAAAGATGATAGTTTAAGTTACCCTCAGCGGGTCTAGTTTGTGAGACAAAACTGACTCCAATGGTGTAAGCTGTGATTGGAAGTGAGGAACCTCTAGGATTGATCTCATTCGAAAGCATAGCACGTATAAAATGGCCTACAGTCACAGAAGTAACAAATTAAAGTCATTACTTGACATAATTGTGTGTATCACTCACAAAAGAATCCTTAATGAAAAGAAAAGCAATAAGATGGTTCTAAACTTGGACTATATTTACCTGACATCCTGAATAGAAAACTTGGTGTACTTCAGGCCTAGCATCATCATTGCATGTTCTGCAATAATCAGCACACTCATCCACCAATCTAGGATTTCAGACACAAGAGAAACAATGTTACAACAAAGTGAAACTTGAATTCAAAACAATCATCTTTTGCCAGTTTTTCTAGCAGTCTCTTTCTACCTTTTTAACATGCTAGCCACAAAAGAAGCAGACAAAAAATTTGCACGAGCCAAGTAGCTAGCTAGATATGTCACTGCATTCGTCCTGCTTAGTAAGAGGAGAAAACAAAACCATATACAAGCGGTGAGTCTGGTGAGTAGAGAACAATATTAGCTTGATATCGTGCAGAGATATTTTTACCATGAAGGATAAGCATGAAACCCACCTAGTAACTTGATTGTTGTTGCTGGAGAGAAATTTTTCCAACAGCTTACTGGCAAACTTCACACCACAATTTTCAGGATCTAGTGAGCACGCATAGAACATCAGGAACTGCAGAGGAGAGCAAAATGAGTATAAGCCAAGATATCTCATGCCAACAATGAAGTAAAATGACAAATATTATACACTATGTGTTATAAAAACGGTGCATACCTGTGAAAATTTTAATTTTTGCGTGTTCAGAATTAAGTTCTCAAACGACTCGAAGAGATTTTCAAACACCTGCGCCAAAACCATGAATAACAGAGCCCGAAAAGATGAATGCATCTACCACAAAGGTAATGAAACGAAAGATATATCTGTTGATGAAGCACCATTTGGTGACATACCTCATCCAGACGACCAGCATCTTGACAAGATTTAAGATGATTAAAAGATTCGACCATTAAATCGTCCAACAATTTAGAAACTAGAGTGCCTTCAACTGCAACGTCAAGTTCCATATCAAACATTGCTAGACTGGAGTCATTTTGGAGATTATCATCGCACTCAATCTCCGACTACAAAGATGATCAAGCATATCATCAACTAACTATAGTACTATACTTGTATGGAAAATACAATTATTCGTTCCGTCCACTTACATCGAGATCTCGGAACCTCCCCATCACCATCATAAGAATATCCTTGCCAACAACTTTTCCGATGATTGAGCTGTTCTCCAACTTCAACAAGTTCTTCACATATGGCACTACAACCTGCAACTGCAAGACAATAAAATAGTTTTGTCATTTCGTTAACCACATGTATGGGACAGCTGTTACATTGATTTTAACAGAATAAAAAACATACGCGAGCTTTGTCGTGTACGCTAGGCATACTCTGGGCGAGTATGGGCAGTAATATAGAGGGAGCAAGGGGAACTAAATAAGAAATCTTGTGAAGAGCTGCGTGCACCCTGGAAAGAACTTCCAGCATCTTATTGTCGAGTTTGCGGGGTTGCGAACGTAAATTAGAGACGAGCGTATCTAAACAAGAGCTCAGATGCTTTCCACTAGTAGTGGCCTAGAGATGGAAAACAACAAAAGCACAAAAGCTGTTAAGCTCCGTAAGCAGATAATATATATGGTTGATGATGATATGAGAGAGGTACATAGTTGCTGAGCTGTTATAATACCAGTGATATGATTAAGTCCAGCAATGCATATATTACATTAGGTTTGTGATCCCAAATTCTCGTTCCAAGAATCTAAAGACAATAGAATGTGATGAAATTAGTCAGAGGAAGGTAATTAAGGTATGTGTGTGTAATAGATAGATAGATAAATAAAAGTTACAAGTTGAAGAAGGTGGTTATGGTGAACGTCATCTAAGCAAGCAACAGAGTGTGATAGAATTTTCAAGAGTGTCTGCAAAGCGAATGAGAAATGAAGATTGTCTTAGTTAGCAACAACCGAAAAAAAGAAAGAATGGATTTGTCATAAGACACACCTCTCGCTGAGCCACAACATCGACATCATCAGGCACCTCTGGCTGTGCCATAGCATCGTCACCAGATTTCTTCTTTTTGATGTACATTAACTGAACAAGCTCATTATATTGATCGGTATCCCCCTGGATTTAGCAAAAGACAAATACTTTTAATTTTAAAGAACACACACACAGAGAAACATATGTGAACATGTGGAAGAAGCAACATTTATGCAAGACTCACACTTTGGGCAGATGCAAGGACCTCTCTAATGGCAGACACCAAAGCTTTGTCGCTTAAGTCAGCAGTCTCCACTTCTTCTGCTCCCATTCTCTTATGCTAGTGCTTCGAAATTTCAACTACTGAAGAACAAAAACAATACACTAAAATCCAAGGTTAGAGCAGCAAAACCATAAACCCTTAAAAAGAGATATTCATTCTATATTCAATTTTTTTCTTCTCGCCCTAACAATTTTCTTCTAAAAGAGGAAACCAGAGCCCACCATGAACAAACAAACAAAGGTTAGAGAGAACTCGCACCGATGAATAATTTTTACACGCTCTGATTCCACTTAGCTGGGGAGATACACATATAAACGTCGTCTTCTTCTTTTCTTTTTTGTCGGCAGAGGAAGTTCGAATGGATCCCGCGAGGCCCTCAAAAATTAACATTATATATAACATAAATTAATTATACCATTAATCTAATTCCAAACTAACCTAAATGCAAACTATACATAAAAATTTATAACTAAACAGACTAATGGCACGTGTCCCTGATGGATCTCCATGAACGACTCGAGAGAAGTTTGGGCCTACGGCTAAGGCCCAAGAAAACAAAGGTCGAGGCCACTTTAGGTCTTATTACCCTTGCTCGCTTGGATTGAGTGTGGCACATCGAAGCAAAAGCATTGGCAAATGGCAACACCACAAGATTTCACACCTTTTTTTTTCGTCTCTTCCACTGTTTTGGGTTATTTAGGTATAAAATTGCAATGTAAGGATAGTAAATTTTCTCTATCTTCTGTTTTGTTAGTTTATTTATTGAAATCCCAAAAAAAAAGGGTCGAAAAGTTGGAAAAGTGGGGATAAGAAATAAGTGAATGTGGTGAAGCAAGCGGATATTATACGACCCAATACGACATTGTACTTTAATTACAAACGACGACGTGTCCCATTCATCTCCTTTTCTTTGATCATTCAATACTCTCTTTTCTTTTCTTAACCATTGTACAAATTTTCGGCAAAGTTGTTTGTTTGCAATTATGCACGTGTCTTATGTTACTAACCTCACGAGTACTCACTAGTACTTACACTATAACTTTCACACACTTGGGAATTATCATCGTTGACAACATAGTACATGATGGTTCTTTGTCTTTTTTTATTGGCACAAAATTCCTGATTCCACAAGAATATGGTTTATAAAAAGATATAAGTCACATAATCATTCCGTCATTCAATAGATTATCAATAAAAAGGGGAAAATTTTAAAAGTAAATAGTGATCACCTCATGGATCAAAACAAGATAAGGACAAAGAAGAAGGATTGATCATGGTAATGAAAGGGAATCCTGATGATGCTACAACTGTCTTTAACGGTTTAATTTCTGTGATCGGTAGATATCCCGGCAACGGCTTCCCATGCAAACTCGTCACCGATCGATTCAAACCCATGTAATAATCTGCTGGTTCCAAAATTCTAACTTTTGACGATGAAGATATCCCAAGACTTAGCTCGAGATCGTTGTGCTCATTTCCTGAAAACGTTAAAAGCTTTTCGTAAATCATGTCGTAATGTCTTAAATTAAAATATTGATCAAGTTGAATAAGATATAGTTTAGTGGTTTGTGTTACTGTTGTCGTTGTGCATTAAAGTTTAAATCTTTCAAAAAAAAAAAAAAAATTGATTAAAATCTATAAACTAATATGCATTGAATTTTGAACGAGAATGATTCTGAAAGGTAAGGCTAGCTAGCTAGGGTTTGGTTGATCAAATCAAAGGTGTGCAACATGTGTCAAAGTGAAGTTGTGGTTAGGGTTTTTAGCTTTCACCTAAATGATAACAATGATTTAGTATGTATATTTACAGCCGTGACCCTACATTTATAAAGTACCTTTACTATGGGCACCCAACTTAATATCCCCTTCCATCTTTCTTATCTCATTGCATTTTGCTGCTGCTGCATTCAATCCCCTATGAGTATTCATACAAACACTTTTACAAATCGTATGCATTATATGTGTGAATCATATACGCGATAGGAATCAACTGGTCACGGTTAATAGTGAATGAAATTGTACCCGCGAGAAGAGTAACGAATCGAACCTGTTTTGGAAGAGATGGATGTGATCATTTCTCATATGGGTGTTTTTGTATTTAGAACCTCCTCTTGCTAAGCTTGCACTCGCTCGTCTAAGAGATTGCACAAACTCTTCTTTGCTTAAATTCTTCATCTACCACATCATTCAAAATATCCATATTATAGTATTCGAACGTCCAACTTCTCTGTCTCTTTATAGGAAGCAATAAGTTATATGAAAAAAAAAACCTTTTCAATGTCTTGTTTGTAATCATCCACGATAAAGTTGATATCTGCTTGGAGTCCCCGGAATCTGATAGCAGCTCGGTCGTACGCTCTGATATGTATTTGAATATATAAGTCAACTAATATTTCTCTAAAGATATAAACTAAAATGTCCAAAAAAGAAAAAATGAAGAATTTTTGAAAGGACGAATGTTATGTCATGTAACATCTGTTACTATTTCTTACACCTTGCGGCTGTGTAGGCTGTGTCGAAACCACCTGTTTTTAACCAAACAAAAGACAAAACTGAAAAAGTGAAAATCTTTCATCATTTGGTTTACTCTTTTCAGAATTCTCTTATCCAAGAAGGTTTTAAACCTTAATATAATAGTAAGAGAAATAGAAAATCTCATCTAATTACCCAAATAAACTTGTTTTCCACAGTCCCTACACATAAATCCCAAAACCAAGTGTTAATCTCAAAACTAATTAAAATATATTTTATAACTTAAAGTTTATGAATGAATACCAAATATGAGATTCCCAACGGCCGGTTCGACGGTAAAAGGTAACGCCACGATAATGAGAGCTTCTTGATCTTGGGCCACGTCGACTTTTTTTCTTCATCACCAACGTTTCTTGTTTATTTCTTTGCATCGACGAAAGATCCAACCACTCATTTCCGGGGCCGGAGAGTTCATTTTCCGAAGGAGGAGGAGGAGGAGGAGGAGGAGGGGGAGGAGGAAGGATTTCGACGTTTCGTTTAAGG
>Ga0041059_1003691_pt1 | contig 10169 bp, 10 predicted proteins | sample AraColnosormetaG_FD_56232 | JGI IMG/M metagenome (GOLD analysis project Ga0041059, IMG submission 56232) | Arabidopsis roots microbial communities from North Carolina, USA - Col MF nosort | ecosystem: Host-associated > Plants > Roots > Unclassified | place: USA: North Carolina | collected... | reverse complement strand
ATTAAAAACATATTAATACGGTATACTACGGGTGAAATCCTAGATATAACAATCAAAATACAATTATATAATTTTAAAAATTAAACAAAACTAATAATATTAACAAAATAAATATATCTTAAAATTAAAAAAAAATAGTTATAAAAATCATCCCAAGGTGTATCATACATAAAAACAATAGCATATATCTTTATATCATCTTAAAATAAAAAATTTAATACAAATATAGGCCTATGATGTACCTCTTAAATATATTATTTATATATAAATAATATTAATAAAATAAAAATCTCTAGATAATACAAATTTTGAATATTTATTACCTCTAAAAAACACTCAAACCACAAACAAAAAATACTAAACTTTTAATAATAAAATAATATGCAACAAATATCATAACATAAAACATGAATTTCCCAAGCTTTAAATATATTAAAATTATGTGTCAATGATATATTATTCATATAAAAATAATAGTTCCAATAAAATATATATATATATATATATATATATAACTTTTCAATGAACATTTTCACATGCAGTGTACCGTAGGTTAATATTTAGTTTAGTAGTATTTTCTAAACCTAGAAGTTGGTGTTATTCTATTAGTAATTATCACACTACTAAATTACTAATTATCACATTTCGCTAAAGACTTGCTATATTTGATTCAATATTAGAGGCCATAGACAAGTGTTTCTTATTTCAGTAAATAGGCTTTGAGTTTTAAGTTTCAACTATGAGTTTAAATTTTCTGAACCTAATTCAGTAACCTTAATTTTTTTTAAGGTGATCTTGGACAAACCTTTGCCTCTAACTAGACATTGTATAACTACATGTCGAATCCAAAAGGCCAAGCGGTTCTTTTTGCCGGAGATTTATCTTATGCTGATGACCATCCTAACCACGACCAAAGAAAATGGGATTCATACGGCCGGTTTGTGGAACCAAGCGCCGCGTATCAGCCTTGGATTTGGGCTGCAGGGAACCACGAGATAGATTACGCCGAGAGCATAGTAAGATCCAATCTATATATCTATTTCCATACATTTTTAAGTTCAATATTAAACCATTAAATCTGCTTGCACAGCGAGACTCAACCCTTCAAGCCGTACAAGAACCGTTACCACGTTCCTTACAGAGCCTCACAAAGTACATCTTCACTTTGGTACTAAATCAAACGAGCTTCAGCTTACATCATCGTACTCTCCTCTTACTCAACTTATGGTACGATCTAAGACTCAAACTCTACTATATTTTTACTTTATATTACAATGTTAATGTTTATCTTTTGTGACACATTACCATAGACAAGTACACACCGCAGAACTCGTGGCTCCAGGATGAGCTCAAGAAAGTTAACCGATCAGAGACTCCGTGGCTGATTGTTCTGGTTCACGCTCCCTGGTACAACAGCAATAATTATCATTATATGGAAGGTGAGAGCATGAGAGTTACGTTCGAGCCATGGTTCGTTGAAAACAAAGTCGATATCGTCTTTGCTGGTCATGTTCATGCTTACGAGCGATCAGAGCGCATCTCCAACATTCAATACAATATCACTGATGGAATGAGTACTCCGGTTAAAGATCAAAATGCTCCGGTTTACATCACCATTGGAGATGGAGGCAACATAGAAGGAATCGCTAACAAGTATAAAATAATCTTTACTTTAATTAAAGTTTTGTTTGTGAATTGTTTGATTAATATCATTTATTTTTCATGCAGTTTCATTGATCCCCAACCAAGTTACTCGGCGTTTAGGGAGGCGAGTTTCGGACACGCTATTTTGGAAATAAAGAACAGGACTCATGCACATTACACTTGGCATAGGAATAAAGAAGACGAGTTTATTCCTGAGGCTGTTATTGCAGATTCTATTTGGTTGAAGAATAGATACTACTTGCGAGAGGAGGAGACATCTTAGGGTCGAGTTTATTTGGTTTCTTTTAAGAATCTATGTTTCTCTTTTTAATAATAAGACTAGTGAAGTGTTTTATTGTTCTTTTTAGGATTTATTTAGATAACGAAATGTGAAAATCATTTCTCTTTTCATAATTCCACTATCTTACATCATTAAGATTATCTCGATATATCAAATGCTAAATGAGAAAATAACTTCAGGTTGAAAGCACCATAGTACAAAATCTAAATAAAGAGATAATCAGATTTCATTCGAATATTGACAGTTCTTTTTTATGTTTGTATCTTTTCATCGTAACTTTCCGTTAATATTGAAGGTTATTTTTTTCGTTAGTGTCTTTTTATCGTAACTTTTCATTTGAATCTTTTCATCATGACTTTTTTTTAACATCGACGGTTATTTGGTTATTTAAACGTTAGTATCTTTTTATAGTAATTTTTTGTAAAAATAAAAAACGGTTATTTTTACTCACTGTGTCTTTTTACATATCTTTCCGTTGAAATATCGATGGTTACTTTTCGTTCAAGTCTTTTTATCGTAATTTTCTGTTAACTATTGATGGTTACTTTTTCCATTATTATTTTTTGATCGTAACTTTTTGTTTGTGCATTTTAATCGTAACTTTTGTTAACATCAACAGTTATTTATTCCTTTAGTGTATTTTATCGGTATTTTTCTTATAAATATTGACAATTATTTTGTTTTGGTTGTCTCTTTACCACAACTTTCTATTATAATATTGACAATTATTTTTTGGTTATATCTTTTTATCGCAACTTTCTACTAAAATATTGACGTTATCTTTTTTTATTAGTGTTTTTCATCGTAACTTTCTGTTAACATTCTGGTTATTTTTTTCTTTTGTGTTTTTTCTTCGCAACTTTTAGTTTGTGTCTTTTCATTGTAACTTTAGTTAATATCGACGGTTATTTAATCCGTTTGTGTCTTTGATCACAAATTTTCATAAAAATATTGACGGTTATTTTTCTCGGTTGTCTCTTTATTGCAATTTTACGTTATAATATTGACGATTATTTTTTTAAAATCTTTTTATCGTAACTTTCTATTAAATGATAGTTAATTTTTTTGTTCGTGTTTTTCATCGTAATATTTTGTTAATATTACCGGTTATTTTTCTGTTTGGATTTTTTCTTTTATCGCAACTTCTCGTAAAAATATTGACAGTTATTTTTCCTCGGTTGTATCTCCTCATTGCAACATTCCGTTATAATATTGATGGTTATCTCTTTTGGTGAGTCTTTTCATCGTAACTTTTCGTTAAAATATTAACAATTACTATTTTCGTTCGTGTCTTTTTATCGTTGCTTTATGTTAACATATTGAAGGTTATGTGTTCTAGTTGTGTTTTTATCACAATTTTCTATTAAAAATATTGATGGTTACTTTTTATCGTAACTTCTATTAACATTGGCGGTTAATTTTTCTCGGTTGTGATTTTTTATCGCAAATTTTTATAAAAATATTCACGGTAATTGTTTTCCGTTAATATATACTCCCTCTGTTCTTTTTTGTTTGATTGTTTAGGAAAAACACATATATTAAGAAAACATATTAAATGTTGATTATAAATGTATTATTTTTAGTGTTTTACAGTTTTCTATAACTCTAAACCAATAATAATTAACTATTTTTCTTGAAAATTACAATTCGCCAATACTAACCAATAAATATTACATAGAAAACTTAAAAAAATCAATCTTTTAGAAACAAATTTTTTTTCTAAACAACCAAACAAAAAAGAACAGGGGGATATATACTCTTAAATAACTACTAAAATTTGTAATATGCATCATTTTAAGTTTGATTTATTTTACAAAAATTATTATATAAAAAAAATTATAATATTTTTTCTACGATATCTCTGGGGATTTGAGTCCTAGTTCATAGTAATACTAACATCACTTAAATAAATTAAATGTAAAAATTAACATCATGTTTTTGCAATTAACACATATTCATATAGGTTACAATAATCAACGTAAAGTTTTTGTATCACCACTTTAAGAATCATTTAATTAAATGATACAAGCCTTTTTTACATCATTATAACGTCGATTAAAAACAAAAGTCATATGGAAATAGTCAAAATGCTTGGAATTGTTTTTTGTTTTGTTTTTGAATCGTTTATTTGTGGATTCCTGAGTGTTTGACCAAAAAAATTGAAATCTTGAAGGAATGAAAATAGTCAAAAATGCATAGAAAATTGAAAGATTCCCAAAACACCAAACGTCAGATTACAACATATTTACATGAAACCTCTATGTAATATTCTCCTGACGCTTATCAAACACCTGCCTCGGCTTTGTTATGGGCTTTATGGTTGTCCAACCACAGAATTTGGGTTTCTCGGAATAAAGTTAGCCCGAGCCAACTCTTCCCCTTCTTTCTCTTTCGTCAACCCCATCCTTGAACTCCTAAGACAACATTAGTTGATTAATATCGCCATTAGCCCATTAGAACTACGTAAATACCAAATTCATCATCTTAAATGTGACTTACTTAGCAAATTATAATGTTATTATGATTATTGTTGATGTTTTTGTTTACCTATCAATATTGTAAGAAGATGACCTCTTCAAAGCAGGAACAAGTTCCTTCTTACTACTCTCATCAATCAAGCTACCACTAAAATACTCTTTCTCTTCCAATTTTACCCTTCCAAAACTCTTTAATTCCTTCTCTGCCCTCTCGAGCCTATAATTCCCTGTTCCTCGCACCGCCGTAGATCTCGTGTTCCCATTCATTAGCGTCGGACCACATTTCTTAAACGACATCGCACCGCACGATATCAGCTGCATCAGAACAGCCGATGGTCGCATCTTCTCAACCGTCCGATTCAATTCTTGATCTTCCTGAAGCAATATCAACCGTCCATCTGCTCTCATCAATGATTCTAAGGTTTCTGGGCTAGAATCTGACTGTGGAGGCGAAGTAATCTCTTCTCTACTCAGCTCAGTGACCTCATTCACTTCATCCACCGGACTTTTCCTCCGGCGACGATCATCAGTCTGTGTCGAAGCATCCATCGAGAGTTTACGAGTTGCCTCAGCGTTTAACTCAGACGCTTTGTAGACTTTGTAATGATCAACAGAGCTCCAAGACTGGTTACGCCGGTGAGTGACGGCGGAGAAATTACCGGAGTTATTATCAAGGTCGAGAATTTGAGAGCCTTTGAGTACATATTCTTGGCCATGAACGGGAAAAATGAAATCTTCATCTGATAAATCGTACCAGACGAAACCGTTCTTGTAAGTTCTGAGATTAAAAACAGAGTAAACAAAAAATTGTGAGAAGATCGGACGGTGGAGAAAGATTTAAAGATCCGACGGTGGAGAAGTGAGCTTTTTACCGTTTTGAGGACCAAGAGTAGAGACAAGCCATTCCATTGCCTCGTAGATCATTTAATCTATTGATTACATCTGAGAAAACAGAATAAAAATCGAAACTTTATGATATCAAAAACAGAGGAGAGAAAAACAGAGCAAAAAGATGAGATTTTTACTACCTTTGAGATAGAGACCGTTGTGAGAAGAGAGAGGTACTTCAATGAAGTGTGGGTGATCGAGTCGGCCATTCCGGCTGAGATAATAAACGACGGGGACTATCCGTTCCCTGGAGGGTTTTGAGTCTTGCGTTGCTCTTGAACTCACCAACGCCATTAATGTTGTTCGGTGTATTTTGGAGATTTGTTGGTTTGTTCTTCTTCTCAAAGTGAAGAGGAAGTAATCTTGAAGAGTTTGAATTGTATAGAGAGATAGTCACAGACACACAATGAGAGATTTGAGAATGAGAGACACCAAATAAGACTTTTTGTTCCTCTCTTTTGGTGTTTTTTTTTTACATAATCATTCGTGCAAAAGTATTGTCTGACATAAATGACGAGGTTTTTTTATTAAAAAAGTGTTGGATAAAGATTTAAATTTTGATTTATTTTTAATTTTTTTGGGCAAAATTTTGATTTTAAAGGTTTAAATTTGATTTTATTATGAACATACATAAAAAGCTTTTTCTGTATTAATCAAAAATATAATAAGCTTATGTATATTGTGTCCAAATTCATAAAAAAAAATAAACTATGATAAAGCATTGTGTTCAATAAAATTCTGATTAAGTTGTTTATATTTTTTTAATACAAAGTAATTTGAATTTAAGAGGCAAAGTTAAATATAAGAGGCAAGTAGTCAACAAAGTTTTGTTATAATTGAGAATTCAAATATTTAAGAGTTGACTTAATGAGTCCACTTAAATTCATATTCACACCTAACTTTGACTACATGTCTAAAACGAGAGCCACGAGTGGAGCCCCAGCTGCAACGTTTTCATAGTTTCACAAGTAAGAAATTGTTACCACACTATCTCAAATTTTCAATATTTTTTTTGAATTATAAGAGTTATGTTGATGAAATACTCTGTTAATTGAAATGACTCGTGGCCTAATATTTGCATGTTTGAAACAAAAACAAATAATCTCTTCATTCAAACGATTATGTTTTTTGTTGGCGAATGTAATTTTTTGTTGTTTTCTCTTTGGTTCACTAACGATTTATGTGGCCTCTTGAGAGACGATGACCGGTCAAGATTGATTAAAACGTTTTTTTTCTTATCACTTGCATGCATGTATCAAACATTTTACATTTTTGTACCATTATTGATTCTGATCACCGTCGATTTTTATAATTATATAGTTCTGATGAAATTTCTTCTGTTTAAATTGCATGGAAAAAAAAAGTTACAGGGCCTATAACGATCATTATAAAGCCCAGCCCATTAGAGTTTCAGTGTGGAATAAGAGGAAAACCAAACCGGTTGGACTTTAACCGGACATGCCCAATCTAATTTTGAATCAAACCAAAAAGAAATTGTGTTCTCTCTTTCTTTTGCTAATTCTCTATCTCACTCAGCTGAAGCAGAAAGAGAGATGCGAGCGATTCATATCGTGACGACGCGATTGAGCTCGAGCTTTAGACCTATTCTTCTTCTTGACTTGGTTTCTTCTTGTTCGCCTCCTCGACAGTTCTCTATCCCTAGGCGCCTAATCTGTGCCGCCGCCAATGGAGGAGGCAGGTCAGGTTCCATTGTTGCTCCTTTGGTGACTGAAGAAGACTTTCACAAGAAGATCGATGTCAATCCTCCTAAAGGAACTCGTGATTTTCCTCCTGAGGATATGCGTCTCCGCAATTGGCTCTTTAACCACTTCAAAGAGGTCTTATATGAACTCTACTTGTTCTTTGGATTTTTGCAATTCTCAATGAAATTTGAATACTGTGTTCAAAGTTTGACACTTTTATCTGTTTGCTTTGCTTTCAAGGTCTCACTGTGATATGGGATGTTGAAAGTTTGACACTTTTTTCTGTTTACTTTGATTTAAAGGTCTCACGGTTATATGGGTATGAGGAAGTGGATTATCCAGTACTGGAGACGGAGGCATTGTTCATCAGAAAAGCTGGGGAAGAGATTAGAGACCAAGTTAGTCTTTCTCTACATTTCGAGGATCTTTATCTGCAGTTTTATGTAGAATTGTTAGAAGTATTTAGTTCCTTAGCTTGCAACCTTGTTATGTAGCTTTACTGCTTTGAAGATAGAGGAAATCGGCGTGTAGCATTGAGGCCTGAGCTTACACCTTCTTTAGCCAGGCTTGTCATACAGAAAGGGTAATAAACTCAGCTCCAAGTCTTGAGAATTGTCCATGAAATCTTTCTAAGGACGGATTTATTTGTTTTTGCTTGTAAAACATTCCTTGTATCCAGGTATGGATGTGAGAGTGTTGGTTGATTCCCATATTCTTTTTGGTCCAGAAAATCTGTTTCCCTTCCATTGAAGTGGTTTGCAATTGGGCAGTGTTGGCGATATGAGAGAATGACAAGAGGAAGGCGACGTGAGCATTACCAATGGAATATGGATATTATTGGTGTGCCTCAAGTAACTGTATGTACCTCACAACTTCAATCACTTTTAAGGCCTTTGAGTTTCTTGCTATATTAACCTCACCTGTGTTTATTTTTTTAAGTCGTGCCGCTAATTTGGTTTCTTTTAGGCTGAAGCAGAACTAATTTCATCTATAGTCACCTTCTTCAAGCGAATTGGAATCACTGCGTCAGATGTGGGTTTTAAGGTTTCAAGCCGCAAGGTATTTTTCTCTTTTGATGTAGATTATATATGATCATCTTGTTTCTTGGTTTTCCCCCAAGATACAGAATCAAGGAATTTACTTGCAACGGCAGACATGATTTGAGATTATTTTGCACAATCTGAATATCTACTGTAGCTTTCATCTACCATAACTTCTTCCTTGTACAGGTTTTACAAGAATTGCTAAAAAAGTATGGTGTACCCGAAGACCTGTTTGGAAGAGTTTGTATCATTATAGACAAGGTTCGTAGTCTAAACATCAATATACTACTGCTTTGAAATCAAGGCTACTTCATTTGCTGATATAATTAAATACTCCAGCTTTAGGAATGTTACTGTTGTTACTGATTTTGTCACCCTATTTTTTTTATGTTGCATGCTAAATAGATAGAAAAGATACCAATTGATGAAATAAAAAAGGAACTTGGGTTCACGGGGATATCAGAAGATGCTATTGAACAATTACTGCAAGTGCTTTCTGTGAAGTCCTTGGATGATTTGGAAGGTATGTCCTTCCATTATTTTTCTGGTGAGTCCTTTTCTCCGAAATTTTCTGCTGATAAGAATCTCTAATTTGTATAAGCAGATATAATTGGTGGAGCAGGAGAAGCCATTGCAGATTTGAAACAACTCTTCTCACTTGCTGAAAAGTTTGGTTATTCAGAGTGGATACAGTTTGATGCATCTGTTGTGCGCGGTCTTGCTTATTACACTGGTATCGTCTTCGAGGTTAGATTTTCTCCATACATGGATACTGGTCTATAGTTTTGTAATAGCAACTGATAGACAACGTTTTGTGATAGGGATTTGATCGAAAAGGGAAGCTGCGAGCTATATGTGGTGGTGGGAGATATGATAGGTTACTCTCTACTTATGGAGGTGATGACTTTCCTGCTTGTGGTTTTGGTTTCGGCGATGCTGTAATAGTTGAAGTAAGTTAAATTTGCTTCTGGTCACTATTATAACCCGCAGCGAATAGTTGTGGGTCTCTGAATATCTGGTTCTTATTTTTGCCACTTTCATTTAGTTGCTCAAAGAGAAGGATTTGTTGCCAGAACTGGGACAAGAAGTAGAGAACATAGTGTGTGCGTTGGACAAAGATCTCCAAGGAGCTGCAGCCACAGTTGCAACAGCTCTCAGAGACAAAGGCCAAACCGTTGATTTGGTATTAGAGAGTAAACCGCTGAAATGGGTGTTCAAGAGAGCAGCTCGGGTAAACGCAAGAAGGCTGGTTCTGGTTGGGAAAACAGAGTGGGAAGATGGTTCGGTCAGTGTTAAGGTGTTGTCTTCAGGTGAGCAGTTCCAAGTCAAACTCAGTGACTTAGAGTAGTATCTTAAGGCTTTATTAACATGATGAACCATTGTTTCATTCTCCTTACGGCTTACTATAGTAAAAGAACCAATCATTCAAATCTCTTATTCGTCAAAAGTATTGAATTATTGATTCGGGAATACAATTATGGATCGAATATAATTAAGTAAACATGTTTAAAAAGCTAAATTTGATCTTATTATATTATCAGGGTAAGAATAAGATGCTTGTAGAACTCTTAATTAGGTGTAGTAAACTTCAACAATCAAAGTGTTTATACTAATGATCTTGTATAGATATTATGCTATATACATGTTTCTCTACTGGAGGATGAATATGCGAGAGAAATTTAGTGGAAAACAACTTGTGAAGAGGTGTTGTGTGTTCTAAGAAGAAACCGTGTGGAAATGTATCAAAAGTCTCGCATCATATCACTTTCTCCTTTCCTTGTTTTCTTCTGATTTTTGCTTCCAAACATTTCTCTCTAGTTACCGTACAACCGCGTCCTCAATTCTCATCTTTCCGAGAAACACACACACACACCTCTTCTTGTCTCTCATATGTACGTTACTGCGAGGATGATATGATATATGACAGAAGTTACAAAGATTATACAGAAAATCTATTAAAAAGAGAGCAAGAACGTACAACAAATTGACATTGATTAATTTACAAGGTATATCGTAAGGTACATGCCACTATTTATGTGTTGTTTAGAAGTTGACATGAATTAAGATATATATATATATATATATATATATATATATATATGGTATATACACA
>Ga0041059_1003690_pt1 | contig 10171 bp, 5 predicted proteins | sample AraColnosormetaG_FD_56232 | JGI IMG/M metagenome (GOLD analysis project Ga0041059, IMG submission 56232) | Arabidopsis roots microbial communities from North Carolina, USA - Col MF nosort | ecosystem: Host-associated > Plants > Roots > Unclassified | place: USA: North Carolina | collected 2013-09-02 | reverse complement strand
TCTTCTTCTTCTTCTTCTTCCTCTAGGCCTTGGAGGTTCTCTAAAGAAGCTCCGAGGCTCTCCCTCGATAGCAGAGCCGTCGTGGATGCCAAGGGCTGCCTCAAACACAGACAGATCCGAGCCGATGCGGTTGAGGCTGAGAACCAGCGCGGCTCACCCAGTGTGATCGCACGGCTCATGGGATTGGAGCCATTTCCCCAACAGCCTCTCCAGAGATCTGCATCCGAGTCCAGGGTCACCAGAGACTACATATTTGACTTTCACGATGACAAGGGAGCAGCTCAAGATCCGGCTCCAATTAGGAACGCCCGAGCCCACCCAACCTCAGTAGTACGCCGAAAGAGTTTCTTTGATTCCGGTGATTTCTTCCCGAGAGTTTCCAAAATGAGTGGATTTGACGCTCCCCCGACCGATCTGGAAACCCTCAAGCAGCTTCTCGAAGCTCTTAGGCTCAAAGGACTCTTGCACTCGTCTTCACTCAAACATCAGAGCAGGAATCTCGTCTTCGACCATCATTCTCCGATCAAACCAGTGAGGCGGGATCGCATTTCCCCGAGCGTCAATAGGAGGAGACCAAGACCAACGCTCAAGGAACAGAGGAGAGTCTCTTCACTCCCTTGGCGGAGACCAGAACCTCTCCAGACGAGGATTGAAGACCAGAGTAGCACTCTAGCCGAGGAAGAGGTACCTCATTCATTACTCGACATTTTATCTATCAAAAAGGCAGCTAATGAAATACAAATTCTGTAAGCAGATGTGGAAAGTGGATGTGTATAACAGACAAGGCAAAACCTTATTGGAGAGATGCGACAAGCTGCTCCACAGCATTGCTGAAATGGCCGCTGCTGAGGCCGGAGACTCACAACCGAGCCCCGTCTCTGTTCTTGACGCCTCAATTTACCACGAGGACTCTTCTCCGTCCCCCGTCCTGAAACGCACCCTTGACTTTGCTGATGCTGAAGAAGACGAATCCTGGGGTGGCTCAATATTATCATCGTCCGACTCTGAATATGTATACATCTCGGACATCCTCCGAGCCTCAGATTGCCTTCCACAAGAGTCCGACAGCTTCTCCTTTCTGGAAAAGCAGCAATACCTCAAAGGAAAATGCGCCTCCAGAGCCGCAGCTCAGGAAAGACGCCTCATCTTCGACGCAGTGCAAGAGATTGTGGCGCGGAGAAGGAGCTTGCCCCCGTGGATGATGGTAGGAGAGGCTGATAATAAGATGCAAGTGATCTGGTCTGAATTTCAGAAGATAAGAGACAAAAAGTCGTCCACGGAGGAAGATGACCTTGTGGGATACGTGTGCGGGGTCCTCGGAAGAGATTTGTCGGAGGACCGATGGCGAGATTTTCAGGTGGAGATGTCAGAAGCAGTTCTTGACGTCGAACGCCTCATATTCAAAGATCTCATCGGCGAGACCATACGCCAGTTGGCTTTTCTTAACAGGTCCGACTCGCTGCGTAGGAGGCTGCTCTTTTGATATAAAACTAGACTAAATTCTCTGACCCAAGTCTGAAACTAAACCCAACCTACGACCTATACCATGTCTAACCAAACATGCGAGAGTGATAGTTCTTTTGTGTGTTTTTTTGTGTGAAATGTGTGATTTATCAAGTTTGGGACTTGGCGCCTGTTGTCTAAAAGACTAAAACCATACACTCTTTTTTTTGCTCTTTCTGAATCAAACTGCTGCTCATTTGTGTGGTGTATTCGGACTAATAAAGACTTTAAAAGTGTTATGGGCTTCAAGTGGACCGTTTATCTCTAATCATAGTCTACTCCAACATTCATCTACTTCAGTAGTGGCCCATTCAGACCCAATAAGGCTTTTCGGCATTGACTTATATGAGCAGAGAGAGAAATATGCAAAAGATGATCAAAGAAAAACTTGTGATTTGTAATTTTCAAAAATATGCAAAGAAAAGCGGATCATACTCCAGTAGTCTTTTTCTTTGAAAAACAGAATCATATAATAATATCTTCCAAACTGTAAAAAGAAAACGAGAGAGGTAGACACAACACACACTTTTATTTTTTTTGAGGTGGAAAAAAAAACGTTAATGGGGGAACAAAGCCACGTGAAGGTGGGAAGAACGCACCAATTATAGTATAAGGTGACAAGTCAGCAGAGAGGTCACAGTCGTGGACCAATCCACTTCCAACACCACCATAGCCGTCCCTTCGACACTTTGGCTGACAAATGTTCAAAGGCATATTTTATATTGGGACCAAGATTTTGCTTGGGACAAGCTATGCCCCACGACTCTCCCGCTAGTGCTCTCTGGTCGCTTCTCCTCTGCTTCTAGAGACCAACCATTTCCACCAACTCTGTTTTCAGTTCACACACCTCATTCTGCAATGCCCACCACCGCACCAATGGAGTTGAGAAGAGCCCAACTTCTTTCTTCACTCTCTGTTCAAAACTGGACTGGTCAAACCATCATCTCTCTTTGACCCTACTCCTACACTCGAGATTTCTAATGGGTGCACAATCTCCACTGGGCCACCTTTTGTCACCAGTCTCTCTCTCTCTCTCTCTCTTTTCTTTTTTAATCCTTCTCCATAACATTTTTATACCTTTCTGATTACTATTGCTGGCTCCATTGAAGAATGATCCTAATCTTGAAGAAACTGAAAGTAACTCGTGCCAAAGAGATAGTAAGTAGTAATAAAAATAAATGGACCACTCCAGATGATTCTATCTGAAGAAGCAGTGAGTCCCTCTCTGTTATCCACCTGCCCGATGTTTAGCAAAAGTTAACTAAAGCATAATATAAAGCTAATCTTTTATCATAATGTCTGATCAAAAGAATTTAAGAAAAGAAGAGATGATTCATTTAGTTTTGTCAGCTAGCTGCAATGGGAGGCCTTAAATCAGTCAGGTAACAGGAAGACTTACTCATTGGTTGCTTTGCTTTGAGCTGCCACAGCCTCTTTTAGTTTACAAGGATTGTGTTGTTGGGTCCCAACACTAGTGAAATTGCCTCCTATTTTCCCACAGAGAGCACAAGGATTTTTTCCCTTGCACGTTCCACCATTCTTTTACTCTCACGGATGATACAGGAACCAATCCTTTTTGCGCTTCATCTGAGTCAAAAGCCTGAAAAAGACCACATATAATACATCTCAGCCTAAAAAGCAAATACCATACCTACGACTGGAAACATATGGGATAAGAGGATAAATAAATAAAGGGAATCCTTCAAATGGTAAGTTTCAAAGTAAAAGTGTTATGGTATGATCTTGTCTGCCTTTTCTTTGAAAAAGCCAAGATTGTGGGTGTAACTGTTATCAAAAGATAAAAAGATTCGTGAGATCTTTCTTTCTTGTGACTTTTTCCTTCAACTAGGCTCCTCCTTTATGGCTTCTCTCCGCCAACAAAGAAAGGGAGAGGCCTCAACTATAAAGCTATTTATAACCCTTTGTTAGACAATCAGTCCCCATTCGGAGATTGGTTGCCTCGGCCATTCAGAAATCACACTACTTTTTTATTTATTTATTTATAAGATCAAAAACCCTTTTCCATCCTTGGTTTCTATACTCTTGTCTCTCAGAAATCAAGAGGCCTTATGAGCTATCTACATGCAAGCCTCCTCAGGAAAAGAACCATGCTTATAGTAAGAAGTTTCACCATCTTGCTTCTCAGCTGCATAGCCTTTAAGTTGGCTTGCTGCTTCTCTAGCAGCATTTCTTCTTTGAAGGCGCTTCCCCTAGTAGGCCATTTGGAGTTTGAACATGTCCATCACGCCTCCAAAGATTTTGGAAATCGATACCAGTTGATCCCTTTGGCGGTCTTACATCCCAAATCGGTAAGCGACATCGCCTCAACGATACGACACATCTGGATGATGGGCACTCATTCACAGCTTACAGTGGCAGCGAGAGGTCGTGGACATTCACTCCAAGGCCAAGCTCAAACAAGACATGGAATTGTTATACACATGGAATCACTCCATCCCCAGAAGCTGCAGGTCTACAGTGTGGATTCCCCTGCTCCATATGTTGATGTGTCTGGTGGTGAGCTGTGGATAAACATTTTGCATGAGACCCTCAAGTACGGGCTTGCACCAAAATCATGGACGGATTACCTGCATTTAACTGTAGGTGGTACTCTGTCCAATGCTGGAATAAGCGGCCAGGCATTCCGACATGGACCACAGATCAGCAATGTTCATCAACTGGAGATTGTCACAGGTTAGTTCAGAGTTGCAGTATTCGTGTTTTGAAAGCATAGACTCTATATGGTTGGTGACTATTAACAACATGAAGAGATTCCCGAGAATAGCTACCCACTAATGTCATGCCTATTTATTGACTGCAGGAAAAGGCGAGATCCTAAACTGTACAAAGAGGCAGAACAGCGACTTATTTAATGGTGTTCTTGGTGGTTTAGGTCAGTTTGGCATCATAACGCGGGCAAGAATAGCATTGGAACCAGCACCAACCATGGTAAACAATAAATAAATAAAAAACTTAAAAACTGAACACGCGTGTGTCCTCCTAACTCTGTATAATGGACAGGTAAAATGGATAAGAGTGTTATACCTGGATTTTGCAGCTTTTGCCAAGGACCAAGAGCAACTAATATCTGCCCAGGGCCACAAATTCGATTACATAGAAGGGTTTGTGATAATAAACAGGACAGGCCTCCTGAACAGCTGGAGGTTGTCTTTCACCGCAGAAGAGCCTTTAGAAGCAAGCCAATTCAAGTTTGATGGAAGGACTCTGTATTGTCTGGAGCTAGCCAAGTATTTGAAGCAAGATAACAAAGACGTAATCAACCAGGTGAGAAAACAGAGTAGAAGCAATCGGTAGAATCTTCTTTGGTAGATGACATTCATTGGAACTGAAAATATATATATATTTGTCCAATCCAGGAAGTGAAAGAAACATTATCAGAGCTAAGCTACGTGACGTCGACACTGTTTACAACGGAGGTAGCATATGAAGCATTCTTGGACAGGGTACATGTGTCTGAGGTAAAACTCCGATCGAAAGGGCAGTGGGAGGTGCCACATCCATGGCTGAACCTCCTGGTACCAAGAAGCAAAATCAATGAATTTGCAAGAGGTGTATTTGGAAACATACTAACGGATACAAGCAACGGCCCAGTCATCGTCTACCCAGTGAACAAATCAAAGTAAGAAAGAAAGAAAGAAAGAGCTAGTCATGATTTTGTTTCTTTTCACTTGTTGACAAAACAAAAGCATGTTGGTGAGCAGGTGGGACAATCAAACATCAGCAGTAACACCGGAGGAAGAGGTATTCTACCTGGTGGCGATCCTAACATCGGCATCTCCAGGGTCGGCAGGAAAGGATGGAGTAGAAGAGATCTTGAGGCGGAACAGAAGAATACTGGAATTCAGTGAAGAAGCAGGGATAGGGTTGAAGCAGTATCTGCCACATTACACGACAAGAGAAGAGTGGAGATCCCATTTCGGGGACAAGTGGGGAGAATTTGTGAGGAGGAAATCCAGATATGATCCATTGGCAATTCTTGCGCCTGGCCACCGAATTTTTCAAAAGGCAGTCTCATACTCATGACCCGTCGTCTCGTGGAATTATTTAGGGCCTCTCTCTCTCTCTGTAGTAAACTCTATCAGTAAAGATTGTACATACTGTTTCCGATGATGCGTATCCATATATGTAGTATCCCAATTTCGTACACAACAGGGAAGATGAAGAAGAAGAAGAAAGAACCAATACGCACCAACCAAGTATTCATTCATCCCCCCATTTGCAAAGGTTGGGCTCTAATGATGTGGGCTTATCTATTCTCTTAACTTTCTTTCAGGCCCAATAGGTCCCCAAGTTCTATTTATGTGGTCCATTTACAAAACGACAGACACTAACTACTAAAGATTCCAAGCCGTTAACTTTTCTTTGTTACTTACTCCTATGGACAAAGCAAGCAAATGATGGCTTTCAATTATAGCTATTAATGATCTTCACAAGTGAAAATTTCGCTATCTTGTAACAATTAACTACTAGACTCTTGAGGTAATAGATATGATGTTCCCTCAAAGTATTTACAACTTAACTTAGATAAATATATAGTGATTGAATACAAACAAAAAAATAGACAAACCAACCTTTCTTTTTCTGGTGAATAATCAATCTCTTCTTGTGCTTTTTTTATATATGATTAATTAATATTAAGGTCACCTGTGGGGAGTGGTCCATTGCATAACATTCACGGGACTCATTTACTAACACTCTTGTTTAATGAATGGTACAACAACCAACCTTCCCCCCATCTTCTTCTCTATCTATCTTACATCCACGTCTCCCTAATTGCTCTTCACCTTTTTTCCTTTTTTTTGGTTAATCTTCTCTTCCTGCAATGACATGCCAAATGACTTTTTTACATTGCGATACAAATCTCTTCCATATCCATATCACACTATAACCAAATTTACTCCTCTCATCAGACTACCTACCTACCACTGGTTAGCTGTTTTGAATGGGTTTAGATCCCAACGCGACACGTTGTTGGTCCGCTGCTGCCCTGTGTTATCCCCATCATTGATAACCTCGGCATTTGGCACTTCAAGGACTTGAGAGGCTCTTTCAATGTACCTGTACTAGACTCATCCTGATCAAAAGATGGCGACGACAAGCCTGAACCCTTTGTTTCTGCAGCTACCCCACACTCGAGAAAATGGTGTTTCGGTGATACAATTGGGCTATCCACCAGCCTATCATCCTCCAAGCTGAACAACGGCAAACAAAAAGACAAAAAATACTCAGATCTTCTTCAAGCTCACAAAATGAACGATTATCAAACTGGGGATACCTCTCTGGAAGTTTGATTGTATCCTCATCATTCTCTTTTGTGCACACTCTCTGATTGTTTGAAACTGCCAGCAGAGAGCGATCAGGTTATTACACATTTCAGACAAGCATAAATCACTTACTCGGACCAAAACCGAACCTAGTCGTGGAGAAACAAGTAGTGTTTGGTCGAAATTGAGTTGAAACTGTTTCTCGACGTCGAGAAGCTGCAGATTCATCAGCCTTGTGCTCTGCAGCTCAAGAGCTCGTTCTTCAAACCTCCTTTTCCACAGCAGATCTTCATGAAAAGCCCTCCCCCCTATACACAGAGAAATCAGTATTCAATACCAAGGGAAATAAAAGAGAGAGAGAGAGAGCTTTATACCAAGCTGGAAATCCATAATGTCCCTGGATGGCTTAGTCCTGCAGCAGAGGAATCAAAGCGTCGTAAAGAGATGAGGAATCAGGAGCAGCTCAAGGAGGAAAAGCCAAAGTACCTGTACTTGTCTGGGACTTTGCCTTTCTCCTTGTAAGGCTTAACAAGAACCCTGGAATGACACACAAAGTGAGGGTTCCCTTTGGCCAGAATGCTCTTCACAGTCTCTGGGTACATGAAGGTCACGAACCCAAACATCCTCTTCTGCTGGTAAGGTATCCTCACGTCCTGAACTGGCCCAAACGTACTGCACCACCATTGCTTTAAGTAGACAACATCCAACAAGAAGAATGAATGGGTTCCAAACAAGAGTAATACCTGAAGTAGTCGGAAACATCTTCTTCCCTGAAGATACTGTCAGCCGGGAAAGTCAGATAGATCTGTCTAGACGCCGGGCAGGCCGTGGCCGAGAGGTCGATCCTCTCTGGCCTCCATATTCCCAATTTGTGCAAGTCATCGCCCATCATCAAAGCAGCAGCTCTGCTACACATTTTACCAACCAAAGTTTCAGAATACCCGTCCATACAGATGAAGGAAAAAAATAAAGAAAAAGAAAAGCTCCAACCTTTGGGCTTCACTCTGTTGCAAGTTGACACCTTTGGGGGAGAATGGATAACCGGTGAACTGATTGGCAAGTCTCGGCGGAACAGAGTTGGACCTAAGCACCTCTTTGCGGTGACCCCATCCGAACCCTAAATCGGACTCAAAATCTTCGGCGGTTCTCGGAGTCAAGAAAGAAAGCCGCTCTTCGAGGTCCTTTTTGGCCTTGGCTATGACAGAATGAAGGAGATTCTGAGGCCCGAAAGCTAACCTTATCATCTCCTTCTCACCGTGATCCTGAAGGAGGAGAAGACCTATGATCTTGGAAGCATTAGCTGGGTCTAAGTTCTGGATTCTAGAGAGCACGATCCTAGTTGCTTCGTACACATCCATGGAAACACACTCTTTGCTCGATGAGACCTTGTCTCTCTCTCTCTCGCTTAATCTTTCTTTGGCAGGAAAAAGAAACACTGCTATTGTTGTCTTGTCTTGTGTACAAAAAGATGTTTGGTTTCTTGTCTTGGACTTTAGCAAAGCTAAAAAGGCTTTCTTTCTCAACTACCTTACCACCATCATCACTCTAGTACCAGTGTACCACTCCACTCCATACCTAAGCTTCTTTCTACTTCTTCTTCTTCCTCCTCTGCTTGCAAAAATCAAAGTTGCCACTTCCCTCGTGAGTCGTGTGGTGTGGGGAAATTAAATAAAAAAAAGAGTTAAAGAAGAGTGGAGTGACTGTTGTGTCTTCTGGGCTCCAACTCCCAAGTGAGTGGGTCAAAGCGTCAAACTTTGGATTTTTGCAATCAAATTCACAACAAAACACACACACACACTCTCTCTCTCTCATGTATTTTTGTACCCATATGATTCTAGTATATATTTTATCATCATCTCTTATCAAGTATAATGTGTTATTCTTTTTCTTTTTTTTTCAGCATTCAAGTATTCAACCAGATTACAGAATGTGTGTTTCTGATTTTCAAACTTTTATTTGCAAGTAGAGTTTGATTATTTGATTTGACCTGTCGTTTCATAATATACTCCCAGAGGTAATAAAGCTTTGGTGTTAAAAATGCTTCTCCTTTTTAAAAAATAAAAGAATTACTCAAAAGTTATAAAGATACATGTATATGGGTCCAATAGTCAAGTCTTATCGCAGTAAAGTTTTCTTTTATTATCATATATATACACTCAAGGATCAATTTTTATTATTTTCAAAACACTTGGTTAAATTGATAAAAACATAAAGCTGCAAATGATGAATGTTAAAAATAATGACGTCGATAAGAGTTAGTTATACGGCCCGCACCCTCAATATATGTAAATACTCCTTTTTCTTTTGTAAATCAAAAGTAGTAGTCAGAAGAAATCGTATTATTGCATTTGCACGTTCTCTTCCTTTCAACCCTCTCTGACATCTCCATTTACACACAAAATCCACACGTAGCGATTGGGTCAGTGTGATTCTCACGCGCCAGTGATCTCACACATGCATTGGATTGCACTGCAGCAACTCTTATTAGTAGGTTAGTTACATTGGGTTTCAAAACCCACAATTGAGGTTGAGCTCTCTTTCTCTCTCTCCCCACTTAACTAACTTTTTCGAATTTCAAGTCATCAGTCATCACAACACAATGTGTGTTCTCAGTCAACGACGTTCCAATCAATGCCTTTATGTCTCTGTCTCTCTCAGACTCTCGCACATAAGTCATACTTTTTTAAGCAACGGATCTCTCTACGTCAAGTAATTTGGTGGTAACGTTTTTGGGTCCATAAACATACATTCTCTATTATATGGGCCTACATTCTCTCGCTATATGGGCCTGTTTTATACAACCCAAAGGTTTTATATTTTCATCGACAAGGCCTGCTGCAACCACATTGATTTGTCATGTCGCTTTCGTACCATCATCTTTTACATCCAGTTTCTTCAATACTCCTTTCCTTATTGTCCTAATGTACATTCGAAGGATGAGGCCCTCGTAGTCGTGGGGGATGATGTCTTTCTTCCTCCTACATGGAATCTGCACCATGGCCGAGATCGACCTCAAAAAGGCCATGATGGTGACTGGCACGTTTCTTTTAAAAGTTTGCTCAACGCGTTCTAGGATACTCCCGCTACCCGTGTCTCCCTTTTATTAGTAAGAGATTCTGGCGGAATATTTAGTTGTTGCTCAACAATATTTTATAAATGCTACTTTTTGCTTAATCCATGTTTCAAATATGACAAGAAAAACAAAGAGCGTAAAAATCTAACAAAATTCGTAGAAAGAAAGACGAACAAACTTGTCCGGTAAAGTAACATCCAAAAACATGAGAATGTTTCAGCAATCTGATGATCTCTATACTATCTAAACAAAAGAGTAACTGGAAGTAGCAGATGAGGTTCATAAATGACAAAAAAAAAAAAAAAAAAAA
>Ga0041059_1003689_pt1 | contig 10172 bp, 10 predicted proteins | sample AraColnosormetaG_FD_56232 | JGI IMG/M metagenome (GOLD analysis project Ga0041059, IMG submission 56232) | Arabidopsis roots microbial communities from North Carolina, USA - Col MF nosort | ecosystem: Host-associated > Plants > Roots > Unclassified | place: USA: North Carolina | collected... | reverse complement strand
TTTCAAACTTAATTAGGAAAGTAGTCACTTTACTATTCATAATTTGCAAAATAGTCACTTTTCACTGTTTGATTCGTACACTTGGATTGTACATCACTTTTAGTGTACAAATGTAAAATGTACGCTGTGTATTTTTATATATATTTGTACACTAAAAGTGATGTACAATCCAAGTGTACGAATCAAACAGTGAAAAGTGACTATTTTGCAAATTATGAATAGTAAAGTGACTACTTTCCAATTAAGTTTTAAAAAGTGACTAAATAGCAACTTAAGCCATTTTTTAACTAGTTTCGATTCGGATTTGGAATCTCATAATTAATTAAAGAAGTTAACAAAAAAGATAGTATGTCTTTACATTTTTTTCCAACCAAAATTTCACAACTGATCCACATTACCGTGAACACATCTGTTTAGAAAACAAAAGAAAAGGAGGTTTCATTAATTTCTAGATGATTAAGATGCTAGGAAATTTAAATTCTTAGATATTTTTCTTTTGTCTCTGTAAATATAAAATTACAGAGTGATGGAATCTCACATAGTTTATAAGGGTTACATTTGTTTAAAACCGATAAACCTAAAAGGCTAAAAAATCGAATTAACGTTGTTTATTTTTGTGTCTTATTGAGGTGATGGTGTTGCGAATTTCACGATCTATAGATATGAAAACAATATGTGGAGAGATAGACTTCGCTTGTGAAGAACGGTGTTTCTTTGTGTCCGTCTATGATACACTAACGCGCCTGAGCTACAAATTTCCTTACGTTATAAGGGGCCTAAGGACTAAAAAGTCGAATCAAAATCGAACCACCGTAAAACTTGTTAAATTGTTTTTTTTTTTGGTGAACAGAAATCTTGTTAAACTATATTGGGATAGTGATTTCTTTAGTTTTTCTGTTTTGTTTTGTTTTTGTTTCATTTTGTGTATGTTAATGTCCAGTAATCTTTTTAGATTGTATATGCGTTCGACTCAAATATACAAGGTTTCCAAAAAAAAAAGCCTGGACTGGACATTGACATAATTGGATCGGTTTGGGTCAAAAATTGGGAATTCGATATGTTTGGTTCAAAGGACTGTCACCGAAATTGGACCAATTAATGTAAGTTTGGTACAATTTGGGGTGACATTTTTCAAACTAATACTGAAATTGAATTACAAATTCAGTTTTTCTTTTCTGCAAATTTTAATACAAGTGTAAATATAATTTTACGTGTAGCAGTAGAACAAACTTTCTCACTATATAAACCAGAAGCAAAAGAACAACATTTGATTAAAAGAAGGTAAACCTTACAACTCCTCTTTACTTGAAAACGATAGAATATTACATGTTGAGATCAAACGAGATATTTTATTTTCTTAATCTAATTAAGATTTATTGATGATTAATTAATAGTTTAGGTTATAATATAGGTGATGATCATGATTAGTAAGGGTACTGTCCGGCCTGATTACCAGATGCATCATAGTTACAACCCACGAAATACCCGCCATTGTTGCATAGAACCCTAGCACACCCTATCTTCACCGAGTTACTCCACACCACTTGCGTGTAATGTTTGCATTGTTGTGCACCTGTAGTTTTCAAATTCAACAATCTTATTTAGTAAAATTTCTATTAATCCCTAACATGTGAAACCTGCTGTTTTGTTTGTTTCAAAATATCCTTTAAAGAATTGCAATGAATACGTTTCTTATACATATGACAAATTAATATTTCAATGTGTGAAGAAATCAGAATTATTTCCATCGTAAAAACAGTGAGCTACTGAGCTAAACCACAAATTTTTAAAAGCATAAAGTTAAACATAATAGTTGGTAAATACTTGTATTATATATGAACTGTTTGTGTTAGTTATACCTATGCATGCATTGGCAGTGTAGTTGTAGTAAGGTTTCTCGTTAACCCAAAGATTCACGGCGGCTACACCTGTGAACAAGGCATTATTTCCATTGGCTAGGTTTTCTCCATAAGATCCTCCAGTTGAGGGCGTGAGGCTGCAGTCGACTTTTCTAGCATTCGCATAGTTTGTTGCGTAGGCCGCTACGACTGTGTCCCACACAACATTCGCTACTCCAACCTGCGCACGGGCGGTGTTGTGAGTGTTAAGGTAGTCTTGTTGAGCGTTTTGAGCGTTGGTTGCAAGAACCAGAAAGCTAATCGCAACGATGATGAGAAATGGGGTTTTGAAAGTATTCATTATCGTATTTAGTGATGATTCTAGGAAGAGGGTGATATATTGTTTATGCTGTGAGTTTGAGTAATACTTTGGTCTTGTTTATATAGGCAAGTACATGCTTAGGGTCAGTGGTTTTGGGAGACTTTTACAATGGGGAAATGGTGACTTTTCTTTGTATATAGATTAATTAAGTCATGAATTCATCATTAATTAAGCAATCTTAAGCTAAATCAAATGGTTTCAAAACAGAAATAAAATAAGCAGTGTATATGTATTTAAAGTATACTTCTAGAGAGAATAGTTAGCGCAAATGAAACAAAAGGATAAAATCTAATAAAATGCATTTTGTAATTTGCGAACTATTTTTTATTATAATTTAGAATTTTAGATTAAACTAGTGAGATTAAATTATAAGAATATATATATATACATATATATATATATATATTTTTAAAACTGGTTTCCTTCAAAAGAGGATCCTCAATATGATTACTATTTCGAAGATGACAACAGTAATAATACTCATGAAATTATTTTAAATTAAAATCTTAATTCCTGAATACAGATTTTTAATTTCTTATAGATCACCAAACCGTAATTATCTACATATTTAGCATTATCCATTGAAGAAGAAAGTTGAATAGAGATTTGCATGGTCTTGCACTCTTCTATATTTTGTTTTCTGGATAGGTCATATATATCTAGATCTGTTTGTAATTTTCGAACAATTTTTCTTTTAATTTAGAATTGTAAAATAAACTGGTGAGTTTAAATTATAATATTTTAAAACGGATTTTCTTCAAAAGAGGATCCTGAATATTATCACTTTATCGAAAATGACAATAGTAATAATATTCATGAAATTATGTTAAATTACAATATTAATTCCTGAAAACAAAACGATATATTCATGAATAGAGATTTTTTATCTTCTGGATAGGTCATATATACATGTATTTAAGCTTTGAAGATGTGTACTTTTAATATCAATGTTTATTTATTTACATATGATGGCATGTGAAAGGCCGTGATCCTCCGCCGGTTGCAACGTTAATGGGACAGTACTCATAGTGTTAATATAGAACTTAGTTTAGATAACAAACTCTATCTACTTGTACCATTCTCCAACCACATCAAACGTTAAATATCAGTAGATAGAGTGTAAAGAAGACGACGTAAACATTTGACATAAAAAAAAGAGAGGAAAACGACGTACATAAATAGTAAAAAAAATAAGGAAGATACCAAGTGGATCAAGATAGTAGACCATAAATTAACCTATCGTGGGTTGAACGCTAAAGGATTCATTACATATATACATGCGAGCAAGGTAAAGATACATTCGGATTCGAACTAAAAGATAAAAGAACGCGTAATAGTTTAATGGATCAAAGAGGTGGTGGTCTAGCTAGCAGCTAATATAATGGTGGTTTTGCGTTGTCGGTTCAATCTTTTTTTAGTGTTAAAGTTTTTTAAAAAAAAAAAAAATTGGAATAGTTAAAAGTCGTATTCATATATACGTAGAGATCATATCATCGACATTGCAATTACAATTTAATTAGGTACCTTTCAAAAATTAATATTTTTAATACTTTCATGATAACAGATCAACGCCAATAATTTATAAAATTGTCAAAACTCGATCACCACAATAATTAAACCGATCAACGCTATATGAAACACTATTGAGATAGTAATATTAGATTATTAATATATAGATAGTTTTTTATGTACTCTATTGGTTGATTCGGTAAAAAATATCAAATTATATTGCATGTAATCTTAGACAATTTTATTTTGGTTTTGTATATTTCCATTGGGAATGATTCACAGTTAATTCCAACCTCTCTTTTTTTGTCTCTAAATATTGAGAATCAGAACTGATATATATAACTATCTCTAAGAGGTTCCATGATGATCACAAAAGAGAGGGCCGTTTCGCTTTACACAGAGGTAAAACTACAATCCAAGTGGAACAAAAAAAAATCAACCAAATATACAAAACTAAAACTTGGGACACCTGAAGCCAGGTATGATTGTCTTCGATCCAAGATAGCTCCCATAGTTTTTCACTCCTTTTTTCGTGAATTACTTTTCGCAAGGAAATATGGGCCAGTAAGGATAAAATTTTATGCCAGTGGAATTGAACTATTAATGAACTTATTATGCTTAGTTGCTTCCCAAAGCCCAAAGCCTGTTAATTCAAAACTCGAAAGTCCAAACTTTGACATAAAATTCAAAAAGACTTTTCCACTTTACTCAAATTTCCCCAATTTCCCTCACTAGAAACAAAAAAAAAACTAGCGAGTGGAAGACAACTGACAATTCTATCTCATGTATCAAAACGACAAAGCAATAAACGTCAAACGATATCAACACGACTTGGCTGTCTCAGCTCATTTCTTAGCTTCTGAGAGAAGAGCCTACAAGCATCCATGCTTAGATCCACCGCCGCTGCTAGTGCCACGTGCGCCGCCGCATCCTCCGTACAAGTCACGTGCTTCACACCTACCTCCACCTTAGGCTTGCTCTGTTTCTCCACTCCTTGCACCCTCGTCGACATCACAAACCCCAAGTTTTGTTGCGCTTGAGACAGTGAGAACCTGAAATCCGACCCCGATCCTGAATCAGTTCTTGATGATCTGATGCTTGACCACGAAGAAAGATCGAAACTTCCTTCAGAGCTACTCCAAGAAGCAGTCGTAGTCGTAGAAGTGGATCCATCAATGATGAAACTCCCGCCAAGTTTTGTGCTGATCGACGAGGAAGCAGAGACTGCAACAGCGATACCGTCTTTATAAAGCTCGAAACGGTAACCTAGAACATCGGAGACGCCTGGTTCACGCCATGCCTGAAGGCGAACCCATGGCTTCCAGGTGTAGCCATCAGGTCTGAGGATTAGCCAAGCTCCAGGACTAGACCGAGAGACGCGGTTGGAACCAGGAGATGGTACGAAAGGTGTGACCATTGAAGCCATAGCTACTGGTGAACCAGAGAGATCATGGATCGTTATCGACCAACCTTTTCTCTCTTTTGAAAACTGTTCCTTTCCACTTGTCACCGATGATAAGCTGCAGAATTTAAACACCAAACCATTTTTAGATATCATCATTAGGAATACCTAAATCGTGCATAGATCCAAATTCCAAGAAAACTAAACATAAATAGCAATGCTGCAAGGTTAAAAATCTATAATTGGTACTAATCAGAACCCTAAAGTAAAAAAAAAGCAAAAGCTCTGTTTCTAATAAGCAACTTATCTGATAATTTACTGACCTGAGACTAAGATTCCGATCACCGGAGTTTCTGAACCCGAACTTGCAAGTGAAAACAGCTTGTTTTGCGTTTCCTTGGACTTGAAAAACCTGAGGACTACACTCGGGCTCGCCGTCGAATTGAAACACAAACCTCGTGTCGGGTTCAACCCGTACGCTAACGTGGAGCTCAGGATCCGACCCGGACTTCTTATTATTCTTCGATTTAGTGCCCAAATCAACCCAGCCGTTGTGTGCCAAACACGTCTTTGACTCCGCCGCCTTCAAATCAAGCGTAACCTGAAACCGACCAATCAGCTTCTCACCGGAAGCAGCGACAAATCCACACGACGCACTACGGCGAGAGTAAACCTCGACGGAGAGAACACTCCATTTAGCCTTCTTAAGAGACGTCTCAATCTGAGACTTACTTAGACTAAAGCAAGCAGCGACGGTTGAGACGTTACCGGAACAACACCGAGACTCTGATTCCGATTCGGTTCGCAACAGAACGGGAACAGAAACAATCTGGCGTGGGAAACTCTTGAACTTGATTTTACAATAGCAATTACCAGAGGATACATCCGAAACAGACGGTCCAGATGAAGAAGAAGACGACGATGATGACGACGGTGATCTCGGAAACCTAACCGCCAAATTCCCGACGATGATGCGTACGAAAGAGCAAGGATCCATTGTGAATTGAAGATTGAATTATCGGTAAATGTTAATTAGTCAGAGCTACGAAGAAAGGAACTTTAACACTACTAACCCTAACTAGTTTAGGGTTTAAGAGAGAATTGGAGTGGAAGAAGAAGGGATTTTGGAGAAGAGCTATAAAAATGGAAGATTGATGAGAATTAAACAGGCTGGAATATAGCTGTGATTTTTTTGTTGAGAAAAACAAATGGAAATTAGGTGAAAGATTTTGTGGGGTCAAAACTCCAAAAAACCAAACTATCGCCTGTCAATTTCCAGATGTGTAAATTGAAATAATATTATTCTTTCTTTTATTTTATTTTTTTATTTTTTGGTAAATAAAAGTTTTTTTTTAGTTTAAGTATGTATTGATTCTTAACCTTGAAATTTCTAGTGTTCTAAATAGATTTATTTCTTTACTCCTTTATATGATTTTTTTAGTTAAATGTTTTTGTCTTTTACAATTTTGATATAATTTCTGGAATCGTTATTGAGGTTTATATGGTAGATTTTTTTCTTTTATACAGGAAACATATCAAGAGATTAAATAGTAACGTGTATATATATTTTTGCTGGTCTTGAATTCTTTTTAATGTATGTACATTTTGTTGTTGTTTTATTGACATTTCACACGTTTTATTAAATATATTTCTACTTAGATAACGATTGAAAATAGGAATACGTCGTATACTGTAATTTGTAAGATTTTAATGTAGCTTTTTTTGGCACTGATACTTGATTACTTCTAAAAACTGAAAGATCTTGTAAAATGCAGTTTTTTTAATGGAAGAGAGAAATAATGGAACAGTGGATAAAAAAAAGCCAAAGACCTTTTTGATTTGAAATGATTTAGCTTTTAAATTTTGAAATAAGCTGATGGAAAATAGTTAGAAGTGGATAATTTATCTATCTGTTTATCACTTAGGTTAGATGAATTGGTCCCAAAAGTTGGAGCACGCATGTATATAGTTGGCATCATTATCCTTTGCTAATAATATAAAACTTAAGAAGCTAATAAATTAATATTGACAAAAAAGTCTAAACTAATAATAAAATTCTTCTTTTTTTTTGATGAGGTTATTTATCCTATATGGAAATGTATATGTTATTATTTAAATTCTATACGTATAATGCGTTAATGATATAAAAAATTGAGTTATTTTGTGTCATTTTAACTCTTTTTTAAATAGTACTCTTAGTTGTAGTTTATTAATTTGGAGAGAAAAGAACACCAATATTTTCACCGACATTCTTGTCACGTTATGGGATTGCGCAACGTTAACACTTGGACCCTGTCTATTCACCATCCTTGATGTGTACGATGAAACCAAGCGATGCTATAGCCTCCCACAAGCCACAACTCTTTTGAAATTTTATGTTGGATGTGCTTCGTTTAATTTTCGAATGTAATGCTTATTTTGTCATACACAATCATTGTGATTATTTTCGTTGTAACAACGGAGAAACACGAACTATATTTTGGAGGAGCCATTTCTTTAGTTTTTCCTATACATATGAATATGAATACTACTTAACATACAAGCAAAACAAAAATTTACCATTGGAGAATAAATAATGATTTCTATGATTTAGAATTTTTATGAATAGAAAAACAAAGTTTCATCACATCTAACAATTCAAATCCACTCCATACCAAAAAAAAGAAAAACAATTCAAATTAACTGAATGATATGATTCACATTTCATCAATTTTTCAATATATGATATATCGATTACCATACAACTATTTTACAATTCTACTATTATTTGACATTTTTTATTCAAAATTTGACTAATATTCGATATTTTTTTGTATAGATATTATTCCTCTTATTTATTTAATTTGTTGACAAACTTAACCATATGCATTCAATTGAATTTTTTCATTTTCCCCATTATTTTTGTTCGTAATGACTACTAATTACAACAAAACTATAGTTTATTATTTTCCTACAATTTAATGATCATTTTAAAAACTCCTTATCTGCTTAAAAGCATAATTGGAAATAATAATAATAAAGTGAAATGACAATAAAAGAAAACTTATTCAAGAAACTACAAAGTTATTCCTTGACAAAAAAAGTTATTCTATTGTCCAGTGAACAAATATGAGTTTTTGACTATTTTTTTTTTCACAAGTAATTTTTTTTCTTTGACAAGTGTATATTAAACATTCTAAACATTACATAGCCCAAACAAAGACCCTTTCAGGGTTTTAAGTAATTAATCAGTGACAAAAAAAAATGAAAATATTGTATTTATAAGTTTTTGATAGACAAACATAAGTTTTACAATTTTCCAAGGAAAAAGTCATATTTTCCTAGTAAAAACCTTTCGGGTTTTCCAATTTATTTACCAAAGATAATTGGTCTCTGAAAGAACAAAGCAAAACCTAAGAAAGCTAAAAAGACACTCAGCGAATTGAATTTGTAAAAAAATAAGAGAAAAAATCTTGATTTCTTCTGCGATCTTCGGTTCTCGACGCATCATGTGTTGAAGATTCTTCTATCTTCCTCTGTACATACTCTCTCTCTGCCCAAGTGTTGTTGAACCAAAAAGGGGTCAGATTTAGGGTTTTTGGAAGATTTTTGTGGCTGGACTGGCCCTGCAGCGATGTCTACCTCGTCGCAATCTTTTGTGGCTGGACGGCCTGCATCCATGGCTTCCCCTTCGCAATCGCACCGCTTTTGTGGTCCCTCAGCCACCGCTTCTGGTGGCGGAAGCTTTGACACTTTGAATCGTGTCATCGCTGACCTTTGCAGCCGTGGTAATCCTAAGGTAATGAAGAACATTGTAAAGTATTCTCCCTTTTTATGCTTTAGTAGAAACCCATATAACCCTTTTGCTTTTATTGCTTATCTGACGGAATCTCTCTGTTCTGGTTAATGGAAAATTCGAAGTTTTAGTTCTTATAGGTCTGGCAATTTGTGGGTTTTGATCTATTGTTGTTGGTTTCCATCAAGTATGCGACTTTGTTTATGATTTTTGGTTGTTGTATTAGGAGGGAGCTCCTTTAGCGTTTAGGAAACACGTAGAGGAAGCAGTTCGTGATCTTAGTGGTGAAGCTTCCTCTAGGTTCATGGAGCAATTATATGACAGGATTGCTAATTTAATTGAGAGCACTGATGTGGCGGAAAACATGGGTGCACTCAGAGCCATTGATGAGTTGACGGAGATTGGATTTGGTGAGAATGCTACTAAGGTTTCTAGATTTGCGGGTTACATGAGGACTGTGTTCGAGTTGAAGCGTGATCCTGAAATCTTGGTGCTTGCTAGTAGAGTTTTGGGGCACCTTGCTCGGGCAGGTGGAGCAATGACTTCTGATGAAGTGGAGTTTCAGGTAAGATTGTTTGTTTCCCTCCCCTTCCTATCACTGTCTCGGCTCATAGTTGCTCAATTCTTGATCTCGTTTTCACAGATGAAAACAGCTTTTGATTGGCTTCGCGTAGACAGGGTGGAATATCGTCGTTTCGCCGCCGTTTTAATATTAAAGGTATCCTGATTTCAGCTGCCCGATCCTTTAGATAAGCAGATCATTTTTTCTTTTAGTTACTCAGAAAGAAACTTCTGAACTAATAAATTGGATTATAGATGTTTGAAAAATGATAGTGATGATAACTTTCCAATCCTAAGTTAATACGGATATGGATGTTTTCTTGCAACATTGCAGGAGATGGCCGAAAATGCTTCTACTGTCTTTAACGTTCATGTCCCTGAATTTGTGGATGCTATCTGGGTTGCACTTAGGGACCCCCAGTTGCAAGTGCGAGAACGAGCTGTTGAAGCTTTGCGTGCATGCCTTCGTGTTATTGAGAAAAGGGAGACTCGATGGCGAGTGCAGTGGTAAGTATTCTCTTATCCTTGAAAATGATAATGTCTGAAATGTTTTCCTTAGGTTATGTATTTGGTATGATATTTTTGATGCAAGGCTTTTCTTTGTGTTGTTGCAATACTTTCATTTGCAATCACCCTCATTTAAGTACTACTTTGTATATTTTATTGTGTAAATGCAACTTATATTAGCTTTTTATGCTGTGGTCC
>Ga0041059_1003687_pt1 | contig 10175 bp, 9 predicted proteins | sample AraColnosormetaG_FD_56232 | JGI IMG/M metagenome (GOLD analysis project Ga0041059, IMG submission 56232) | Arabidopsis roots microbial communities from North Carolina, USA - Col MF nosort | ecosystem: Host-associated > Plants > Roots > Unclassified | place: USA: North Carolina | collected 2013-09-02 | reverse complement strand
TTTTTTTTTTTTTTTGTTTTTTTTTTGTGTAAGCAAAGTAAGATAAGAGAGAATAGAGAGTCTTTAGATTCTCTACCACTCTTTTTTTTTGGTAATTTGTATTGATGAAATTTGTATTCACACTTTGAATCAATAATAATTTAGTTCTTTGATTAGATTTGTAAACGTGCATGTTTTATTTGCAGTTAGTGTGTTACTGTGATTGAGAAGAAGGTTTAGAGAGACGAATCTTAATGCCACGTAAGCAGGAGATTCTGATAAGTATCTAACTGGGCGTTTGGTGGAGTTTGAGAAGTATCTAAATTCCAAGCCACCAGAAACGGACACGTGTCTAAACAAGGATAGAGTGTAGAACGAGAACCACTTAGCTTAAGCAAGACAGAGAGTCTGATGAGAAAACTGCACAAGAAAATCAGCAAGAGTAATGATAATACACTGTCCTTCGTCATCTCTCTATCGCGCGAAATTGTTATACAACAGAGGTAGTAGTAAATCTCATCAGTGTCAGTGTCAGAGTCGCTTGGTGACTCGATCTGCGGCTGTTCGTATATCCACGGCGACGATCGGGGCTATAGCCGCGGCGGTTATGATGGCTGCTGTGTCCGTAGCTTCAGCAGAGCTTCCACCGCCGCCGCAAGATGGAGAAACGTTATCTAACGTACCGCAAACGCTGTCAGGGGAAGACTGTAAGAAACAGAGGATCCAACGACCAAAATCCAAAAACGCAGAGAAATGTACAGTCAAATGCGTAAACACTTGCATTCGCAGCGGAGACGGAGAAGGACCGATCAATATCAGAAGGTATCTCTCTCTCTCTCTCTGTTTCTGTTTATATCTCTCTGAATTCTTCATGACTGATATTTTGATCTCTTGTAAATGAAAGGCCATTAGTGGTATTCAAGCAAGGATTTCGTAGCCGTAATTACTGGTATCCTTCTTTCTAGATTAAAGGGTTCGTTGCTTTCTTTATTAGCATGGATCTTAATTATCGGAGCTGTGACTTGTAATTGTAGCTTAGTGGAATGCTCGGATATATGCAATTTGATCGGAGATGGTGACTATGGTCCCTGAAACATGAAAAGAAACAGAGGAGAAGGAAAAGGAACTGATTCAGAATAATTTTGTAGAATCTGTTTTTTTGGAAAGAAGATTCAAACACGGTGATATTTGGTCTCAATATAAAGAATACACAGGTTTCAGAGAATTGCTTGGCAGATTGAGGGAATCCAAGTGACTGTGTCTTGTTTCTTCGTGACATGCGGCAAAACACGTTGTTGGCTTACAGTTATTTCTAATTATCTCGTTGAAAAATCAAGGCCCAATGGGTGGTAATATGGCCCAACGGAAAACTAATGGGCCGTACGCATTATCGTAAACCAGCTTGTTCTGTTTCCTCAAATTAATAAATCAGCGAAATGTTGGAAAGTTTCACCTAATTCACTCCTAAGCTCTGTTATAAATTCTCTTCTAGACAGCATCTTCCAACAACCCACACCACACAACATTCTTCATTCTCTCCGAAAACAACAACCAAATGGGAGAAGCGGCGGAGCAAGCACGTGGCTTCCACGTGACCACCACCAGGAAGCAAGTCATCACGGCGGCTCTTCCCCTCCAGGACCACTGGCTCCCACTCTCGAACCTCGACCTCCTCCTTCCTCCTCTCAACGTTCACGTTTGCTTTTGCTACAAGAAACCACTTCACTTTACCAACACAGTGGCTTATGAAACCCTCAAGACTGCTTTGGCAGAGACTCTCGTCTCCTACTACGCCTTTGCCGGCGAGCTCGTCACCAATCCTACCGGAGAACCGGAGATCCTCTGCAACAACCGTGGCGTAGATTTCGTGGAAGCCGGTGCTGACGTGGAGCTCCGAGAGCTTAACCTGTATGATCCTGATGAAAGTATTGCCAAGCTAGTCCCCATCAAGAAACATGGAGTCATAGCGATACAGGTAACAGTTTCAACGATAGTTCACTACAACAACATATATATAACTAGGTTTTTGTTTAATTTTGTGAACAGGTGACTCAACTGAAATGTGGGAGCATAGTTGTAGGCTGCACATTTGATCATCGTGTAGCGGACGCGTATTCCATGAACATGTTCCTCTTATCGTGGGCCGAGATCTCACGATCAGATGTACCAATCTCTTGTGTACCATCTTTTCGAAGATCTTTGCTAAACCCACGACGACCATTGGTCATGGATCCATCTATAGACCAGATTTATATGCCTGTCACGTCCTTGCCCCCTCCACAGGAAACCACCAATCCAGAAAATCTCCTTGCTAGCCGTATCTATTACATCAAAGCAAACGCATTACAAGAGCTCCAAACTCTAGCCAGCAGTTCGAAGAACGGTAAAAGGACAAAACTTGAATCATTCAGCGCGTTTCTATGGAAACTCGTGGCAGAACACGCTGCAAAAGATCCAGTCCCGATCAAGACCTCGAAACTCGGGATCGTTGTGGATGGAAGGAGGAGACTTATGGAGAAAGAAAACAATACTTACTTCGGAAACGTTCTCTCAGTCCCATTTGGTGGGCAGAGAATCGATGACTTGATCAGCAAGCCACTATCTTGGGTGACCGAAGAGGTTCACAGATTCTTGAAGAAATCAGTGACCAAAGAACATTTCTTGAATTTGATCGATTGGGTTGAGACTTGCCGACCAACACCTGCGGTTTCAAGAATCTACAGCGTCGGATCCGACGATGGACCTGCGTTTGTGGTTTCTTCCGGAAGGAGTTTTCCAGTGAACCAAGTGGATTTCGGGTGGGGCTCACCGGTTTTCGGATCTTACCATTTCCCATGGGGAGGCAGCGCCGGATACGTTATGCCGATGCCCAGTTCAGTGGACGACAGAGATTGGATGGTTTACTTGCACCTTACGAAAGGACAGTTGAGGTTCATTGAGGAAGAGGCTTCTCATGTGCTTAAACCTATTGACAATGATTATCTCAAGATTTGAAAAAAAAAACCTAATCTCTTAGTTTTCAATTATGGGTATATAATTCGTGTGTTTAATTTCTCCGGCTGGTTTTTTTTTCCTTGTTTTCCATTTTATGTGATATTATGTTTGCCTCTTGGGACTTCGTATTTGAATTCTTGTATTCGTTACAAGATTATGCAACCGTACAATGTACTATATATCTGTCAATATTTGAATCAAATTTATCTCTCTGATGTGTTTGTTGGATTACTTTACTAACGTTGCTCAATCTATAATACATTTATTAATACTGGAATTCTTGGTTCTTTTGCCAACAACATATATACATTCAATATAGATGATGACACAACAACAATACAAAATACTATTCTATGGATGATGAATCAATTATATGGAAATCACGTTCTCACACTATATATAATACTGTCATGATACCTCGACTACACGCATTTGGTGTCATTGGAATGATCGATCGCGTGCACTACCAAAATTCGTGTAGCCGCCAAAGCAGATAAAACCAACCTCCATTATATTGACGAGTATTGACCATCAAAACTTTCTTTCACAAGTTTATTAAAAAATACTCGTCACTTATCCGTCAATTAGTGTTTATTGTAGATTCTTCTATTTGCTACTTGCAATTTACCTATCGTACAAAACTGCGTGATATACAATCTGTTCATATCCAATATTTATGAAATAAATCATATATGTAAACATTAATTATGATATATGCATTAATAATTGAATACTTACAAAAGTTGTTTGTGATGTATAGTATTGATCACTATAGTCTATAGATGGTACTAGCTAACTAGAGCTTGGTTCTTGTGTGGTTGTACCATTTAGGGTTTAGTCAAGACTACTCTGACTGTAATTGATAACACTGATAGCTATTTATAGTTTAATTATCCAAAATTTGGTTGTTCATCTTCCTAGTTGTTGTATTTTACCAAACAAATATTAAGCAGATTTAACTACTAAACCTAGACCCACCTCTACGAATAGAAATTTAATGTTTTAACTAAAATAAGTATTGCTTCTTTCTATATACTGGTGGTTTCTATATACACGTGTATACTGCTTTTGACCTTTTGTCACTAATCACTTTTTTTTTTCTTTTCTCGTCTTGTCACTAATCACTTAATCACTATAAACAATTCGTTTCCAAACGTTCATGAAAAGTGCAGATTATATATATTATACCTTTTTGCAAACATTTATAAATTTTAACATACGTTATGAACAAAATATACGCCAAGGAACTAAATAAACATATACAAAAACATTTCCATCGTTTTTACGTAATTTCTATTAAAAAAATCATATTTCAGAATACTGTATATATATAAATAATCTTATAAAAGAGTTTAAATAATTTTATACATAAGTATAAGATGTGTATAGGTACATGTAAATGTTAAATATAAATACTATAGTATAGTCCACTACTGTTAAAGCTTCAATGGGTGTGTAATAAGTAGCCTTGTTATTTGTCAACGTGGAAGAATTTGTGTAGTAAAGTAAAAAACTGTGTGTAAAAATTTTGTTGTCGTTGGGGAAGATTAGAAATATGTGGTTTTAGTCAAAGTCATTCTTAACAACTAAATGTCCTTTTTTGTCTCTCTCTTTTTTTCTTTTCTTTTTTCAAAACCTTATTTTGTCAACCAACTAAATATCCTTTATAGCATTTATTATCGGAAAATATTCATGTACTTATTAACTAAAAATTTAATAAATTTATTTCTCAAAAAATATAATCTAATAAACCAAAGTATTGATCAGACAGAAACTAAGGCATTAATCAGAAACATATCAAGTGTATTCCAAAGGCTTCGAGTTTTTAAGAATTTTTAGGATCGCTCACATTAAGCGCATTAAGCGTGTGACAGGGTTTGTGTGGGCTTATATATGAGAGTACATATTAGCCTAACACTCAGCTAAGCCCAAGTATCTATATACTTCCACAATTTCCAAAAAAACAAAACAAATATTTAATAATTGGTTAATTGAATTTTTTAAACACACGCATTTTCACCGTCATTGCGCATCTTTCGTTCTCCCTCAAAGATCTAAAATAAATCAAAATTAGTAAACAATTGTTCAGCAAAAGTTAATGGTCGTGAATGGTCATTCTTGTCCAAACCTCAACAATGTCTCTATCCCTAAATCCAATCACAATGGCACATTATCTCAAACCCTCGTCGTCTTGTCCGTGAAGCAAACCAAAAAGCACAACACTAACTTTGGAAACCCATTTTCTATCTTTCTTGCAAATCAAGATGACGCAGAAGCTCGTACGCCTTGTGATCGTCTCTCTGGCTATTACTGTCACTTTACTTCAAGCAAAAACCGATAACCAAGAAGGTAAAAACATTTACGGATTGAATTATTAAACGAACAGTTTTGATAGATTAATCAAATTAACCGATCAAGATATTAATCAGACAAGTTTTGACAGTCTCCGCGTTGAACGTAATGTTCACGAGCTTAAATTCGCCGTCGAAACTCAAAGGTTGGAAAGCTAACGGAGGTGATCCCTGCGAAGATTCTTGGGAAGGCGTCAAATGCAAAGGCTCTTCGGTCACTGAATTGTATATAATCATTACCCTAATTTAATTACGAGCCATAGTCTCAAAAACTTACTTGTACCACAAGTCATCTTATATTCTTTCTTTTTTTCTCTGGCAGACAGTTATCAGGCTTTGAGCTAGGTGGATCTCGCGGTTATCTACTAAGCAACCTCAAATCTCTCACAACTTTGTGAGAATCCTCATTTAATAGTCTCGTTTAAATTAGTTAAACAAGTAATCAGAAAATAACAGTTTTGGTTTTTGAATATGGTGATAGTACAGTGATCTCAGCAAAAACAATCTCAAAGGAAACATACCTTATCAACTCCCACCCAACATTGCCAATCTGTAAGTTCATACATTTGTTTGTTTTTTTAATTACTTATTATGCAAGAAACAAATTGTAATCTGCTATTTGATATAGAGACTTTTCTGAAAACGAACTCGATGGAAACGTGCCCTACTCGTTATCTCAAATGAAAAATCTCCAAAGCATGTGAGTGAAAACAAAGAAATTGATTAAGCATATCTTTGCTGTGAATTATGGTTTATGATCACTTGTTAATTTATATATGTGAAATGCAGTAATCTTGGACAAAACAAGCTCAATGGAGAACTACCAGATATGTTTCAGAAACTGTCCAAACTCGAAACTCTGTAGGTACAATTCCTTTAGTTATGTACATTTTTAACAGAAAATGTTTGTAAGAAGTATCAAATTTGAGACCTTACACACCCAAATTTATGTATGTAGGGACTTTTCGTTGAATAAACTCTCTGGGAAATTACCTCAGAGTTTTGCTAATCTCACAAGCCTCAAAAAACTGTAAGGAATAAGAAACAAATCATTACTTTATAGTATTTTTCTACGAAGGCTAAATTGGAAACTGTCTTGTTATTGTGCAAGACACTTGCAGGATAATCGATTCACAGGCGACATAAACGTTCTCAGGAACCTTGCCATCGATGACTTGTAAGCAGCAAAAACCATACTTAGGCTGCGACACAATTCCGAAAACTCAAAACATTCATTTGCTTATTATGTGATTGCAGGAACGTCGAAGACAACCAGTTTGAAGGATGGATACCTAATGAGCTTAAGGACATAGACAGTTTACTGTAAGAGAAACGTTTGCAATACCAGAAACAGTTTCAGCATGAAAAAAAAAACAGAGGATATTAAAAGATTTCCCCTGTTTTCTCTCTGTTTTGCGTTTAATAAAGGACTGGAGGTAACGACTGGTCAACTGAAACTGCTCCACCACCACCACCGGGTGTTAAATATGGCCGAAAATCTTCGGGTTCGAAAGACGGAGGAGGTATAACCGCCGGAACTGGAATGGTGATCGCTGGAGCATGTTTAGGCGTTCTTGTGTTGATCATTGTTTTAATTGCGCTCGTTTCCAAGAAAAAATCATCTCTCTCACCTCATTTCATCGACGAAGATAACAGTCATCACACCCCAAAGTTCAAATCTCTCACCTCGCATGGATCTGCGCAAGAGCTTCGTGTTGATTTCGGCAACGATTACAAAGGTATACGACACATTTCAACCTATCTTGTTTGGCAAGTAACTGATAATGATGAGCTTATTTATGGTAGATGGGAAATCTGGAGATTCGGGTGATGAAAATATCCATAGGATAGGATCAAAGGGACTAAAACATTATGTTTCGTCGCGTGTGATGTCTTTCACTGATACCGAATTTGCGAACAAGCTCAATGCAAAACGAACCACTTCAACTCGTTCCGCTGTGGAATTCGAGCTCTCTGATTTGCAAAGCGCAACAGCCAATTTCTCACCTGGAAATCTACTAGGGGAAGGCTCAATCGGACGTGTTTACAGAGCCAAATATTCCGACGGACGTGTAAGTTACCTAACGTGTTTATTAAGTAACAGAATAATCACAATATATTATCAATTTTCTTTCTCACTCAGACTTTGGCGGTTAAGAAGATCGATTCAACGTTGTTTGATTCGGGTAAATCAGAAGGAATAACGCCGATTGTAATGAGCCTCTCAAAGATTAGGCATCAAAATATAGCAGAGCTCGTAGGCTATTGCTCAGAGCAAGGTCACAACATGTTAGTCTACGAATACTTCAGGAATGGCTCACTCCATGAGTTCCTTCATTTGTCAGATTGCTTCAGTAAACCCTTGACTTGGAACACAAGAGTCAGAATCGCCTTGGGAACCGCTCGAGCCGTTGAGTATGTTCTTAAATCGGAAATAATGCAAACGCAAACGCTCTATAAAAAAAAAAAAAAGATTCTTTTGTATAATAATTTTTTATTTTGTGTAGGTACCTGCACGAGGCATGTTCACCTTCTGTGATGCATAAGAATATCAAGTCTTCTAACATTTTGCTAGACGCAGATCTCAACCCTCGTCTCTCAGATTACGGCCTCTCAAAATTCTACCTTGTGAGCATTAAGTTCTCTTTAATTTTGTAGAAATTTGGATTTAGTTATGAGAATTAATATATTATATGGTGTGACAGAGAACGAGTCAAAATCTAGGAGAAGGATACAATGCACCAGAAGCCAGGGACCCTTCTGCTTATACACCAAAGAGTGACGTCTACAGCTTTGGCGTCGTCATGTTAGAGCTTCTCACCGGTCGAGTTCCATTTGACGGGTCAGTTCCATTTTATAGCAATAGGGTTAACAATTAGGTTGAGCTATCGATTCCGTGTTAAATACATGTACTTTTTTTTCTCCTTTAAGAAAAATTGGTTTTTCTGTTGGCTTGTGATATAAACAGAGAGAAGCCAAGGCCGGAGAGATCGTTGGTACGGTGGGCGACACCACAACTTCACGACATAGATGCATTGTCGAATATAGCGGATCCAGCTCTGCACGGACTTTACCCACCAAAATCATTGTCAAGATTCGCCGACATTATCGCATTATGTGTTCAGGTGGAACCGGAGTTCCGACCACCGATGTCAGAAGTTGTGGAGGCGCTTGTACGGATGGTTCAACGGTCAAGTATGAAGCTTAAAGATGATCTTTCATCGTCTTATCGAGCCCACGACGATTATGATTACTAGAGTTAAGAAGAAAGAGTAGTGACATTATATATTTATAAGACAAGATATATAGTTAATAATTTTCTTGACACAAAACAAGAGAAGACTAAATCATTATTTATTCATTCAAATATTTTTGTGTTCATCTTTTAATATTCGGTGTATTCCGTCGCTGGAAAAACATTCATCTCATTTAAAAAGAAAAAAATTACATAAATAAGTAAATGATTAATTAACGATAAACACAACTTTTCGGTATTCTGCGAGTGCCCATAATGGGAAGGTGTTTCTGTATGTAGCATAGTGTAGCATGCATGTATTCATGAACGCTCCTACTATTTCCTGTATATGCACACACAAAAAATATTTAAGCAAGTTCAAATCTTGATCACAGATCATACTTTCTTATATATGTTCTAGATCATGTCTAAAAAGAAGTAACCTGTTGAGGAAAATCGCCGTTTTCAAGTTGTGAATTGATGATAAGTTTGGCAGCACGATGAAGAGGAATCAAATCTCTCTCAGCCTATATGTGTGAATATATATACGAAAGTGTAAGCGAGTATCGGTTTCGAGACCAACTCGTGTATTTGAAATTAGAAAAAAAATGCAAATATAGATTAAAGTGTTTGAACCTGTCCCGTATGAATTAGAGCCATCATAGCCCATGATGTTTGCACAAGGTTTGATCTTTCTCCTTCTGATGGTATATATCTCTGCATAAAAATCATGTTAAAAAATGTGATAACATTTTTCATGATAAGTTAGATGAATTGATTGGACAAAGATTTTGCATTTATGTCTCGACATACCTGTTCGGAGCATGATAAATAGCTTTCACCCCAACCTCCATCATCTCTTTGTGTCGTGAGCAAAAAGTGGACACCATTGCGCATAGCTAAACAATCGTTGTAAGTTTCACCAGCTGCTGCTAGGCCTCCAAGAGCAAACCAAGTAGCGTAAATGAAGCAAACACCCCAATTTCCGTACCTATCAAATTTCTCCAAATACCTTAAATTGTTAGAATTTTTATTAAATGTACATCAAAAAAAATTTTGTTTACTTTTGCGCTTATTTTAACTTTACATGTTATAATTTTGTATATTTTCAATTACATTAGTAGAGTTCTGATCATTTTTTTGTAAGCCAACACAAAAACATGAGTTATGTTTGTACCATGAACCGTCTGGTGTTTGATTGTCTTGTATAAATTGCACAGCTTTTTCGATGGACCTGTTGATCTCTTTCTTCCTGTGATCTGGATACAATTTTCTAAATAGATCAAGTGCTTGTATAACAGATGAGGTGCATTCCACAAACTCCCGCTCGACCATGGTATTAGCCATGAATTCTGTAGGATTGAGCAGCTGAAACACCAATTAGAGAAAGGTTTAAAACTTGCGTGACGTTAAATCAAGTATGTGGATGTTGATAATAATAAAATAAAAATCTACATCAAATAAAGAAAAAAATAAATTCTTATGATTTTAAGATTTAGCAGCGTCTTTTGCTCTTAAGAGCTAGTTTTTGTAGTGATAACTAATTTAAGAGTTTTTAGAGTTTAGTTTGTATATAACTCCTAACAGGTAGATTGTTTTTTTTTTTTTTTNNTTTT
>Ga0041059_1003686_pt1 | contig 10177 bp, 2 predicted proteins | sample AraColnosormetaG_FD_56232 | JGI IMG/M metagenome (GOLD analysis project Ga0041059, IMG submission 56232) | Arabidopsis roots microbial communities from North Carolina, USA - Col MF nosort | ecosystem: Host-associated > Plants > Roots > Unclassified | place: USA: North Carolina | collected 2013-09-02 | reverse complement strand
TATATATATATATATATATATATATATATATTGTAAACGTATTACGATAACGTACATTTGATTTCATAATACATAAAAAAATACATAAAATACTTTTTTATAAACAACATAGCAAATCGAATCTCTCGTGATGACAAGTTTAAATCCATTTTTAAAATTACCATGAACCCTTTTGAATATATAATGTATGCAACCATAAAACCTTTTAAAATATACATATGAAGGTTATAAAACATATTATTTTTAATTTCATAAATTTGTTCTGTATTTTTTGAAGACGACGGAAAGTAAAATTGCAATAAAACAGACAGAGATTTGGAGAGCCTTTTTTGCAGAACACCCAACCAAAAAAATAAACAATGGTAATTAATTTCATAACTAATCCAACTGCTATTTTATTGTGATATTAAACTGATTAGATTTTGCTGTCACGGCCAATATATCATGACTGACCAATATAAACCAAACATGAATGATGATGATAGCACTCAGTGTTATTCTTTGTACTTAGTATTATAAAAAACAAAGTCTTCTTCCAGAACATATTTTTCTTTTTAGTCTAATGTATAATGATTACATAGAAATCCCAACGTGAAGGTCGATAGCTAAAACAGATTTTGCGTTTTTCTCTCCATTTGGCTTGGGCCGCTTTAAAATATTCGATGTTTTTTTTAAATCTTTAAAAACTGATTTAGCATCATTGGAAAATGGAAACTAATGATATCATTTTCCGTTTAAAACAATCAAATCCTAATTTTTTCAATCCTTTTATTCGATAAAGATCTTTAACATCCGCAACATGAATGGTACTAGTTAATTATTTTGTTTCTTTAACTAAAATCATGTATACAAAATAATAAATTTCTTACTTCGAATACTATTTTTTCAATGTTAGTAGTTTGTATATTCCCTCTATTTCTGATTATATATAGTTTTAAAAAAAAAATTATAAAATAAGTGTTGTTTTCACTTATCTATTCAAAACTTAAATGTATTTAATAATTTTTGGTTAATTATATTTTACAATATATTTTTTTTATTGGTAGAATTAGATGTAGTTAATGATGTTTTACAGAAAATAGATAAATTAAATGAGATTTTTATGTTTTTTTTATGTGTGAGACAAAGGAAATATTAATTAAGCAGTCCGATTCAATATGTAATGTCCACATATTAATTCATAATAAGGTTTTGATTAATATTAGGATATTAGCCCAGAGTAGGTGAAGAAGTTTCAATATGTAATCTCTATTATTATACATATAGCCTATAGAGAAGAAAGACAATATTCTTCTTGGAAATCTTAAGATAATAATTTAGCTCTCTCCCAGGCACCATTTTCGAGACACCATCGTTGGCCATGTTTTCCGACGCCGGTGGAGTTTTAACTCGCCGGCGTCGGGATGTCTCGTCTTCTCTTAGCTTCCTTTTCAAGACCTGCTCATTTTAGTTCTGTTTTCTTTCAATTTTTGCGAATTTGGATCTATTTCTCTTTTTGGCCTCTTCCCATGGCGTCTCCGAGATATGTGACAGAGAAAGAAGGTGTGTTCCGGCGAGTCTCCTTCTTCCATATCCTCTGTTCACAACGTTGGTTTCGAAGTCGTCAAAAGAGGAATCCCTTGATTCCAACTGTTTTTCATCTTTGAAATATGAGATTTGTCTCACTGTTTCTCTCGGATCCAATGGATCTAGATCTCTCTCGGGTCTCCCCGAAGAACTTTCTCACCGAATATCGTCGACAATACTTCTACCTCCTCGCGTTTTAATGAAGACTTCTCCAAGCATCATCTGCATTTTGTTTCGAGAAGCCATGTTGTTCTGGAGTTCATGCTCGTCGTCCGTACCGGTGAAGATTCTGCCGGCAAGCAACTTAAACCTAATTCTTCCAATGGTCTCCTTTCATGGGCTTGATCTACAATTCTGCTGGCAGTCCTTTGGCCCATATTGCATCTCATCTCGGCCCATTTATGTGGATTTTGGCCCAATTTCTTTTTCAACTTGGCCCAGGTCTGTTCCTTTCAACCTATATTACAACCCATTAATCATGCCTCCAAGTTGCATCATTTCTTCAAATGTCTTAAGCTTAATGACTACAACTATGACGACATTATTAGTGTGTTATTGCTCTCAACGGCTCAGTTTCCCGTTGAAGAAATCATCTCGAATAATTTTGGAAGAACGTATTGTTAAGAAGATTTTAATGCTCTGTGATCCGGTTTGGCTCCGACAGTGGCATGTTCGAGTCTCCCTGTTCGCTCTGTCCGGTTTATATCTACCGGTTTTCATCTTCATTACCCACCGTTTGAAGCATCACAAAATCGATTTTAACCAGCATCCCCAATCTAGCAGTGTGCACATTCTGAATTGGTTTCAGATTTCAAAGAAAGTTTCTGCGATTGTTCGAAAAGCTTTCGATCTGCGTTTTAGAGCTCTGAATCTTCCTTTATCTGATCTGAAGGGTCCCTTTTACCCAAATTCCTCCACAAAAGAGAGACATTTGGTGTTAAATTCCTCCTTTATGGAGAGATCACTTTTTTCCCCCTCCTCCTTTATGGAGAGAACCGTCTCATCAAATGACCATCTTCGTTTTCTGGTTCTTAAGCTGAGAAATCGGTTGCGTATCCTAACCGTGTTACTATCTTTTGTAGTTGAAGATGTATCATGTTTTGCGCCGGCGAAACTCAAGGTTATGGGTTCTTTTTCAACGTCACAATGGCAATGTCTAGTGACCAATCCACTCCTCGATTTGTTCGTGGATGTGTCTTCGACTCTCCAATGTCTCGTTTGTTTTAAGATGCTTTTTAGCTCATGTCTTCTAGCTCTTTTGGATCTACGGTCGTATTATCGTATTTATCTATGTTTTGCATTTTTGAATGCTTTATCCTTTGATGTACTAAATTCAGAGTTCTTTGAACTCCTATGGATCTCTGTAATCTTCTTGTTCGTTTGAATGGAATCAAATTATTTGACAAAAAAAAAAATACATATAGCCTAGGTAATAGTGATTACCAGCAGGAACAATAATTAAAGCAAATAAATTTCAAGTCTTGTGAAACTAATAGTGATACTTTTTTTGGGTCTGAAATAACAGTGATTGAACAATGCACCTTGGAACATTAACTAAAGCAAATTGAATTCAAGATTAACACAGAGGTTGATTGTCCGTCCGAGTCATGGCAAAAATAAACAAGTAATCAAGTAAAGAATGATAGTGATTTCAACTTTATGTCATAAAATATAGTATGAGAGATTGTATTAGACTTTATAATAATGAGTGATTAGATCTGAACCCGTGTTGTGGTTAAACACTTAGGCGGCGGGATTAGTGGGGACAAAATAGATTATGGAGTGTATTCAAAGCATTCCATTTAGATAGGTGGGACTATGATTCCTAAACTCTAAACTAACGGATAATTTTATTTTAAACTGAAAATTGACAATAGTCTAAATTTGTTATGTAAATTAATTTCAATATATAGCCGAAAATGTTTTGAAATAACAAACTACCTTAGAATTTAAAATCGTTAATCCCAAAATGTTAAGCAAAACAGCCTAATTTTCTAAGTTTTCATTTGAAACATTGGATGTGCCTAGATGACATAATTTGGCTTAAAAGAAAGTAGCTGAAATAAAAATTTGTTGAGTTCTTCCTCGATCAATCAGAGTTGAATAAATATAAACTAATGTCAACCCAATTACACTAAAAAAAATATATATATATATATATATGATAAATTGTCGAAGTTTATGTCGCATTTGTTTTTGTACGATTATAAATTTTCGATGTTTATTAAATATATTTTGGAAAACAGATTTTATGGACTTAACTAAAACTTTTTTTTTCTTTTTGCAAAGTATTGAAAGTTTGCTTAGAGCTAATACTTGGATCACTTTATGTATATGATTACTATAATTTCGCTAGAATCTGTTTAATCATATATTTGTAGTTTTTTAAAATATGTTTAATTAAACAAATAGCTAAATATATAGGGTTTGATTGTTAGAAAGAAAAAAAGTAAAAAGGGGAAGTTTGTAAAATTACACTAAAAACAATGATTTTTGAAACATAGACCACTTTCCAATTTTTAAAAACTTAATTAACTATTTATATGTTAATTTACAAATGTATCCTTTCATGGTTAAAAGTTTTAACTTAAAACTAACTTAATTAATTACTTAAACCATTTTTCCGAATCATATATGTTATCGTATGATGTTTTTTGTATATCACAAACGAAGTTACGTCGAAGTGTCCAAAGAAATATTCTCTCAATTAATTTGATATTGTTGCTTCAGGTTCATTAATCATACAGACATGTAATTTTCCAGTCACGCTAAATCATTACAACTTGGCAGCAACGACACAGACGGTGTAATCCAACTTCCAAAAGTATAGTATGAAAGAAGATATGGTTGAAGTCACTAATCAATCAACCACCTCAAACGTTCTTTTTTCCTTTTATTTTCTCAATTTGGTCCATAAAGACAAAGTAATCAATCAACACATTGTTTACGATGTTTGAAACGTGGACGTGTAAGAGACCCACTCCACGATGACTTTGCCTTCTTCCTTTATGGGGGGTCTATAATAGAAGTTCCAATCATGACTACAAATTTACTCAACTATTCGTAACTTGTGTAAAAGAAAAACTAAAAGTAACAGGAATATAAGACCATCTCTATCAATAACTGTTTAATATAAAACTAAAATATAATCAAAAAGTATGAAAGAAAGTAAAATTAGTTTTTCAAATGAAAAATTTTGAGAAACTCATAAAAATATTTATATATATCATCTATTGGTCAAATATTATTTTATTATTAAAATTTAATTATATAACTAATATTTATTAAAATACAAATATCATTTTTTTTTTAGAAACCAAAAAGGTATCTCACTGATGGAGATGCCCTAATAGTACATTATAGTAAGTATATCCTACATAATTTTTTTTATTTTTTTTTGGTAAAAGATAAAATTTTATATCATTTTTGATTTGTGACATAATTACAGAAAAAACTAGAAACAGATTAAAACAATCTACAGAATAATATTACAACTAGTAAAAAACTAAAAACACATTATAGTAAATGTATCCTACATAATTAAAAACAAAATCAAAATGAATATAAACAATTTCTTACATATTGTTCATGGATGGAATGGAGCTAGAACCATCCTTCACCAAATCAATGTCACTATATAGAAAAGCAAAGAAGTTGTCCAAAGAGAAATGTTTTACCTTAAAATCTCAAAGACTTAAAAAATAAAAATAAAACGAATATTGAATAAAATATTAATATTGTAAATGAAACGACCGAAACCTGAAACAACTCAGAAGAAAATCTTATTAAAAAAAGTTGACAGATGTGAACATTATTAAGATACTTTAACTAATTAGTGGGTCCTTCTATCTATTTTAATCTTAATGTAATCATATCATTATTATAACTCACTTGATTTGTTATTAATTTTAGCTTTTTTAATTCTATCTTTCTTCTTTTGTCCCGAGGACTTTGGCGGACACGAAGGGAAGAAAAGGAAATATTTAAGTGGGGAAAGTAAAAGATGAGATGCTGAATAAGTCATTAGTGGGACGTGCAATTATCATCGATTCTCTTATTTCTTTTTCATATAATAAAACAATATAAAATCGAAAGAATCGAAAATTAACTAGAAAATATGTTAAAAGGTAAAGTACATTTTTGCTTTGTCAAGTGTACTCCACCATTTCATAAACTTTAATACCAAACCGAACCATATCACACTTCGTACATATATCTTTTTATACATTTCATAATGTATAATATATTTTTGGCTGGTGAATATTATTTTGCATATAGTTTTGATTGTTTCGATGGAAACATTTCAACGTGGTAACCAATGATATCGAATATTGCAATGCTTAACTAATACCGGATCTTAATTAGTAATTATAATAGTTAAGAAGAAGAATAATATTTTTAGGGAATTTATATGACCATGACTTGTAATAATCATATCAAAATGAGAAGCTATAGTTCATTTGTTTTAACAATGTAAATTTTTAGCTACAGCTATAGTTCTAGTCTGGTTTCGATATTCGACATGAAACTTCTTGCTTTCATATTATATGACAAATGAGTATATAATACAGAAAAGATTGCTTTGATTTGATTTTAAGATACTTATAGAGCAATTCTTTGTTAAATCCTAGTTGCCAATGAACGAATAATTCTTATAATAACAATGTGTGCGTAAGATGAATAGACGATCAAGTTCCCATGTATTTGTGTTTTCGGTGTCATTCGTTAATGGTGGCATGTGAATGTGATGATTATTTTTATTGTATACTCTTAAGTATTTATTTATCTTAGCGATCCATAATCTTCCATTTCTCGTAATAATATAATAAGAAAATTAAAGACAATTTGGTCATATGATTAAGCTTTATAGAATTATAGGTCCTTTGATTATCTAGCTAATTAAACATTATGCGGACACAATCATACAGACAAATTGGCCTTAAGTTCTGATCAGTCTCCACTAATTATATTATTTTTATATTTAGCATGTGTTTCTAAAAGTGCACAAAATCCTTACCTAATATGCTCTCCATTCTCCAACTTATCAAACACTGTTTTTTGTTATATGTTAAGCTTATTACATGAAGTATTAATGGAGAGTCTCGATCACTACTACCTAGTATCATAATATCCTAATATCTTCAATAATTTAAGAAAATGCTTTACTAATTTTATAGTTTCCTATTATTTGGCCTTCCGACATTGTTTTATGTTATCGTTTAGTTTTTCTTTATCTATATTCGAGCTTATACAGTTGCTTTTTATTCCAACGACATTGCTCTGTAATCTATCACAACGATTAAAATCCTTTTTTGTTTATCATCCAAATGATAATATAGATTTGTTTGTCATTGTTATACTCTTCGTACAGATTGAAAATTCTACTCATCTACACAAGGAGCATATTTTATTTATTTAGATCGCTTCATTCACACCCGATAGAGGTTATTTTAACTAAAAATGCTTAACAATGGTTACGATACATAATAATCTAAATTTTCATATTTGACATTTATTAAAAATGAACAAGTTTAATTGTTGATTATCTTACCAGTACTATTTAATAAAATGTGAAAATGGTAGAAGCAGTCGAAATTGGTTGAAAAGCAAATTTCATTGAAAACAACTTTATCTAAAGTTAAGTGGTTTTATTCTAGTAGTAATTTTTTCAGTTAAAGTTATTTTGTTTTACTAGCCTTTTTCGTGGAAACATCGCAAATTTGGCCTATAAACTAGTAAACCATTCAAAAAATATAATAAACCTAAATATATAACTGGTGGTGGATACCAAGAATCCATCAATCTCAATATATGCCACCTTTTTTGGTGGCATCTCCATTTATGATTTTCTATCACTCTTGTCCATTAAAAATTTACAAAAAATTATATATAGTTATTTTTTATACACATATGTGTAGATATATAGATTACTAGGTATATGTATATGTGTGTGAGGATCTTTATGCACCTTTATTTTTTGCCAGTGCTTTAGGGAATTTAAGACAATGCTAGCAAGTCTCAGACACATTATGTAGTGGGGATCACTGTTCCCATAACTTCTGTATTTTTGAAATTTTCTTTTAATTATTTTATATTCAATTATTTCCTTTTTCTGAGCTTTAGGATCCATGACCTAACAAGGTTGTGCAGGAGTGGGTGGTGATGGGGACCAATTTGATTATTTCAACAATTTCAGATTTGGTTCCATCACTATCTGTCTTTTCTCTATATATAAGAGTGTATATATCATATATGCAAATTTTGTAAAATCCAAAGAAATGTAATAGTGAGAAAGGACAAAGAAATGGTACCTAAACATGTATATATGTTTAATGGGCGTGAAAGTGTCCCGTGAATAAATTTATTAAAATTTTGGAAAATCACTCAAAAACAAACAAAAAAAACATTCAATAATGAAAAGGACAATGAAAACTTGTTTATAAATGTAATGAGCAACTCATCCACGATGTGAAGGAACCTAATAAATATTGAAATTATAATTCATAATAATTTTATCACATTTATTATCATGTGGGCGCATTCCCGGAAATACAAAGGATGAGCTTGGTGGACACGGCCCTAGTACTCTTGTCTTGTTCTTGTCTAAACTTTTAGTTAATCAACTTATTAATTATCAATATTTAAAAAGTTAATTAAACAAGTCTACAAATTTACGTTGATAGCTCATATATCTAGTTGGTGGTGCCATTAGCTCGGCGAATGACAAATGAGTTTTAAGAGTTTTTGGGTCTATGATTTAGAGGTTTGATCTTATTGTATTTAAATATCACACGTCTTTCGTTATACTTTGCAGATTTTTATATGTGAAATTGCAAGTCAAAGGATGCATTAAAATCTCATATTGAAATGATAATTTTTTGTAGATTGTGTATATTACTAGCTAGTAATAAGTTTTGTTCGCTGTGCTTCATATTTAAAACTCCCCAAGATTTTCTTTAATTAGCAAAATAATAATAAAAAAACTACCCAAGATTTAACTGCTGTTTCAGACTAGATATGAACAATGAAATGATGGAATATCATCTTGTACTAGCAGAGTAGAATTCTTACAAAATAAGCATAAAACATTTAAAATATTTTATATTTTAACATGCATTCTTATCTTTTATATGAGTGGTAGAATTAGCTGAATTATTCAAAATATAAATTCTTTTCTTTTTTTAAATCTAAATTCTTCATCATTAACAAAATATAACTAACATGAGTTTTTTTCTCTATTTTAAATGACTATGCCTAGTATATGTCACTCCTACCCACTTTCTCTTTTCGTTCCGTTCCCCCACAACTTCATTACAATGCTTCAAATTCCAATCTCCATCATATATATATATATATATATATATATAGATAGATAATCATATATATATATCTGAATGAAATTAATTTAATCTGTCAGAGATACCATGATTTTGGTTTTACTAGATCAGAAACTGCACATGAACATAAATTTGGAGAAATAATATATATGTTGTACCGAATTACCAATTATGTCATTAAGTTGGTCTCAGGTGTAAAACAAGTGAACAACTAATAAGTTAGGTTTAAAATTTCGTAACCTAGAATACAGTTAGAAGTATTTTTAACAAAAAAAAGGGTTAGAAGTATTATCAAGTGATCTCATATACTTCTGAACCGTTTCAATTAATATATAAATGTTGCCAAAAAAATATATATCAAGTGATGTCATATTTTAACAAATTAAATGAAACTAATTTATCCAATTAGTGAATCTCAGTTATCCATTCTGAATATAAACCTAAATCTAAATTTACAAAGATATGATCAATAACTTTGAGTTATAAAAATAAAGCCTAAATCTTTAACCATTAAACCTAAACTTAAAACCATTATTTTAAAATTCTTTTCTATTTTTTATTTCTCATAAGAAAATATATAATTAATTATCCCATATATTATGGAGTGGCGCATTCTTATCAACTAATCTCCAATCTAGGTAAATGACATATGTATAGATTTTCAAACTTTTTATAAAAAAACTATTATTTGTTCTTGGTAACATGTATCTATACGTATTCGTCAATATGAATGACACATATATAAAGAGAGACAGAGAGAGAAAGATAGATTGATACGTACGTAGATTCGCCTGTACATATAACAATGACTACAAGACATTAAATACACAGAGACACGCATGAATGTGTCCACAGACACATAAAATAGACTTTTTCCATGTGGTCCACTTATTTATCCCACATCTAAAAACAATTATGTAAATCACTTATTGTCCGTACAGTGTTATAACATTATCGGATAATTTTCAGTTTTATTTCAGCGTATTACTTTCATTTGTTTTAATTGTTTTAAAAAAGAAAAAGAAAAGCGACGAGACAACAAACTTTTTCCCAGCAAAGCCATGGACCAAAAACAAAAGCTATATTTTCAGATTCACTAAAATAGTAAAATGGAAACAGTGAAGTTTAAAGGAATGGGTTCCACCAAAACGTGGTTTATGTTGTTTCTCCCCATCATGGACCTCACACGTTTGGCATGTGTAAAAACTATACGCACTTACAAAATAGACTATTTATAGTTTTAAGAGTAAACATTGGCGAAAAAAAAAAAAAAA
>Ga0041059_1003685_pt1 | contig 10181 bp, 8 predicted proteins | sample AraColnosormetaG_FD_56232 | JGI IMG/M metagenome (GOLD analysis project Ga0041059, IMG submission 56232) | Arabidopsis roots microbial communities from North Carolina, USA - Col MF nosort | ecosystem: Host-associated > Plants > Roots > Unclassified | place: USA: North Carolina | collected 2013-09-02 | reverse complement strand
AAAAAAAGGTAATTAAGGCAAAAAAAAAAAAAAAACGAAAATGAAAATAGGATCTCCTTCTTCCCCGATTCTCAGCGTTGTCTCCAGCTCAGGCTCATTGGTGAGTTGACTTATTCTTACGAACACGAACATGTTCTCTATTTAAGAATTTTCAAGTTTTGTTTTTTTTGTCTCGTTACAGTCTTCAAATACGACCCAGTGAGTCGTTTTCGTTTTTTTATTTATTACAAAAATTGGACATTGAAATCGAATCTTATGATCATTGGAATAGGAAAGATATGATCTTTGATTTGGGTTTCGTAAAGTTTCAGTCTTTTTATCTTTTGATGTTCTGATTTTGTTCTTTTTTTGTTCAGGATCCGAAAATTAGTGGATCACTTGGATCTCGAATCCTTCCGGCTACTCAAAGGTGAGGTTTTTTTTTTCTTTCTGAAATTTGATTCGAAATTTAGAATCATGAGTGTAAGAAAATGTTTGAAATTTTCTGTTATAGTGATGATGATATGATAATGATATGATGATGACTGATGAGGGTAAAAGGATAATGATGAATATGCTGTTGATGATGTGATGTGATGTTGATATGTTGTTGATGATTCAGGGTTTAAGGATGAGGTTCTATGTCTTGATTGTTGTTTATTGATATTACCCGTTGGCCGTTGCTTTGAACTTTAGACCGCATTTGTGACCCCTTGAACTTTGAACATGGTGATTACTGGCTTTAAGAAAAAGACAGTGTTGGAGAATTGTTTTGAATATTAAAGATTTGGACTTTATTGATATTTATGTTTTTCAGACTTTTTCGATTTGTTAGGTTATTTATTTGACTGGATTCGTGATGGAGCTGTCCCAATTCTTTAGAGTAACCTGTTTCAGGCTTGTTTGTGTCTTCCTTGATTAGTGTTGGTAACTTTGTTTGAAGTTAAAAGGTTTAGTCTTTGAGACTTCACATTTCACAATAAGTTTTAGTTCATCTTTCGCTTTTCCCCCATAGGTGACTCATAAGTATTTCTTTTCTATTTGAGTTCTTACAGATTTTGGATTACTTTTTGGTTTATCATTGGATTTATTTGGTGTTTAGTCAACAGAGGAAATTCATTTAACAGTCTAATAGTCTTACCGAATTTACCAAAGTATTTTTAACATAAGTTAAAACATTTGTGATTTTGCTTGTTTGTTATGACTTCTTATAAGTTCTAATTGTATGTATATTAGATCATCCCCATCGGAGAATCTTCTCCTCCATAGGAAAATGTCGTCTAATTCCCTGAGGCATGTCGAGTCCATGTCCCAGCTACCCTCAGGTGCCGGAAAGATCTCTCAATTAAACGCCGTCGTGTTAGGAGAATCCCTTGCATCGGAGGAGAATGATCTCGTCTTTCCCAGCAAGGAATTCTCCGGCCAGGCTCTTGTTTCCTCCCCTCAACAGGTCTCTCTTTATACCTTGTAACATCAAATGAGTCCTAGATCAGCAGACCTCATCTTCTCTGCTTGCTTTTATGATCTGTAAATCATCTCTCGTCTTGTTATTTGTATGCAGTACATGGAAATGCATAAGAGGTCGATGGATGACCCTGCTGCTTTTTGGTCTGATATTGCGTCTGAGTTTTACTGGAAGCAGAAATGGGGTGACCAAGTGTTTTCCGAGAATCTCGATGTCAGGAAGGGTCCTATTAGCATCGAGGTGGATATTTTTCTTCTTCTTTTTCTTTGTTCTAATTCCTGTATCTCCTATTAGAAAATGTTTCGTCGTGATGACATGTCTGGGATCATGTATGACCAGTGGTTTAAAGGGGGAATCACCAATATTTGCTACAACTGTTTGGACAAAAACGTTGAAGCTGGTTTGGGTGATAAAACAGCCATACACTGGGAAGGAAATGAACTTGGGGTAGATGCTTCCTTAACTTATTCTGAGTTGCTCCAACGAGTTTGCCAGGTATAAACACTGTTTTTCGTCCTCTCCAACCACCTCTAGAGCTCTTCTTTCTCATTATTTTTCTGGCACTGCATTTTCCTTGTCCTTGTGCTGCAGCTTGCTAATTACTTGAAAGATAATGGAGTGAAGAAGGGTGATGCTGTTGTAATTTATTTACCTATGTTGATGGAACTTCCCATCGCTATGCTTGCATGTGCAAGGATCGGAGCTGTTCATTCGGTAACTTGTGATTTTCGTACATTTTTCTACAATACAACATATACCTAATTCATTAACACAAAACCAGTTTCGAAACTAATTCAATTCTCCCACAGGTCGTTTTTGCTGGATTTTCTGCGGACTCTCTTGCCCAAAGAATCGTTGATTGCAAGCCAAATGTAATACTGACTTGCAATGCTGTTAAAAGAGGCCCTAAGACCATAAACCTTAAAGCTATTGTTGATGCTGCACTTGACCAATCTTCTAAAGATGGAGTCTCTGTAGGTTTGTTCATTCACCAGAATCTGAATTTGAGTGGTTGTTGGTTTGATGGATATATAACTGATGATTTTCTGTGTTTTACTTCTCTACAACCAGGCATATGCTTGACCTATGACAACTCATTAGCGACAACAAGGGAAAACACTAAATGGCAGAATGGAAGAGATGTGTGGTGGCAGGTAACTGCAGAGCAACTTAATAATTGTCAAAATTCCTTCATTGTTTTTTTTTTTCGAATGGTTCTAAAAGTCTTCTGTGGGTGGTGGTGATCACTTTAGGATGTTATTTCTCAATATCCAACATCGTGTGAGGTGGAATGGGTTGATGCAGAAGATCCCCTGTTTTTGCTCTACACCAGTGGAAGTACTGGGAAGCCAAAGGTAACTTTGGTCCTTGGTTAGATTAAATCTTTAGCGTAGATTTTTGATATGTTTCTCTATTAAATATTGGTTTTTGAAGGGTGTCCTACACACAACTGGAGGGTATATGATCTACACTGCTACAACGTTCAAATATGCATTTGACTACAAATCAACAGATGTATACTGGTATGCAAAGACACTTGTCTTGACTGTTAAACTTCCTTACCAAAAGCTATGCTATATAGTGCTAATCTCTTTGCTTTTCTAACATAAGGTGTACAGCAGATTGTGGTTGGATAACTGGCCATAGCTATGTTACTTATGGACCAATGCTTAATGGAGCCACTGTTGTTGTCTTTGAGGGGGTAATCTATTTGAATATATGGTTTTCTATCAGTTAATGTCTTAAATCAATAATTAAGCTCTAGGTCCCTCTCCCATAGTAATACATTAAAGAGCTAGCAGCATTTAAGCGCAAATTGGTTTTACTGTTCATATCTTTCATATGGATTTTGATATTATAATCTGATTTTGAACAGGCTCCAAACTACCCTGACCCTGGACGCTGTTGGGATATTGTTGACAAATACAAGGTTTCAATATTTTATACTGCCCCAACATTGGTGAGGTCTCTCATGCGCGATGACGATAAGGTAAGATATATGCAATCTTTCTGTTGCGGTGAAAAGTAATCAGTATTGTAATGATTTGTAAGCTACGGCTGTATTTATTTGCCCTCTAATTTTTGTATAGTAAATTAAGCCTTGTGTGTGGGATAATACTTTTAGGTCTCTACATCATTTACTAATTATTTCCGTTTCAACTCATTTTAATTGTTATAGTTTGTAACACGTCACTCGCGCAAATCGCTGCGGGTCCTTGGAAGTGTTGGTGAGCCCATCAATCCTAGTGCCTGGAGGTTTGAACTCTAATATCTCTAGATTTATTCCTGCGGTCAGTTGAATGGGAACTATATTTAATGGTTAACCGAATCTTTGATGTAGATGGTTCTTCAATGTAGTCGGTGATTCAAGGTGTCCCATTTCAGATACGTGGTGGCAAACTGAAACTGGTGGCTTCATGGTAACCCTCTACTCCCTCTTTATCTCTCTTAAAACCTCTTGCATGCTCTCTTTCTCTCATGTGCATCAAATTGCATCGCAGATAACCCCATTGCCAGGTGCTTGGCCCCAGAAACCTGGTTCAGCCACTTTCCCTTTCTTTGGTGTTCAGGTATGTGATTTGTAGTGCAAATTAATAATTAGCATATTGCTTCTTTCTAGAGATATTCTTCTTTGGAGAGGGCTTCACTCTCATCTCTATCTCTCTGTGTATGCTGCAGCCTGTCATAGTTGATGAAAAGGGCAATGAAATCGAAGGCGAGTGTAGTGGTTATCTTTGTGTCAAAGGTTCATGGCCCGGGGCGTTTCGAACTCTGTTTGGGGATCATGAAAGATACGAAACCACATACTTTAAACCTTTTGCCGGATATTATTTCAGTGGTGATGGTTGCAGCAGGTGGATAATCTATCTTACTTTTCACAAAAACCAATTTCTAGTTAGTGTGCCATCTTTCAACTATCGCTTAGATAGAGGCGTTTTAATATATTGATAATATCCAAAGTCGGGTGAATTTGACTAAGTTTTTAATAAGTTCTATTTTGTATTCCAGAGACAAGGATGGTTACTACTGGCTTACAGGGAGGGTTGATGATGTTATCAACGTCAGGTAGAACACAAAATCTAAAACGATGTCAATAAATTCCTTAAACCTCCAATATTCCTACCACTCAAATCTATACTTATGTCTGGATTTTTCTCTAATGCACAGTGGCCATCGAATCGGAACTGCTGAAGTAGAATCTGCTCTGGTTTTACACCCTCAATGTGCAGAAGCAGCTGTTGTAGGCATAGAACATGAGGTATGTGGACTGACTATGCATAAGTGGTTGGGATATGAAGCACAGTATGACACTGATAAGAGTTCAAGAAATGACTTATGATGTTTAATTAGTTATCGAGGCAGGAAGAGTCTTCTAGCTCTCTATAACAACCTAGGGTTTCTTCATGGTTCTTGGGTTTGATTTTGTTCTTGATTCCGCGTTCTTCATTTACCAGTCAAATAAAAGCTGAAATCAGTTTGCTTCTTATCACACACCAAAGTAACTAACGGTCAAGGCTCTTGCTTGTATCAGGTAAAAGGTCAGGGAATTTATGCGTTTGTCACTCTTCTGGAAGGTGTTCCTTACAGCGAGGAGCTTCGTAAAAGCCTAGTACTAATGGTCCGAAATCAGGTATGATATATATTAAGGAAAAAGTGAATGCTTAAGCTTTAGAGATGCTAAACTTTTGAGGAACTGTTCTTTGCACACTTCTGATGAGTATCGGTATGAATTTTGCCATTTCCAGATTGGGGCTTTTGCAGCACCGGACAGAATACATTGGGCACCAGGGTTGCCAAAGACGAGAAGCGGAAAGATAATGAGGAGAATCTTGAGAAAGATTGCTTCGAGGCAATTAGAAGAACTCGGAGATACTAGCACACTCGCGGATCCTAGTGTAGTTGATCAGCTTATTGCACTTGCCGATGTGTGATGACTAACCATAGCATATGAGCCAATGGAGAGTAATGGAGTTTTGTGCATCTATATATGTTTTCAGGTGTCTTATAGAGGGAATGGTACAAAAATCTGAAACAAGATTCAGGTGTTTTGGAGGGAATAAAGTAAGCAGACTATATTGTTGTGTTTTTGAATAAAGAAATTTCAGTCTCATGAATTTGGTTTTGGATAAGATGGTCATAGGATTATCAAATTAATTAAAAGTTACAAAAATATAAACATATTGGCGTTTGTTTTAGCTAGTTGTCTTCCTGCCGTGACGCAAGTTTCAAAGATTTTTTTTTTCAGTGTACCAGCTTTTTCTCCTATTAATTTATGTTTTAATAAAAATAAAAAATAGTTTCTATTAAGTGATGTTAATCATTTTTTTAACAGTTCTTACTATAAGAAATATTTTTTGAGATTATTTTTTATCTTGTAGATTGATTTATTATTGGTTAAGTGGAATTTAGAAAATAATAATTTATATTTTAATTTAGAAAAATTTAAATATCAAGTGATTGATTGATATATGGGTCAAATTTTAAATATTTTTAGTTTGTAACAGAGGAAGTATATTTTTTGCGTTTCAAAAATTGCTTTTTATATATAATAACAAGCCTTTTACCCAAAATTTAAACTCTAGCGGAATAATAATACAAGTCACTAAATCATGTTTTTCTAAAGAACTTATCTTTAGAAAACTCACCCACCATTTGACACTGTGATTATGCAGCACCCCCTAAACATAATCTTCCTCAATAAATTACCACAATCATTAACGAAGCTATGAGACCAGATTTTAACCTTTCCTTGACTTTTGAAGAATTGATGGGATTATATATTTATATAAAATTTTCAAAAACAAATTACATTGGTCCCAACTCATATCCAAAAAATTATTAACTTATATAGGTTATTAATTTATCAAGTATTAATTTATAGAGGTTTTAGTATATCACATTTGCCTTCCCTTACAAAGCATGCACACATATACCAAATACAATTGCCTGCAAATAGGGTTCTCAGTCTTTATTCTTGGAGGAGCGGTGTTTTCTCTGACCACTGAGAATACGTGAGATATGTAGACCTCTGCTAAAGGCTTGGTTAAAGAGCATTCTCGTTTGGAACTCCGATATGAATGGGAACCAGGCCATAAACGCTATTGGAATAAACAAGAGAGAACCCATCACGAGGTCGTAGACCCAAGCCAACGTCATCACCCAAGACCATATCCCTGGTTGTTGAATCAGAGGCTTACAAGATTGTGCAATCTGGAAGGAGAACAGTAAAATAATTTAATATGAACACAATCCTAAACATCCTCAAGGATTTGGAAAACCCTAGAAGCAGAATACATAAAAATATCTCAGACACTCAATAAAGACATGTTTTAAAACATTTGGCGAAGTTTGATAGAGCAGGAAGACTTACAAGTAGTAATCCCCATCCAGTTGGGATTAATGCAAGCATGCAGAGGAAGACGTCTTGGGGTAGTATAAGACGACAAGTCATGAGAGTAATGAATATTGCCATAAATGCGAGAAACAAGGAAACCTTGATGATCCTGAATAAAAGTTGGAACTCTGTTCCCAGCCGTCGCCTTGCATAATCCAAAACCTGTGATAGTTGCATTGAAAACAAAATCCATCGCTTAGCACCCATGGATCACTTAACATATTTATATCTAGCATTCAAGGAGACTCGGACAATTTAATCAGTCTAGTATCTCATATAGAAAAAAACTCGACATGAACTGTTCTACATACCGTCACAGTGAGTAAAAGGATTAAGATCAGTAACCATGAAGCCCCAAAAACCTGGAAAAAAAAAGTATTTAGCAAAACTAAGAGACTCAAGTAATGAATTCAAAAAGGAAGCGACATAAGTAGCTTACCCATAAACTACTATATTTATTTTTAAAGGCGCTGAGTTGATACACAAGTCCGTACTGAAATATGAAGAAGCGTAATGCAAAAAAAATCTCAACAACGATACCCCATTTTCCCGAGTGTTGAAGATGTTCAATATCCTTCTCCCACCATGATTCCCAGCTCTTCTCTGGAGGAACACCTATCCCCCCATTATCATATTCAATCCATTTTTTCCAATCTGCCCAGTCTTCGACAATTTCATGCCACTCAAAACCAGATGGGTTGAATAAGAAAGGAGCAAAGAGCCATGTACCCACCATGAACCATATCGAAATAGTGAACAACCCTATATAGGTTGGGCCAAATATGTGATACACGAGTAGGAGAATCCCTAGCTCAGTAGCCTTCACAAAATGACTACGAGAGTAAAACCTGTAGTTTTCAGCAAATTTGGCATGGAACACCACAAATCCACGGCCAGTACCTCTGTATTCTGCGCCTCCATGCAACAATGTCTTGCAGTAGTAATGAAATTTTGTCCCAAGTTGAAATGTGAAAAATACGGAAGCAAGTTGTAGCTGCATCAATACAAAATCAAATAGGGCGTCATAAAATCCCCTCTCAAGCCCAATCTCCATGATCATAGGCATGGCCATCAAAAAAACAATCTGCACGAACGACTGCGAAGCAAGGATAATTTCCATCATCATAGGCTTGTTCCCCAATTCTTTTTCAACCCCACTTAGAACGAGATACAACCGTCCATAGAGAAATACATAGACCGTAAGCACGGTTAACTGTAAGGAAACAGACAATATGGCTTTAGACTAAGACAAACTTCCATGCATGTTAAATACTAATTGTAGATAAAAAAGGGAGAACTTAGACATACCATGCTACAGAAATAGAACCCAACTGTAGTGAAATAGCAAGAGAGCATACGGAAGAAATCAAATTGGTGGCCTAGTCTATATAGGTCACGACTTAGAGTTTGCTCACCACTTCCGTTAGCTATCTTTGCCTCAAACATTGAAATTTGGTTGAGTCCCACATCTCTCCCTTTACCAACTTGTATGTATTCATGATGACTCACGGTGCCTTCACGTAGAGTAGAATTGAAACCTAAAAGCAGCCAAAATGATATTAAGAAAAGAATAACGTTCTAAATTAGATCATACATATACGTGTTTATGCGTGTCACAGAAGAAAGGAGTTGAAGCAAGTACCTGCAAATATGTCTTCACTTAGATTAATAACTTTAGAAGCTTTGGAGACACCCCCTCTGGTCAGGTGAAATACTCTATCAAAAACATCTGGATGACCGTAATGAAATCGTACCCTATCCAGGAGTTGGGGTAAAATATTAATATTAACTCACAAATTCAGATATCCCTTCCAACATAGAACTTTTCTAAACCAGGAAAAAAAGAAACTCACTTCAAAGGATTAGCTAGCACCCTCTGCCCAATAGTAACAAAGCTATGCTCCTGATTTGACATAAACCATGCAAGACAAGAAACACTGCCACAAGAAACGAGAGAAATAGGAGATCACTTTGTGTGCGAGGACCAAAACTGATATCTAAAAAGAAGAAGTGTTTAAACAAAATAGATTCATAGAAAGGGCTTAATTAAATATATCATAATACCTATCTTTTCTTATTATATATATACACAGTACCTCAAGGGTTCTCGATTGTATAGCATAGTTAAGAAAGTATATTTAGAAATGTTTTTTCGTGATACCTTCGTGTGAAAATATGCTCTCTTAGTCCAAGTATCGTAGGATATCTCACGCCTCCATTCTTTTCAAGAAATTCTTGTAGCAAGTTCCTCATTTTGAAAGCTTCTTCTATGTAATAATCCTGTTTATTGAATTTTTTAGATCTTCAGATTTTGATATGAAGAGAAATTTTGCTAGAGAATACTAGAAAGCATATTGAGATTCACAATTCACTAGGCTCTGCTGATAAAAATAAAATTAGTTGACGCACCTGGTTCATGTCTATTGTCTGCAACGCTTCTCCGCGTGTAAAAATGATAGCATTGTTCTGATTTTCCGGTTTTCCTTCTCCTATTATAGGAGGTCCTGGTAGTTTAATCTGATAAATGACCTGGAGAAAGATATATAAAGTAAAATAACTGAGAGGATGATTGAGTGGGATTTTTTGAAAATGTATATCACTGTGAGAAGAAGGACACAAAAAAAAAAGAATAGATTTTAGGAAGCTCAATACACAAGCAATTGGGTCATGAATATTGAGCACCAAAGTTTAAGATGTTGTAGTGAGTTTTCGCAGTTTCGATCTTGTAATATCTATACCTGGTCTAGCATATGACCAGAATCAGAGGAATCGGTAGAATAGGTTTGTGGAGCAGCTTTGACAAGAGCTGAGTAATAAAAATTTTCACTTGTCCCCTTACTATATATATGTGTTTGCTCAACCTCATCGATATAAGCAACACGTAAAGATGGGTACCTGCCACAGTGAAAAATCAAGCTTCATTAACGTATATGAGAAGGAAATAACAGATCAAACTAATAATTATGATGAAAGAAGGCATACGTAGTCATAAGCGTCAATATGTCTTTAGCACGTTGGTCACCAGATCTCTTATGTATACTGTATTGTTGGCATGCGACCACATAGGTGAATTTAATATCAGCAAGTGCTTGACACTCAGCCCAGAGTGAACTTCCACTACTTGAAGCTTCGGCACTCTTGTATCCTTTCATTAATTCTTGAACAAAACAAAAGCATTTGAGGGAACATGTCCATAGTTTCTACAAATAAAAGTAATCATAACAAAGACTTTCATGCACCTCTTTCATTAGCTAGATCAAAGAAGGCCTGAAGCTCCAAAGCCTTTTGGTAATACATCATGCCTCGCACTGGTTGATCAAATTAAAAAAAAAAAAAAAAAAA
>Ga0041059_1003684_pt1 | contig 10185 bp, 7 predicted proteins | sample AraColnosormetaG_FD_56232 | JGI IMG/M metagenome (GOLD analysis project Ga0041059, IMG submission 56232) | Arabidopsis roots microbial communities from North Carolina, USA - Col MF nosort | ecosystem: Host-associated > Plants > Roots > Unclassified | place: USA: North Carolina | collected 2013-09-02 | reverse complement strand
CATAGTTTTAAAACAACCAAATANAAAAAGAAAAAAAAAAAAACAGAGCACGAAAAACAAAACCCATTTGGATACATTGTCCGGCATAATATTTGATAAAAGATTAAAATATCACTGAATATTTCTGAGTAAACTTATATTTATAAAGGAAAAAAAATGTTAACCAATCAAACTGTAAACTAAACAAACCTGAAGCAAAAAGGCAAATTACTTACCTGAAAAAAGGAAATACCGAGTCACTGAGTCAGTGACTAAATCGTAATTATAAGGTTAATCAGACAACGGCTATAATTAGTTACTAATCGCAGTAATTAAACTACTAATCTCAAAGAAAAAAGGAAACCCTAAGTTTGATGTAAGCATTAAGCAGAGAGCACAAGTATTTAAAAGGCAACAGAGGCTCTCTCATTCTCACTTTCTCCCAGTTTCTCTCACTTTCTGTAATTTCCTTGCGACTCACGATTTTGTTCTCAGAACAACTTGAAGTTTTCGGTTCTAATCACAAATTCACAATGACTAGTATGTATTACAATCACGATCATCTCACTGCTTCAGGGAAGAACATGTGGTCGAATTTCTATGTACTGGTTGATACGGCGGTGATGTTATATGAAGAAGAAAAACAACGTCGTAAGATTGTCTCTGAAGAAGAAGAAGAAACACAGAAGAGAATCTTTTGTCTCTTCCCGAGAAAAACAAGATCGTCTTTGGTAAAGAGACAACAAAAGCTTAGTGGGTTTTTAACTTCAGCTTCTTCATCGCTTATCGATCTTAACCAGTTCCCTTCTGATTCTGAGATCGAAGACCCACTAAACCATCATCAGTTGCTATCTTCTTCATGTTTCATCGCCGCTGATTTCGAGACACTACAAAACCCTAGTTCCGAACCTTGTTCTTCACTCGTACTCTTTGATTGCAAGACGGCTGGGTCCGAGAAGACAGAGACGAAAGACCCACCAAACCCTAATTTCCCATGTCCTCTGTCTTTGTGCCTAACGGAGAACAAAAACCGCAAGAGACGTGCTGTGGAACAGAGGAAGCGTACTGGTGGAGTCAAGAAAGCAAAGGTTGCTCCTTTTTCACAAACGGCGAGAGAGACGCCTGAGTGGCTTGTCAATGTGATGAGAGACATGAAAGAAGCCAAAGACGCTAAATTGATCTTTGAGAAGACTCTGTTCGTTACTGATGTAAACCCAACACAGAACCGTCTCTCAATGCCTTTCAACAACTTACTCCGCAACGATTTCTTGACTTCTGTGGAGTCAAGAATCATAGACAAAGACATCAAAAACGATAAGAAGATTGGAGTGGGAGCGATTCTTGTGGATCAACGGTGTAAGAAGTGGGGTGTGATGTTAAAGAGATGGGAGATGAAGAAGGAATCAGGTAAAGGAAGCTGGAATTACAATCTAATCTGTGGGTGGAACGATATTGTTGAGGCTAATGGATTGAAAGAAGGCGACAACATTAGTCTTTGGTCATTCAGGTCCTGTGGAATCCTCTGCTTTGCCATGGAACAGAGAAGCCCTTCCCTTGCTCTCTGTCTCTGCTAAGTTCCTTGTGTCTCAACTTGAGACTATAAATTGGTTGATCAACTCGTATGGCGATCTAAGTTCAGGCGATTATGGAGTTTTTTTTTGTCTAGTAACTTGTTCCTTCTATTGTTTAGTTAAGAAAATTAGGATACCTCTCTATTGTTAGTAACTTGTTCCTTCTATTGTTTCAGATCATTATATCATGAATCTGGTTTGTTGTTTGGTCTACTTTAATACTGCATTGTTACCTATCGATTTCTTGTAATATATCTCAAAGTATAATTTTGTGTGGTCAAAGTATACTGCGTTGTCTAGTAAGACCATCATGACTCTTATTATTCCTTAAGCACGGATCTTTAATATAATGCTGCAACAGATATCACCTGAGCACTGTCCAAAGTTTTACTGGCCACCTGAAGTATTTATTCTCAAAGGGCTTTCTCTATCCTTATTACTCAAGCTTGCATCATCCAAATCCTCGAGAACTCCAGAGAATTTAGGTCTAGTTCCTTGTGACCGAAACAACATTACCCGAGAGGCAGATTCTACTATGCATTGTTTAAACATGTCCAAAGCAAAAATACTTTGCCATTTCCAAGACAGCAAGTTGAGATGCTAACCAAGACAAGACTTGAATCAACAAGACTGGACACTGTCAAATGTTATACTTTTGCAACTACTCATACTCACCAACGGCATTAGCATCAGACAGACTCTATAAATCCACAAGCTTCTTTCACAGCCGATTGTAGACACAACCCGAAAGAGTGATTGTCGTCCCTGTGGAGAAGAGAAGAGTGGTCTAAAGCTAGATTTTGGAATCTAAGTTCGTTCTTTGACATTCAGACAACAAGGATTGTAAAGAAGATAGTGTACCGGAGATGGAGTAGGTGTTAGGATTTTGAAGAGGAGGTCGTAGGATTAGTGGTGGAAGAAGTTCGGATTTGGGTTTTCATATTAACGGCGACGATTAGTGCTAGGTTAAACAAAATTGTGCTAAACCGAGTAAAATTCGTAAATAAACCTAGAAACTATAATGTGCATTTACATTGATAAGTGAATTATATATAAGACGAAATAACTATAATTACAGCCACTAATGTCAGACACTAATCGAAAAAGCAAGCATAATCTCCTTTCACACATTCCATAAGTTGGGATATATATACACAGCAGACCACATATTCCACATGCTCCTATCCTACGTGACACCATCATAAAACGAATTTCTATGTATTTTATACGTGAACATCATTGAATTTTATATGTATTTTACACGCGTTATCATGATAAAACGAATTTGAACATCTTTGGATCTTTTATTTTTCTCGTGCGTTATACATGCCTGGAAATTGATATGTATGAAATGTCAATTCAAATGTGAAACTTGCGATTTTTAAGGACGGCCACACATATAAAATCACATGACTATTAGTCGTACTATGTACTAATGTCTCTTTGTCATGTATCATGTATGGTGTGAATAAAATAACGTACAGACTTTCTCAATAGAAACATCAACGAAAACTCAAAATATCTCCGACAATTTGAAGGACCATCTTTGAATTAGCTAGCTAGGCCCTAACCAAACCAAACCCCACAAAATTGATGATGTCTTTGGCTCTTATCAATACGTACGATTACATGGAGTCTAAACTCTAAAGGTTATACGCGTTTACTATACATACATATAGTATAGTAAATGAAAGCGACATTACCTCATAGTCCAGACCATACTACTATATATACGAGTAAAAGAAAGATACATTCTCATTATCCCATACATTAAACAAAGTGATCACCATGACTTTTCTCTTTAGTACTCTCCAGTTGTCTCTCTTCTCTTTGGCCCTTGTAATCTTTGGTTACATTTTCCTCAGAAAACAATTGAGTAGATGTGAAGTTGATAGCTCCACGATTCCTGAGCCATTGGGAGCTTTGCCTCTATTCGGACACCTCCATCTTTTGCGTGGCAAAAAACTCCTTTGCAAGAAATTAGCTGCCATGTCCCAAAAACATGGTCCTATCTTCTCCCTCAAGTTAGGGTTTTATAGGCTGGTTGTAGCCAGCGACCCAAAAACGGTGAAAGATTGTTTCACCACCAACGACTTGGCTACAGCAACCAGACCCAATATAGCCTTTGGTCGGTACGTAGGCTACAACAATGCAAGTCTGACTCTGGCTCCCTATGGAGACTATTGGCGTGAGTTACGTAAGATTGTCACCGTCCATCTATTCTCAAACCACAGTATAGAGATGCTTGGTCACATTCGTTCTTCAGAAGTAAACACGTTGATCAAACACCTATACAAAGGGAATGGTGGAACTTCTATAGTGAAGATTGACATGTTATTTGAGTTTTTGACCTTCAATATAATCCTTAGGAAGATGGTGGGGAAGAGGATTGGTTTCGGTGAAGTGAATAGCGATGAATGGCGTTATAAGGAGGCCCTGAAGCATTGCGAGTACTTGGCTGTGATTCCTATGATAGGCGACGTTATTCCATGGTTGGGATGGTTGGATTTTGCAAAAAATTCTCAAATGAAGAGACTATTTAAGGAGCTTGACTCAGTCAACACCAAGTGGCTCCACGAACATCTCAAGAAGAGATCAAGAAATGAGAAGGATCAAGAAAGAACAATCATGGATCTACTGCTAGACATCTTACCAGAGGATATTGTGATAAGTGGACACGTACGCGATGTCATTGTGAAGGCAACAATTTTGGTATGCACATATAATTTTCACCTCTCGTTAATTTGGATATATATGTTAGAAAATCTCACAAACAAATAATTTATGAACTAATGTAGTGTTTATATGAGAAATATATATGACTTAATTCAATCATGGTTTGAAATGAATGTATACCAACATATATGTTCTGTTTCTTGTTGTAGGCTCTCACATTAACAGGATCAGACAGCACATCCATCACTTTGACATGGGCGGTATCGCTGCTACTCAACAATCCAGCTGCTTTAGAAGCAGCACAAGAAGAGATTGATAATAGTGTCGGCAAAGGTAGATGGATTGAAGAATCCGATATACAAAACCTCAAGTACCTACAAGCTATTGTTAAGGAAACGCACCGACTTTACCCGCCGGCTCCTCTAACAGGTCACAAATCAAAGAATCTTTATTGTCATTATAATTCTTATTTCATGACCTTATTAATCTTGTAAATGTTCAACCTGAATTGTTTATACAAAATGATGAATGATTAGGAATCCGCGAAGCACGTGAAGATTGTTTCGTGGGAGGATACCGTGTTGAGAAAGGCACACGCTTGCTCGTAAACATATGGAAACTTCATAGGGATCCCAAGATCTGGCCTGACCCCAAAACCTTTAAGCCTGAGAGGTTCATGGAGGATAAATCACAATGTGAAAAGAGCAACTTTGAATACATTCCTTTCGGTTCGGGAAGGAGGTCGTGTCCGGGAGTCAATCTTGGTCTAAGAGTTGTACACTTTGTATTGGCTAGATTGCTTCAAGGGTTTGAGTTACACAAAGTGTCTGATGAACCACTGGATATGGCTGAAGGGCCTGGTTTAGCCTTGCCAAAGATTAACCCGGTCGAAGTAGTTGTAATGCCTCGGCTCGACCCGAAGTTGTATAGTTTACTCTAAACCATTGTGTACTCGATAATTATTGGGAGCTTCTTGTGATCATGCCTTTCTGATTTTAGACATGTATGGTGTCAATGGTTTAAAAAAACAATTTGGGAAAGGAGAGACAACCATATTGGAACAACTTTTTATATTGAATAATATTGTATTAAATGCTGTATAAATCATATACATGCACATATTGAAAGAAAAGTTAGTATAAAATTTAGATGAAAGCATATATAATGGTTCATTTATTTGTTTAGTGAAAAAAAGAAAGATCTTTGGGAGAAAAGGAATCACATTGTAAGATTTTTGTAACTTAGAAAAAACCAAAAGTTAACTAAGTTAGGGAATACAAACGTAAATGTTAACTTTAATTAGTTTATTTCATATCAATATAATAATTTTGTAAGATATACATTAATCCGATGATCATGGTGTTAAGAACAATAATCTAACGGTGGCTAGAAAAGACAAAACAAAATTAGGTACTTGGTGCAAGGAAACGATTGAACCAAAATTTTGTGGGGACAACTATTTTTACCATCAAAAGTAATCAAATTACAATCAGAATAGTTTTTTTTTAAACTTGGCTCGGGGCATATGCACCAATCTTCTCTCACTACGTCTGCTCATGTATGTATGCGAGTTGATGAGTGGAGAGGTAAAATAAGAGAAGCGCAAAACATTTCAAATGCACTTCACAAATGATTAAATCTAAGTAAGCCGATTATGTTAAATGTCGATCCCGACTCTAGAAAATGTATAAGTATAAGCATAGGTCTAGAACTTCTATTTAAAGAGAAAAAAGTTTGCAAACATTCGTGTTAATTTCTTTTTGAAAATAGTAAAAAATTGTGAGTCACCACTATTTATGGAGAAAAAAGTTTGAGACAAAATGGACAACTATCCATAGATATCCTTTCCTTAGACATAATACTCAATTTTTACCCATTAACCCTACCATGAAGTTTTTTCTTCGTCATTGATGTATATTTTTGCATATGCCAAATAAAAACAAATAAGAATAGGTATCAATTGACTTGCTAACTGCTAAGACATGAAGTCAAAACAAAAAAGCAACCTGAAAGTATATATCTTGCAAAATTCTATTTTCACATCTTGTGGTTTCCTCAAATATGGATTAGCTAAATTTAGAGTTTGCTCTAAGCACTCTATATATGAATTCACTTTTCTCCTAATTCACAGAAACAAAGGTGTCAAGAAGAAGGATCAACATATTAATTGACTAAAAATGAAGGCATGGATGATAATCTTGTTGGTGATTTGTGTCGCTGTGGTGGTGGAGCAATCAGAGGCTCGCAAAGGTCGAAAGTATTTAAATCCAGGCGTGCTTGACCGGTGTCGTGGTCCTAATCCTCCAGCGGGATGTCATCCTCACAATTCCCACCACAAACCTCGCGTCCCTGTTCACAATTATAGTCGTGGTTGTAGTAGAATTACCCGGTGCAGACGAGATGCCTAGGTTTAACCTCACATGACGACGACGTCCCTTTATATTGATCCTTCTTCTACATGAGACTTGCAATGATATTATATATTCATATATATACACATTACGCTGTATATGATAATTCCAGTTGATTAATATATAAATCTTACTGATTTCAATTCAATACACAAGATCCTGTAACTGAAATAATTTTGTCCATGTTTTGTGCTTATAATAATGGTATGACTCTTATTATTGTTGAGTAATTTCATCGAGACTCGTCTCCTAAAATCCTATATGTCTCATCTCATAAATACACTATATGTCTTATCTGACCTTGTCGTGAGTACGTAGAATCCAAAACCAAGAGGATTTAGTGTTCCAAGCAAATAAACATCTAAAGATACAACCCATTTTAGAACCAACAAGCCCAATGTAATGTAAATTAGCCCATGTTGTTTAGGTTCCTAGCAAATAGTTTACTAAAAGTATCTAATTCATGCAAACATTGATTATTGTAACCTTTGAGAGTTGTCTTCAATCGTCATCTTGTATGAGATAAATCTCAAAAATTATTTGATCTTGGTGACTATTTAATATTTTTCTTCTTTTACATTTTTTCACATAATGACCTAATTCATTATCTTATTTTCAATTTAATTCTATTTAATAAAGCTCTTAGAGCATCTTCATTACACAATTTTTAAAAGATGTATTTAGAATAAATTAGTAATAAAATTAAAGACAACCCTCTTTTTGTGTCTCAAATATCTTTTTAGAGACAAAAATCTAAAACTAAAGACATCTACTATTTTCTATTAGTTTATATTTAAAGACATCCATAAACAGATAACCAATGTGGGTGCTCTTAGAGCATATCCATCCGACATAAAATGGAAGTATCTTTATATTTAAAAAGAATAAAAATAAAGAAAAATAAAAGTTTATTGTGTTATTACGAGAGACCCGTGTCTCCGGAGTCTCTGGGAAGACATATTTGATATTGAAAGACACCGTACGTGTCATCCTATCATTCGTTATTTGTTTTTTTCTTTTCTCCATTTGCAATTTTTTCTCTCTCTTTCTCTTCCAATCTCAGCTCCAAAAAACTGAAACACATGAGCTAAACACTCATCCGGCAGATCTCCGATGACATCCCGCTTTCTAACCGCCATAACATTTCCCAAAACCATCGATTCTCCTCCAACAATATGCACCGGAGAATCGCCGTAGATGACGGCGCTTGGGCCATCACCACCGAATGATTGTGTTTTCCTCCTGATCTTCCTCTACATTTATTTATTTATTCATTTGGCTCATATTCTCAATCACACACAAATTCGGGACTCTTTCTTTCCCAATCTCAGATCGAATTTGTTTCATTTTTCTGTGATTCATCACCAAGTTTTGGTTTTTAATTGTTCTGTTGGGGAAAAAAAGTAATGAGACACCCATATTTAAAGATGACCAATGGAAGGAGAAAAAATAATACATAATTTGTAAGAGTCTTCAGCTTTAAATAGTACTATTAATTTTATATTAATTTATAGTAAAGACATCTTAATGGGAGTCACCAATGTGGACGGTCTTAATGAGCTCGAGTCCTCTGCTTTGGATTCTACTCATGGAGTTATATCATTTTAACATTGGGATCAACACTCATTTTTGTCGAATATATATATATGTTGTAGATGGCCACTACAAAAATATAGTTAGCTATATTCTTTGGGACTGTGAAGTGTAGCATAGTGGATATCCATGACATGAAAAACCTACTACTTACTGGTTATAAGTTATAACTATCTATATTTTTGTGTTTACTTTGAAGTGTATGGTAGTAGATATACAACATGCAACCTATTGAATCAAATATCATCAATATAGGATGGGGTGATATATAAGCAGACTAGAAATCAAATCTCATCAATCACATATGTATTTATTAATTCAAAAGAAATTTGGCTGTAAAAACAATGGAATCCCGAAAAAGCATCTCTAGCTAAAAAAAACATTTTTCACATCCTTAACTTAGAATTATTTTTTCTTTCAAATAAGGAATAGCTAAAACTAGCATATGCTCTAAGCCCTATATGTACCCATATCCACATCACAAAAAAAAATAGAGATAACAAAGAAACAATATTTGAAATCGCCAACGAGAGAAACAAAAAGAAGAAAAAAATGAAGACATTTATGATAATCTTGTTGGTGATTTGTAGCATCTTGATTGTAGGACGAGTTGAGGCTAACGATAACAAGAGAAAATATCTACTACTCGATCCATGCTTGCGTCCTAATGCTCCACCAGGATGTCATCGTCAGCCATATAAACCCCGTACTCCGGTTAACGTATATAGTCGTGGTTGCACCACAATCAACCGATGCCGCCGAGTGCAGAATCCGTGAGATCTAATGACATATTTTATGGACTTATGCAACCACATAAGTCATATTATGTATATGTTTCCAAAAATTTCATAGGATTGATCTTCAGTATTGTTGAGGCTCATGGGGGTTTGAATTTAATTGATTCATGTGTAATAGTAACTAATTTTTTGAACGACGCCAAATGACAATTTGGATATATGGGATCTAATTTTTTCACAATATATGTATAAATTCTTTGATATATGAAATAAAAATTGAATTTCATTTTTTGTCTACTTTTATTATTGAAATATGAAAAAGCCAAAGAAGTACAAGCCATAACCAAAAAAAAAAATCCAGATGATCAACAAATTAACCCCTTCATAATTATATTTAGTAATTTAAGTAGATTTTGCGAGAGAGAAATGAAATGTGTCATGGGTAACTTCATCTCACGACCCCCAAAAGCAATATGAACTCGTGTTGTCTATGCCTGGTATCGTAGCTCTCCACGTTTACGATTGCTTCTACAAAGATAGTTTGGTTCTCGTGGTATGGTTTAAATTTTGGTCCCAACTTTGGAACCTCCCTTCTCTTACACTCTTGTAAATAATCTGTCATGGTTTTGTTCAATTGATTTATCATTTCATCAGATTTATTTTGTATACGTAAATTTGTGTTTTGTTATCATTTTTGTTTTGTTTTAATTAGCTATGTTGAGAATGTTCAAACTTTATATTATAAGATTAATAAAATCTTGATTTCTTTTTCCGGTAAGAGAAAGAATTTTTACTTTTTCTAAATATATATATGAACAAAAAAAAACCCAATAGAATTAAGGTTATGAACATTTTTTTATACCTAAGAAAAACAATTTAATATAGAAAAAGAAATTCTTCTTTATTTATATAAATAGAGATATTATTTTATTATATTAAAGGTTAAGAACTTTTATATTTTATTTTAAGAATTTATATATACACTAACAGTATTTAAACTTGACACATAACAGTAATTTATGTTTTACTTGACACACATTATGATCTATGTCTTAATAACTTTGAAAACCAAATTTCATGTAATAAGATTTTAGTTACCTAATTTTTAGCTAAAACCAAACACAACAAAACGAAAATTGTATCAAACCAAAATATATATAGTTTTGTGGCAATTTTTTAAAAAAATAACAAATTCAGAAAAAAAAAAAAAAAAAAAAA
>Ga0041059_1003683_pt1 | contig 10194 bp, 10 predicted proteins | sample AraColnosormetaG_FD_56232 | JGI IMG/M metagenome (GOLD analysis project Ga0041059, IMG submission 56232) | Arabidopsis roots microbial communities from North Carolina, USA - Col MF nosort | ecosystem: Host-associated > Plants > Roots > Unclassified | place: USA: North Carolina | collected... | reverse complement strand
ACCATAATCATAACGATTGACTATACAATTCCAAAAAAAAAAAAAAGAAGTACTAACCAAAAGATAATTCGCGTATTGAGATCTAAGACATGAACAGACTGAGCCAACGACTGCAAAATATTCAAATACTGTTTATCAGTGAACTTCCCGGGCGATGGATTCGAATTCATCGATCCCTGGATACGTCTCAACGGCCGACGCGGCAACACCGGATGCGACGGCTGCCTAAGCTCCGTGGAGAGCTTGAGCCTAGACATCTCCTGCTTTAGAAGCTCCTGACTTTGCTCTAGCTCAAGCATCTTCTTGAGCAGCTCCTCCTCCATTGCGCTCCAGGAAAAAAACGGAAACCCTCAGGTGGATTTCGAAATCTGAAGAGCTAATAACCGGGAATCGTATGGTCGAAAAAGAGAGTGATTAGATTTGACTATGGAGAAGGATTGATGACTCATGACTGTCTCTCTCGCTCCCAACCAAAGTTTCCTCTCTCGAGAAAAGTGTAATTTAAGAAAAAAATTGACTCCCGAGAAACCATGAGTCCATGATACTGACTGTAGTGTAACGTATGAAAGATGCTAGTATTCTACATCCTTCCTTTTTGTTTGTATGTATTGTTCCCTCATAATCCGATCTCGCCGCTACACCGCTTCCAACTTCTAATATTGTACTTTAATGTACATCGGCTGCAATATCAGTGTAACTAACTCACTCACCTCTTTTTTAAATTGAAATCATATTTTATTTTTCTTCTTGTATTTTCTTGGTTTCATTAAAAAGAAAAAAAGAAAGCTTGATACATTATTCAAGATCTAATTTACATCTGATTACGTAGACAAAAATTTATTAAAGCCTCATCTTAAATTTGGAATGAAGTGATACTTAACCACCATGGCCGGAGACGCACTGGTCAGTACAAAGCATTATGCATATCTGATCAAAGTGTCAGAAAGCAGAGTCAAGCTCACTAGTTTATAGTTTTCAACATTGGTGTAAAAACATAGAAATATGAGCACATATGACCAACCTCAATGATTTTGTTTCAGTACCTGGGAAGACTCCGTTCGAACCATAGTCAACCAACCTTCATGATATTTTCAATGCCATAACCTTGTTCAATGGTGGAAGACATTGGCACACCAGCACAGCATGTTTCCACCAATTGTTGTTGTTCAAAAAGACCAACTCTCTCTTTCTCTCTTTCTTTGTTTCTGTGAACAATAGTTGGATCTTGAAGCGATGCGGCGTTGAGGAACAAGAAGCCATAAGTGAAAAGGGTCAACTTTTGTTTGGTTTAGTTGTCCTTGAGAAGAGAGTTGTCACTTGTCAGATAACGCAGCACGAGTCGCTTGGAACTGTATTGTATACTTTCTTTGCAGGTCTCTTAGTCTCTCCATCAGTTCTTGGAATGTGGGTCTCAGCTTTGCATCCCTGCAGGTGAGACAAACCAAAATAGAAACAAAAATTAATGTCAGCATCAGCTGTGAAACATGTAGAACACCTAAAGCAAGGAGAACCATTACAATAAAAGGTTATATTCAATGATTGTGCAATGTTCAGAACGTTAATGTACCTGTGCCAACAGCTCTCTATTAGTGAGATCCAATCAGGATCAATGTCCTTTGGAATTTCCAGCCTCTGGTTCATGAACCCCACAGCTCCGATCACCTGCTAATATTTCAACTGTCATTTGGAAGACACATTCTTCTCATCATTCTATCACTCAAAAACGATACCTGCATCGAGTTGAGATTTTCCCATGGGATCTTCTCTGTGGCAAGCTCCCATAGTACTACTCCAAAGCTGTAAATGTCAGACCTGTTTCAAGGAATGAGAAGAGCTACTTAGCAACTGAGGCTAGAAAACAAGTACTCAAAGGAACTTAATCAAACAGAACACGAGAATATACTTCTCATCAGCAGACTCATTTCGAAGAACTTCTGGTGCCATCCATTGAGGCTACAGAACAGGTAAGAAGCCAATCAAGATCGTGTGAGACGTTGACTATAAATCAAATCAGGATTCATATCGATAAGCGTCTAGAATAGTACCATTCCCTTTCCCGACTTGCTGGTTAGGTATGTATGATGCTTAATACGCGATAGACCAAAGTCAGCTACCTGTTAGAGATGTCACTGTTAGTTGACAATGTTTCTAGTTCCAGTTTGCAGATTTGGGGTCTCACTTTTCTAGATCATTCATGTAAAATGACAATGTTATCAGAAAGCTATATAATCAGTTTGAAGATGGAACATTATCATTCATAAACAAACGTTTATCAAGATGAACATGTTACCTTAACGGTCAAGTTCTTGTCTACCAGCAGATTTGATGACTTCAAATCACGATGGATGATGGGGGGACTACAGCGGTGAAGATAATTCATGCCGCGAGCCTGTGTGAAGAATTATGTAATATGCTACTTGAGATGTAAGTTGACTGAGCCAAATAGAGTGAACAAGAAGACGTAAAAACAAGTAATCAAATAAAGCATCTCATACTTACAAAACGTGCAACTGTCAATGATCATAGAAATGGAAAAATCAGATGTCTAATGGACATATAACTAATACTCACAATGTCCAAGGCCATATTGATACGCCGCCTCCAATCAAGTTTTGACATATTTCTCTGCAGTAGACGAAATAGACTTCCACTGCCAAAATTTTATCCAAATGATTAGGGGAATGTATAAGAGATATGGCTTAAAAGGCCCACAACACAAAGAAAGTGAGACTAGTAACCAAAAGTGTTGAGACTGAACCGTGGAAGGAACTCTGACACTATACAGAGACCCTGAGGTAAAGTCACAGCTCCCATAAACAGCAGAACGTTAGGATGTCTAAGTCTTTGCATCAACGATACCTTCACAGTATAGCAAGACCCATTTAAAATGTCTTCTGCAAAAACTACACTCCGAGCAATTATAATGGACGACTAGAAAGTAAAAACATTACCTCTTGTCTAAAAGATTGTATGACCTCTTCTGAATATTCTTGTTTGGAGATCAATTTTACAGCTACATCCTGTGGTGACATTAGCAACTCTCAATAAGACCGATCTCTGAACTTGCAAATGTTTATGGCAAGGGTTCATAAATCAACAAATGAATATTCTAAAATATCATCAGAAGCCAAAAAAACGTACAGATCCAAACCAAAGACCGTGATAGACAGTTCCACATGAGCCTGCAATATGGAAGTTACTGGAGCATGTCAGCAGAAGATGGACTCTATATTACACAAAATCAGTAAAATGTATGATAGATGTTATAAAGAGTGGAGTAGACTGGAAAACATGAATCTGTTTAAGAGATTAAACCACCTTGTCCGATTTGTTCTCCGATTGTCAAATCATCCCACAAAATTTCATACTCCAAGCAATTACTATTTGTATCCACCTTGTTCATAGTACTGTGACTGATAATTCCACGGCTAATAGCGCTGTTCGCATTTATACAAGAAGACCGCAAACCAGAAGCCTTGTTATTGGTAGGCTTATTACTTTCAGAGGCATGGCTTTTAGACTTAACACCAGAATAGCGGTTGATCTGGTGAGACTTATCTTTCTTTTGTTCATTCTGTACACAAGGCCATACAGAATAAGTAGGCTTTACTCTTGAACCTTCCTGCTCATTCCCTTTCCATGGCCAAGACAAACCTTTCTTTACCATCCATTCTTCAGCTTTTGAGGTGAAAAGGGTTATAGGATATCCATCACTGGAATCTATGAAGGGTTCGGAAGAAAACTTGTCATCGTTACATGTGAATACACCAAAAGGAGATTGGATAAAGTCCCCTCTTGGTGTGCTAGCACCACTTGATGCTGCATCATCCATGTGGTCAGAGAGAGTAGCACCGAAGACTCCATGATCTGAATGATGACTATCCCCAGTTTCACCCTCAAATACTGTGACACTACTATCACCTGCTGGCATTTTCGACCTGACCTTGTTTCTCACCTTGGATGCCTGCAATTTTATCACACTAGTCAAAACATGCAACAACAAGATAAAAAAGTGAGAACAAGCGACCTACAAGTGAACTAACCAAATCAGATATCTTTGATGCTATAGCAACTTGTATAGGCTGATCAGAATCAAGGCCAAGTTTCGATACAACAGCTCCTTTGGTGTCCAACCCAAGTTTAAAGGCAAAACTATTCCTTGCAGGGGTAGAGCTGGTTTCGACTTCTGAAGCCTTTAATTTAGCCAAAGAGATTGTTGGGTTCAGATATGGTGCTACGTCACTTGTGATAGAAACGATCCCAATAAGAGAACCGTCATCAGCATAGAAGGGGGAACACGTAGTGACAGCTGAGAATTTCTCTCCTGTTCTGCGCTTGACAGGAAACTTGCCAGTCCAGCTCTCTCCATTGGAACAAAGTTGAGCAATAGTCATGGCAAAGGGAGCATCCCGATCATCTACCATAACGTCAATAGGGTTCTGTCCAACTGCTTCTGCAGCAGAGTACCCATAAACCTTTTCCGCCATAGCATTCCTGGAACCATGCAAAAGTATCCATGAAATCACTCTCTTGAGGACCAGCTAAGACGTGAACAGTATAGGAAGGCCAAAGAACTCACTCACCAAAAGATAATTCGCATATTGAGATCGAAGGCATGAACAGATTGTGCCATGGACTGCAAAATATTGAGATACTGTTTATGAGTGAACTTCCAGGGCGATGGTCTCAGATTCATGGAACACTGGATACGGCTCTCCTTCCGAAGCTCCGTGGAGACCTTGAGCCGAGACATCTCCTGCATTAGATGCTCCTGACTTTTCTCTAGCTCTATCATCTTCTTCAGCAGCTCCTTGTTAGGTGTAATCGGGTCTTGAAGAAGCTTAACCATGGTCGATTTGTCTCTCAAAAGGAAGAATCAAAATAGGGATTTGGACTGTTCCTAACCAAAAGATACAAACTTTCTCTCCAGAAAATGGAATTTGAAGAAATTCTAACGATAATGGAAACGCAAACGCTTCAACTTTCAATGTATAGAGCCATAGAGAAAAAGAAAAAGAACGGAGAATGTTGGCGCCGGTTCTATTTATTTGGTTAGGCTTGTGCACAAAAGATCTAGTTATACGTAAGAAAAGATACTGCAGAGAGTGTGAGCAACCAATTCATTTGTTGAATATTTGAAAATCAATTCTTCTTTCTTCTTATCAATGTAACATCATCCTTTTGGTTTTGGTCAAACAAAATTATTATAAATAAAAAGTGACAAGAAATGAAAAGAAATAAAGCTGCATCGCCGTTTCAAATCCAATATTGCAAACGTTATCCAAGTCTGTCGGCTGAAATACCGGCAACTAACCATACTCTGATATGTTCCTCACTCATAAATGCTAACATGCTTAAGTGTCATAATTTTTGTTTTGTTTTTGGATTTTACTGATTCTAGTGTTATTGGTTCTTTAGAAAATATTCAAAAACTTAGCGTCGAAGATAAGAGCTTCATAATGTTCCAGAGGTAAACAACAACATAAATATTTTAAGATAAGTTGTTGGTCGTGGGATATGGTGACTTATTTGTTTAACTCGAACTATTCATAAAGTTTAAATTTGATAAAACGTCAGGATTATATTGAACTTTTTAAAAGAATTTAATCAAAACATTATAATTCTTCTAAAATTGAACTTTCTTTTATTTTTTCAAGCATTAAGAGATCACAACAGATAGAGTGTCAGAACAAATATATAATCAAACATAGCCTAACTGAATGGGAGAGAATGATAACAGGAATAAGGAACGACCAGAAGAAGTGAATAATGATATGATTACTTGGTGTACAAGACATCTTCCCACGGGTGTCGGTACAGTGGCTGCTTCAGTCTCTTCTGATCGAATGTGTGCCTGCAACAATTTTATTCACGTAATCCACATCAATTTAAATTTGTTTTAAGAACAAGTGTAAGTGTTTGGTTATGACAGTTACCCGATTAAACCGATGGATCGAGCGAGGACGAAGAGGCCGTTGAGATAACCGATCTGAACTATTTCGTCTATCTCTTGTTTTGTGAACATCCCACTTCCAGCGAGAAGGTCTAAGAAGAGAGATCCAATGGCTCCATCGACGTTGAGTACCAGGTTGTTGGCTTTAGACAGTGTGTATGTCTCTACTTGGACTGCGTATTCCATGTACTTCACTGCAGGGAAGTTAGACCGTGCAAATTTCTGAAGCAGCTCCACTCTTTTGTCTCTGTTGTCTCTGCTCTTTATCCTACAAATATGTAAGAAAACAAATCCAGTCAGAGAATGTTCTGTTCCTGCTATTGATAAAAAGGATACTTGATTGATATATAACGCCAATTTCCACATTTACATGTGAAAACAAACGATGAAGATCTAAGCTCGTTTGTTTGTTCTTACCTGTGACCAATGCCAGGGACACGGATTCCTTTCTTCTTCATGCCTTCCACGAATTCATAAGGTGTGAGATTCTGAATAGGGCACAACATTTTAGTACTATTTATATCTAAGTTTCAAGAAAGGCTTGATGCAGTTGCAGTGAAGGATAAAATGATTTTTTTACCCTGTCACAAGCGTCCTTGAAGTATCGTGCTGCATCATCAATGGCACCACCAAATCTAGGACCGATTGTTAATAGACCTGTTTGTTTGAAGAATAATCAGCATAAGTTATTATATAGCAAACTTCACTTAAAAAGTTGATGGATTGGGATGTTAATTCACCTGAGACAAGACTTGAGACAAGGTCTTTTCCTGCTCTTGCTGTTACGATGGTGTTGTGAGCGCCAGAGACGCATGGACCGTGGTCAGCGCACAACATTATGCATATCTGATCAAAGTTCAGTGTCAGAAAACATATTCAATCTCAGTACTAACAGTGTTCAATAATTGTGTTAGTACATGGAAAGATGAGCAACCTCGATGAATTTGGTACAATATCGAGGAAGACTACGTTTGAACCATAGGAGGGAAATGACATCTCCCACGCCATAACCCTGTTCAATGATGGATGACATTGGCACACCAGCATAGCATGGTTCCTCCCCTGAAAATTCAGTGCGTGAGAATTTTGTTTGAAAAAACTGTTCTTGCTTAAAGAGAGAATTCTGGTTTAGTTTCAGAAGAATAATAATACCTCTGTCATCAGAAATGGTGGAGATGATGTGAGTAGGAGCCCGGACTTTCCCACTCTTAATTGCAGAGCTGAGATCTTCAGGGATTTGTGGAGGAGTGACTTCCTTAATAGGAGAGACCTTTCCCTCTTCAACCTAGGAGGACAGAAAAAACATGAACATAAGATCACAACAAAGAGAAATGCAAGCTAAGACCGCATTTGATTGGAGACTGACCAATTTGTCAAAAGTTTCCTTGATTGCAACTTCTAGGGCTTCGAATGAAGTGGGTACAGTAGCTCCAGCATCTTGTAGCGCTTGATTCTTGGCTTGTGCAGACTCCATCTCTCCACCACTTTTGGCCCCCTGGTTCATATCATATCAAAGAATGATTTATATCGGAACCAGATGAACATTTGGCGTCCAAAATTCTATATGTCAGTTTCTGAGTGACACTTACTGCATGACCAAATTGTACTTCGGACTTGAATAGACGTGCACAAGTCCCGCTGACCCAAGCAACCACTGGTTTGGTCACTTTTCCCTGTTTCATGGCTTCAACTAGAGAATATTCATCTCTTCCTCCAAGCTCTCCAAGTACAACCACCATCTTAATCTGCAATATTGAAAAAATGAAAACAAAATTTTGGAGTTAAAGAGGCTAGCTGAACAAGAGAGGGAAGGTCAGATGCCTCTAAGTACAGTATAGCTTTCTCATGGTTAAACAGTAGAAAAAATGGATAGGCCGCATGAGGATATCCCAGTGAGCAACAAAATTTTAAAAGTCAAGAAGAATATACCTGTGGGATGTTGTTAAACCGCAGGATATGGTCAGATAAAGTTGAGCCCGGGAACACATCCCCACCAATAGCAATGCCTACGGCCATCCCAAATCATAAACTCATCTTAAGAATCTTCAGAAATGATAAGCATAAGGAACATATTCATTAGTAAATTCTGAACAAAAAAATAGAAACTCACCTTCATAGATCCCATCTGTCACACGGGCAATGGTATTGTACATTTCATTAGACATGCCACCCTATAGAAAATAGTGAATGAGAAATAAACTCTCAGATTAAGATTCAAAAGAGGATAATCATGAGCTTAGGTAGACTACAAAATGCGAAAAAAACAATCTCCACAGCTCATACAGATTTTGAGACAAAGCCAACAGATCCAGGCCTGTACAACTTGCATTGGATGATATTGTCAATAGTTCCAGCTGTGTCACCAATTTTAAAGGCTCCAGCTTGAACGCCTCCAACAGTAGCTGGTCCAATAATAACCTGTAATGACCAATCAGTAAAAGAAGATTAACTCGGAAAGCTCACATCAATAAGAAAAGATCGATCAATAGTAAGTTCCTAGGAATACTGCATCATGAGGAATGAGTCAGTTTAGTGTTATAACCAACCTTATTATTAGCACGAGCATAAGCAATCAACTGCTTAGTGTCTGACTCCGGAACACCTTCTGCTATAATGGCCACTACTTTAATAGTTGGCTGCTTCAAAGCAGCCATGGATGAAGCAGCAGCACTAAAATACAAGGGGAAAAGAAAACATTACAAGAGAATCACATAGTAAAACAGGAAAATCGCATTCACAGAATAAAACAATAATAACCTTCTAAACGATGCGAAGTTGATGAATACATCTGCTGTGGGATGCGCAGCGCATGCTGCCTCAATGCTGCAAGAAACAGACAACTAAGATAAAAAATTCTGAACTATGTATTTCTCTCTTTCTTTATGTAGATGGTATTTAACTTACGCTGCGTGGACAGGGATGGCGATCTCCTCCTGACCAAAAAATAGCTTTTGGAATCCCTCGGAACCTGGGTTTATGATACCAGCAACAGAAGGAGTTTCTCGCCCTGTAAAGAGTTAAGATAATTAAAGAAACCAAATTTAATAGTGAAGTAAATCCAGAGAATAACTGATTAAGACATTAAGAAAGATACAAAAGAAGATACACTCACCACAGAGGAAATCAAAATCAAGCATACGCTGAATGGGAAGCTGCTTATAATTGTAGAACAACGCTTGTGTGTTGCGTGAAAATAGCTGTCCCGTAGCCATTTTATTGGCTCGAAAGGAACTGAGAATCAGAAAAAGGTGAAATTTAGAAGTCGTGAATAAAATATTGACATGCAAAAAAGCAAACACTGAAACAGATCAAACAGATCATCGGTTACACACCAACAAAAAGTTTCTCCCTTTTCAAGCTAACACAACTTTAATAAAGTTGATTCATTTAATCAAACCATGATCGAGAACTGAATCAAACAAGAAGAAGCTTTGTTTCTTTATTCCAGTTGTTCTGGATTAAAAGATAACGATTTGGGATCGAAACCAGGGACCCACTACTGCAAATCTCAACCACTGCATTACAGAATTCCATATTACTTAAGATCTCAGTCTTTGTAGAAACGAAATCATTCCACTATCGACTCATCACTATCCCCTCTATAGGCCCTAAAACCCAAACCGGATCGACAAGTTTTGTTTGAGATTAACCGGATCGGATTCGAAAAAAACACGGATCTGAGTCATGGAAATCTCCAATGAAAAGTTAGAGAAATAGGAAAACGAACCTGTGGTCACTTAGCCGAGTCGAGCGAGTCAAAACGGAGCAATGTTAGGTGGAGAGTAGATTGCAGTTAGGAGGAAGGGAAGGGAATGGTTTAAGAGGAAACCATTAAATGGGAGGGAAGAAACAAATAAGATGAGCTCAGCTACCACTGCCAGATAGAGAAGACAATATTATATTAAAGGTGTAATCACGTGGCCCGTGGTAGTTAGCTCACAAGTCACAGCTCCGGATCTCCGATCCAAATCTTTTTATTCTTTTTTTTGGTTGTTGTTGTGAAGTCCATTTTTTTTTAAGGAAAAGCATAAAGATGTCTTTCTATGGAAACAAAAAAATAAAAAAAATTGAGTTGTTGTTAAAAAAAAATACAAATTTGAGTAAATGAAAAGATACAACTCTAACTCTTTAAGTATTAAGTAAAAAAATAGATTGAAGATTATTTCTATGTTGGATATATATTAATATTAATTAAAGAGATTTTTTTTTTTTTTTGGCATCAATTAAAGAAAAAAGCTAAT
>Ga0041059_1003682_pt1 | contig 10196 bp, 11 predicted proteins | sample AraColnosormetaG_FD_56232 | JGI IMG/M metagenome (GOLD analysis project Ga0041059, IMG submission 56232) | Arabidopsis roots microbial communities from North Carolina, USA - Col MF nosort | ecosystem: Host-associated > Plants > Roots > Unclassified | place: USA: North Carolina | collected... | reverse complement strand
TGTGTGTGTGTGTGTGTGGTGGTGTAGGTTTGGGTGGATGCAAGGGTTTTATCTATAGAGAGGAAGCCTCATGAATCTGAATGCTTGTGTACGTTCCATGTCAGTGTTTATATAGACCAAGGCTGCATTGGTTTGGAGAAGCATAGAATGAATAAAGTTCCGGTACTCGTGGGACTCAACGAAATCGCCATCCTTCAAAAGTTTTGCAAGGAACAAAGCTTGGACCGTTACTATAGATGGAGATACTCTGAGGACTGTTCTTCGTTGGTGAAAACAAGACTAAACTTAGGGAAGTTCTTGCCTGATCTTACATGGTTGCTTGTTACATCAGTTTTGAAAAACATTGTGTTTCAGATTAGAACCGTTCACGAGAAGATGGTTTATCAGATTGTGACGGATGAAGATTGCGAAGGCTCTAGTAGCTCTTTGAGTGCAATGAACATTACGGTTGAAGACGGTGTTGTCATGTCTAAGGTTGTTTTGTTCAATCCAGCTGAGGATACTTGTCAAGATAGTGATGTAAAGGAGGAGATTGAAGAGGAGGTAATGGAGCTGCGTCGGTCCAAGAGAAGAAGCGGGCGGCCTGAGAGATACGGAGACTCTGAGATTCAGCCGGATTCGAAGGATGGATGGGTAAGGATGATGCCATATAGGTACAACATATGGAATGTTTCAAGTGATGATGATGATGAAGAAGAAGATTGCGAGGATGATAAAGATACTGATGATGATTTATACTTACCGTTATCGCATTTACTTAGAAAGAAAGGAAGCAAAAAGGGATTTAGTAAGGATAAGCAGAGAGAGATAGTTTTGGTAGACAAAACTGAGAGGAAGAAGAGAAAGAAAACAGAGGGATTTAGTCGAAGTTGTGAGCTTTCGGTTATTCCTTTCACTCCTGTCTTTGAACCTATACCGTTGGAACAGTTTGGTCTCAATGCAAATAGTTTGTGTGGTGGTGTCTCTGGAAATTTGATGGATGAGATCGATAAGTATCGTAGTAAAGCAGCGAAATACGGGAAGAAGAAGAAGAAGAAGATTGAAATGGAAGAGATGGAATCTGATCTAGGTTGGAATGGACCTATTGGGAATGTGGTTCATAAAAGAAATGGACCGCATTCTCGAATAAGGTCCGTTTCTAGGGAAACCGGAGTTTCTGAGGAACCGCAGATTTATAAGAAGAGAACGTTGAGCGCAGGTGCGTATAACAAGTTGATAGACTCGTACATGAGTAGAATTGATTCTACAATTGCAGCCAAGGACAAAGCAACCAATGTTGTTGAGCAGTGGCAAGGGTTAAAGAACCCCGCAAGCTTTTCGATCGAAGCCGAAGAAAGGTTGAGTGAGGAGGAGGAGGATGATGGCGAGACTTCAGAGAATGAGATTCTATGGAGGGAAATGGAACTATGCTTGGCTTCTTCTTACATTCTTGATGACCATGAGGTTATATATATATATACCTTTTGGAAATCTTTTTATATTTTCCTGAAAACATTCTTGATGACCATGAGCTTACATTTTTATATGTTTAATAGTTTGATTTGAAGTTTCAGGTGAGAGTGGATAACGAGGCGTTCCATAAAGCAACCTGTGATTGTGAACATGACTATGAATTGAATGAAGAAATCGGAATGTGTTGCAGATTGTGTGGTCATGTAGGAACTGAGATAAAACATGTTTCTGCACCTTTTGTAAGTGGAAACTCTATACCAGACAACATTTTGTCACCTACTTTCGATGAGTTACTTGTAATATATTTTGGTGGTATGGTTTTCGATAGGCGCGGCACAAGAAATGGACGACGGAGACTAAGCAAATCAACGAAGATGACATTAATACTACTATAGTTAACCAAGATGGAGTTGAGAGCCATACTTTCACTATACCAGTTGCTTCCTCAGATATGCCATCGGCTGAAGAAAGTGACAATGTCTGGTCTTTAATACCTCAGCTTAAGAGAAAACTGCATTTGCACCAGAAAAAAGCTTTTGAGTTTCTCTGGAAGAACCTAGCCGGGTCAGTGGTTCCCGCGATGATGGATCCGAGTTCAGATAAGATAGGTGGGTGTGTAGTTTCTCATACTCCCGGAGCAGGAAAAACATTTCTAATCATAGCTTTTCTCGCGAGCTACTTGAAGATATTTCCGGGTAAAAGACCTTTGGTTCTTGCTCCAAAAACAACTTTGTACACTTGGTACAAGGAGTTCATCAAATGGGAGATTCCGGTCCCTGTTCACTTGCTCCATGGTCGTAGAACCTACTGTATGTCCAAAGAGAAGACCATTCAGTTCGAGGGAATTCCAAAACCAAGCCAAGATGTTATGCATGTTCTTGACTGTTTAGACAAAATCCAGAAATGGCATGCACAGCCGAGTGTTCTTGTAATGGGTTACACATCGTTTCTAACTTTGATGAGGGAAGATTCAAAGTTTGCTCATAGAAAGTACATGGCTAAAGTACTGAGAGAGTCTCCTGGATTACTGGTTCTAGACGAGGGACATAACCCGAGGAGTACCAAGTCGAGATTACGAAAGGCCTTGATGAAAGTTGATACTGACTTGAGGATTCTGCTTTCTGGTACATTGTTTCAGAACAACTTCTGTGAGTACTTCAACACTTTGTGCTTGGCTAGACCCAAGTTTGTTCATGAGGTTCTAGTGGAGTTGGACAAGAAGTTCCAGACCAACCAAGCCGAGCAAAAGGCGCCTCACTTGCTTGAAAATAGAGCTCGGAAGTTCTTCCTTGACATTATAGCCAAGAAGATTGACACAAAAGTGGGCGATGAGCGCTTGCAGGGTCTCAACATGTTGAGGAATATGACGAGTGGTTTCATCGATAACTATGAAGGGAGTGGAAGCGGAAGTGGTGATGTTCTCCCAGGTTTGCAGATTTACACATTGTTGATGAATTCCACTGATGTACAGCACAAGAGTCTTACCAAACTTCAGAACATAATGTCAACTTACCATGGATATCCACTCGAGCTCGAGTTACTCATAACGTTAGCTGCTATCCATCCTTGGTTGGTCAAAACCACAACCTGTTGCGCCAAATTCTTCAACCCTCAGGAGCTTTTAGAGATTGAGAAGCTCAAGCACGATGCAAAGAAAGGATCAAAAGTCATGTTTGTGCTTAATCTTGTGTTCCGGGTGGTCAAGAGGGAGAAAATCCTCATATTTTGTCACAACATTGCGCCGATCCGCCTGTTTCTTGAGCTGTTCGAGAATGTATTCAGGTGGAAGAGAGGCCGAGAGCTCCTGACCTTGACAGGGGATCTCGAGCTGTTTGAAAGAGGCAGAGTAATAGACAAATTTGAAGAGCCAGGAGGCCAGTCCCGTGTTCTGCTGGCTTCGATTACAGCCTGTGCAGAAGGCATCAGTCTAACCGCTGCTTCACGGGTGATCATGCTTGATTCAGAGTGGAATCCTTCTAAGACAAAGCAAGCAATCGCACGTGCATTCAGACCGGGACAGCAGAAAGTGGTGTACGTTTACCAGCTCTTGTCGAGAGGAACACTTGAAGAAGACAAATACAGGAGGACGACCTGGAAAGAATGGGTCTCCAGTATGATTTTCAGTGAAGAATTTGTGGAGGACCCATCTCAATGGCAAGCTGAGAAGATTGAGGACGATGTTCTTAGAGAAATCGTGGAGGAAGACAAAGTCAAATCCTTCCATATGATCATGAAGAACGAGAAAGCTTCAACAGGTGGCTGATTGCTGAATTTTTCCAGTTCAAGTTTCTGTTTCACCATGCCTTTGATGATGATTCTTTAACAGCTTGTTGTATTGTAATATAAACTAATCCTGTATCATAAGTTTGTGTAATCATTCAGCTATAGCATCATAATATTTAATAAAGTGAAACAGATGTATTCATCATAATCTTGTTAAATAAAACAAAACCTCCAAATAAGATCATTAAACAGTTGATTTGAGGAACGGGTTTGAAGAACGTCGAGCTTCTCCTTGATTCACTTCCTTTTCCTGTCCCTTGTCTTCCTTGTTAACATTGTTCACCGGATTCTTCAAATTCAATTTCTTTATCTCTTTTATCTTCGCATCGTCACTTTTGTCTTTCTTTGTTTGTTCTTTTCCCAGCTTTAGACCTTCTGAAACTTTCGATTTCTTTAGAAGTGTAGGAGCAGATAGCTTAGTTGCAGAAGATTTCATAACTGCTTCTGTGTTTTCACTAGTCTGAATCGAAGCTGGAGGATTCTGGACCTTGGATTCAACTCTTGTAACTACTTCTCCGTTTGGATTCAGCGCAGGATTTGTTACCGCCGCCTCGCTAGCTTCTTCAAGCAACCTTTCCTGTTAGTGAAGAACCAAAAAATTAGCATTACGTCTGTATCTAATTTTTCTTCTCTTTTGTGCAAAATATAAGAAATGAAAGTACTTGTAGAGTACCTCGAGTATGCTGCTGAATTTCTCTGCCAAAAAAGGAAGCTTGAGTTTGGTAACCAGTGTTATTGCAGCTCTCATTGATTTTTCTAGAGTTAAAAGCTCCATAAGTTCACTGGCCCTTGCAAAACTATCACCTGAAAGATGTAAAGAATCTTGTTGTAAAAATCTGGACAGTAATGGTCTTAGAATATGAGTTCACACACAACACAAGCAGATATATATTTAACTTACTACTACAACACGAGCTGATGAGCCTTAGTATGCATTTATCTTGAGAAACTTCCAGGTCAAAAGCTTCATCTTCAAGTGCTGTTGTGTCTACCCCGACCAAAGCCATATCGTCCACTTTTCGTTGAGTCTGAGATTAGGAGGAAATAATATATTGGAAATGGTCTCATATATCGATATTGATACTAGTTTCAGCAGATTTTGTTACTTATAGCAAGAACACGAAATCTCCTGGTATATATTCATCTCTGTTGCTTACCCAAAACAAACTTAAGACTATTTCACATATATTTTGGTAGTTAAGAACTTTGGAGACACAATATACTGCTTAACAAAACTTGACCAGAAAAGGAGAAATAACAGCAAATTAAAATGGTGTAATAAGGAGAGAGAAAAACCTCGTATAAACGCAGCTGCTTTAGTATTAACTCATTTTCTAGAGATGCTGCTCCTAAATCTGAGGATGCAAGCGGGAGAGAAAGGTCTAGTATGGTAAGGATTGGTTTTGGTGTCACCTGAAATGGCAGGAAGAATAGTGGTGAGCCAATATTTTCCAGATAAGTAAACACCTTAATATCAAGAGTGATAATATATACCTGTGGGAACATCTCCGCGTATTTGCAAGCTATACAGTACAAACTGCTTGTATTCAAGCCAACCACCCAGTAGTTTTCTTCTTGTTTCTTCTCTTTACTGGTACTGAAAATTACAATGAATTCAGTGAGTAAAAACACCTTGAAGAAACATGCGTAAAGAAAGTTCTCGGAAAGTGTCAATAGCTACGGCAAGATACCTGAAAACTGGGATCCATGAGCCACCATATTGACTTGTAAAAACCCTCAACACACCCTGCAGGAAACCTTTCTGTTGTAATGCGTGTTGTATGCAAAGAGCACCAGTGTAATAGCAAAATGAGTGATCGTAAATGCAAGAAAGCACACCTCAGAATCATATGAGCTCAAAGAACCTTCTTCACTGAATCCTATCCATGTTAAACGTGAGCCAGGGGTTAAGGCAACACGGCCTTTCAACTCCTGAGTCATTTTGGATATGTTAAAGACTCTAAATTCCATCACCTGCATATTTTTGAAACAAGAATGAGCCGAGAATTCCATCAATGTTATGAATCACTTTTCCTTGTTGGAGCAATAAGATAGAGTTAAAGAAGCTTCATATTGTTATCAACAAAGATTGACAATGTCCTTTCACACTATTTACTATGAAGGGGATGCCAAGTGACTCCAAGGTTGATCTAAGCAGAGAACCCGATGAGAAATGATACATACCTGTTCATTTGAAGGAAGACAGTCTGAAACATGAGTTACCACAGCTAGATGATCCTTGCATCCTACTGCAGTGACTACGGGCCCATCAAGAGAAAGAATATGTTTCTGAAAGAAATGACCATAACTTATCAGATCAAATAAACCAAGTATTTCAATACTACGGTACATATTACACACTAGTATTTGAAGTTAGTCAAAATCTGTATTATGTCAAAATACACTGACTATATCTAAATATGCATTCTTTTCATCTGAGAATAATCCAAAAAGAGACAAACAGAGGCACAATACACAACAGCAAGTTAAGCAGAAAACCATTACAAAACTAAATGGTAAACTATGATCAGTTGCCTTTGTAGCCTATCAGCTTGCTCGAATTATGACAAATAATAAAGAATAAAGTTCAAAGAAGAAACCTGTAAACCGCCCTCGCTAAATACACGAAGCAAATTGAGGCTTGTAACTGCAGCAACCCAACCAGAACCGTTAGCAACAACTTTCACCTCTTCACCTTCAAATCTCATTGTCCACTGGATGTATCAATCAAAAAGTAACCAAGTCATTCATTTTCCTATCCTGGACCGTAATTTCTGATGAATGTTGTGTAAGTAATGATCCTCTTACCTCACTATTACTGGCCCAGCTTCTAAATGGTCGATACATCAGAACACTCATGTTCTTTTCTCCCTTACAGGGATTTGCAAAGACACACCCAGTTTCATTTATTGATGCCATAGTGAAGCCGTAAATGTCTATCATCGATGAAACTCGTGGACCTCTTCCAGTATCATGAAAATCTGTCTGCATTTAGAATGCAAGCAAAAGAAAAGAAAAAACAAAATCACACAAAAGAACAAGTGTGGCCCTTTCTTTCTGAAAAACCAATAAAAGGAAAACATCAAGTTAGAAGCATAACAAATGTAAGCCTCAAGTACCTCAATACGTGAGTTCCCCTCATGTTCAATAGTAGTTATACATCCCAGCATATTGTAACACAAGAATGTCCGTTTTCCTGGTTCCGGTGGTGTTGCACCAGGTTGAAAGGAACTTTGCATTTTGTACTTGGTTGAGGCTGAAATGCCTTTAAAAGCCCCACTTCTTGCACCCTGCTTCTCTCTATGTCCTCTATGTGACTTTTTCCTGTACTCAGATGCCGAAGGTAAGCTACTCCCATCATTAAGTTCCTCATATGCATCATCAACATCTTCATCAATCAAAGTTTTCTTCCTCAATCTTTTCCTACTAGTATGATGAGATTCTCCATCATCACTATCTCCCATAGCATCATCTAAACTTTCAGATGCACGATAAATTTCTTCCTCAACTTCATCATCAAAATCAAGAATCTCATTCCTCTTCTTTGGTACTATATCTGGAACACCAACTGTAGGAGATAGCATAGATGATGGAACCAAAGATTCCCAAACTCCATATCTTCCCTTGGCATCGATAACCGACAATGCATTACCATTCGGTTTCCACGACATACAACATATCCTCTCCTCAAATTTATGCCTATCTATGTCTTGTTTCTTATCAACATCCCAAAGAAGCACTTGTTTATCAAGACCAGATGTAGCTATATACTTGCCATTAGGAGCCCACGTTAAATAACATATAGCCTCGAGATGATCACCTCTCAAGGCAAAAAGCTTCTCCCCAGTGAATCTATCATACATCACAACATCGTTTCTCAAACCAGGCACAGCGAGAGTTCTTCCATCAGGGCTCCATCTAGGAATATTCACAATGGAAGTGTTGAAACCGGTATCTGGCGCAACACCCTTAAGGGTAAACGAAACGACTCCGTTTTGAAGTTCCCAGCATAACACAGTACCAGTTGTGTCAATCGAAGCTAAAAGCTCACCATTAGGATGGAAATCTAAGCCGGTCACTGGTCCTTTGTGCCCTTTCAAAACTCTAACAATCGAACCATCAAATGTATTGATAAGTTTGATTCCTTCATCATCTCCTGCAGCTGCTAATAGACTCCCTGAGCCGTTAAACGCAAGCACGCGAATCGGAAGTGTAAATCTAGTAATGTTCGTCTGAAATTCCCCACCTAAGGCAAAATCAAAAACTTATCAACACGAATTGAAATGTAATTGAGATTGAGAATGAGAAGAAGTGATTTGAATAATATACTTGGGAACTTGTAGAGCTTGACGCAATGATCGATAGATCCAGAGGCGAGGAGAGTAGAGTCGTTGCTAAGAGCCAAGGAGGTGACGCCGTCTTGGTGATGACGGAGAATCGTCGGGGGTAATGTGGAGGTTGAGAGTCCATCGTGGACGGAGATTGAGGGATCCGAAGAAGATGAAGTGACGAAATGTTCGGCTTTGTGGTCCCAGAGGATAGAGCAGAAGGCGGCGCTTCCGCCGACTTTATGGGCTTCCCGGAGCTTTAGAGATCGTGATTTCATCGGAGATGTTGATTGTTTTGGGTGGTTCTAGGGTTTTAGTTCTATCTGATTGATTTGGGCATTTTTAGTATTAACCTCGATTTTGGCGCCAGTTTCAGAGTGGGACACGCGGGATATTATTTACCATTTTCACTATTTTTTGTCTTTAAAAAATGTGGTTAAAAGTTGGAAATTTACAAAACCTAAACTTCTCTCGCGCTTTTCTTTAAAGAAAACTTTCGAGTGTAGGTGGGTTTTCTTTCCAGCATGGACAGAACTAGGCATGCATGGAGTTTTGATGCGACCCGATTCTATTGATCCAAACCAAACCGATTTTTCTTTTTACAAATTGGTTTGGTTTAATATTTGGTTCAATTCGGAGAGATAAAGATTTATGTTCGAAAATCTGATCTGACTCGGTCCGACATGATTAACTAATTGGGTATCCAATATCTAAATTAACATTTTTGAAGTATATTTTAAGAAAAGCTAATCGGGTCAGAATTAATATACTTAATGACCCGGAAAGCTTTAATTATAACTTGGAAATGAGGACCTTGGATCATTCTTTATTTGAAATCGTATGCTGAATTCTTTTCACTTGCAACAATGCCTACACAATATGTACCTACATTTAATTCAGATGTCATTTATTATGTTTAGGGATGTTAATCGGGCCTCTGGTCCGCAGGCCTGGCCCGCCTATATAATGGAGAAAAAAAATAGCGGGTCTCGCGGGAATGGTCCGTTTGGATTGCGGATTAATTCATGGATGCCCATTAAAGACCGCGGTTTTGCGGGCGACCCGGAAAAAAGTTAGAGAAAAAAAAAACCTTTGCATCTTTTATGAAGAATCTTCGTTAAGGAAGGAAAAAAACTTTAAAGATAATTTAAGCAAAAGAAAATGACGATCATTCCTTTCAAAGAGAAAAGTGACACAGCAGATTTAAAACTGTAATTGTTGATACAATAGAATATTGTAGCAGGAAAAGATGATTTAAGGGGACAATCGTTCCAATCGTTCTCTCTTCTCTCTCCTCAAGAGAAAAAAAAAACAGATCTACTTTCCGGTTTCTTTTCTTGTTTTAGATCTTCATTGCAGGTTTGGTTTTTATTCAATAAAGTGGGGGTGAGCGAGCTTTCTTCTCCGACAGCTGCGTATGGTTAATCTGGTTCGTGATGCATCTGTGGCTTCTATCTCGACATTTTTGAGAAATCTCCCCGGCTAAATCTTCTGGTTATGGACGTCGGAGGCATGGTGGTGGAGTTTTCTTGCGGCTCATATGTTTGCGGTGGGTGCTGTGGGTTGCGGCGGAAGTCATGAAGGCGGATTGGTGGGTTTAGGCTGTTTGTTGAGACGATTAACGACTTTTCTTGTAGATCTGTTTCGGCTAATCTTGGATCTTGGCCGTGGAGGCTTGGTTTGAGCCACTAAACCTCTCAGCTTCCAAGTTTTAGTTTTCGTCTAACCGGATTTGAGGTTGGCTTTGCTCGTACAAGGTTTTGTTTGCTTGACAGATCTGGAGTCTGGGTGTTAGATTTTTAGGTTCTCTCTTTTTGCTAGGTTAAGGATTAGAGGGATTGGGTTCCGGATTTTCTAGGTTTCGGTTCATACCGGAAGAAGTGTTGTAGGTTCAGGTTTGTCGTCGGGATCGACTTGGCGTTGGGAACTGATTACTTCTGTCATTGAGTTTGTCCTTGCCGTCGTAGCCGCGAAGCAGTGCTTCTTGTAATCGCTGGTACTATTGGACGTGTTTCCTTGTTTTCCGATCAACCTCCGGGTCCGATCTCGGGTCACCGGATTTGTCAGTCGTTACCTTCTTATTTTGTACCCGTTTGGTTGTTGTAAGGCCTTGCCTAAAGCCCATTTTGGGAT
>Ga0041059_1003681_pt1 | contig 10196 bp, 6 predicted proteins | sample AraColnosormetaG_FD_56232 | JGI IMG/M metagenome (GOLD analysis project Ga0041059, IMG submission 56232) | Arabidopsis roots microbial communities from North Carolina, USA - Col MF nosort | ecosystem: Host-associated > Plants > Roots > Unclassified | place: USA: North Carolina | collected 2013-09-02 | reverse complement strand
TGGTTTAGAGTAATTGTATATATACTCTCATTGTAACACATTTATTCTTCGAGGAAATAGAAAATCATTCTACAATTCTCTTTGTTCATGATTTCTAATATATATTGTCTCTTACATCTTCCGCTAGCTGTTTCAATTCATCTGTGATGACTTTTCCGGTAAATCCTTGGCAAACTTTGTACAACGGGAGCATGATTCTGAAGGCGTATAGGCGACAGTCTTCTTGATTCAATTGTGAGGCAAATGCTTTGTAGACGTTGAAGACTCTCATCTGAAGAGAGTCCATATTAAGAGCTATCAAGCCCATTCTTTTGAGCAAACTTCCAATCAATACATTTTTCACATCGTTTTCACTGTGTTGGCCTGAAGAAAGAGCCAGAAAATTAGACTTTCAGGTTGCACTGAGGAACACCACTTGCTCATCATTGTCAAGACTGGACCAGAATTCTATTGTCTCTGTTTTTTTTATTTATATTGATATATTTTTTTAAGTAACGATGTATGGTTGATTTTAAAATTTTGAATATTTTATCTGTAGTATACTGTTGGTCGATTTTTTATAGTTAAATTTTTTAAATTTCAAGTTATATTTATTTTGTTAATATTGTATGCTTTTTTTGTATTTTTGGTTGTATAATTGTATTTTGATTGTTCATTTTAGGATTTCATTCGTGATATACTTTTCTTTATATATATCGATCAAAACCCGTCGTTCTATATAAACCCGTCTATATTATCTTCTTAGCTAAATTATTAGTGTTACAAAATCCAAGAAAATAAATTATTATTGTTTTAAATCCAATAATTCATGGATTTTGTTTTTGAAGATATATGGAAGATTGTGTAGAGATTTTTAGAAACAAATTAGGCAAAATATTGTTTGGTTAATATCATTTTAAAATTTTGTAAAACTAAATAATAAATGCGAGTGACAGTCATTATAAATAAATCTCAACTACAAGATTTATTTCACAAAATGGCTGCAAAATGTATATTTAGATTTTTAACCAAACCAAACCAAACCAAAATAATTTTAGGTTTGGGTGTAAACAAATAAATTTGAAGGTGTAACTCAAATCAACCTGAATTACCTAACGGTTTGGTAATCCTACTTGTGGTTTCAATGAATAATGTATACCACAGGTCCACACCATGAATCCATGATAAATACAAAATTCATGAAAACATTTGGAATTAACTAAAAAGAGCTTACTAATGATTTAAAAGATAATAGAAAACCGCAGCAATGGTGGCCACTTCAACGCCAGAATGACACCAAGAGTCCCCCCAAACACTTCAGTGTTATATACAAACCAATGTGGCTTTGAGTATTCAACAATGAAGCGTTAAAGGGAACTCATGTGGACATTTGACTTTCTTCTTCTTGCTCTGTCATGATACAAACAACACTAACACTGCATGCCTATTTATATATTATTGCAAAGAGTCTCTAATTCTTCCTTCTTTTTCAATGAGAATTTTCATAATGGGACCAATAATCATATATTCGAATCATACAATCAAAGAACATGTGGGAATTTGAAAGTTGAATCGAGTCGAAATTTTGGGCCTCGTTCTTAGATATTTGACCGAATATTTATCTTGTCCCTAAGTTTGCTTGAAATATTTTGAAACGACATAAGTATTCTCTGCATGGACTCTTTCCTCTGATATGTCTTTTCTCCTTCATTTTTTTAATTTCCACTCACTGCTATTACCAAATATTCCCCATTGATTAATGTTTACAAATCAGAACAGTGAATTACATGTATAAGCTATGTATCCTACGCTCCATTGAATGATGATAAAGGCCAAACATATAGTTGGGAAAGAGAAAAAAAAAAGTAGTACTCTCTTTTAGCAAGTAGTAATAAATTTTGGAGGATAATTGTCCTGATCGATGAATGTAAAATCATACCGAGAGAAACAAAACAAAAATTGGAGGAAGATTATATTTACTAATTTAATTTTCATAATTTTACTTCATTGTTTTTGCATTTTATTAACTTAATTTTCTACGAATTATAATTAATAATAATGTAAATTGATTGTTTTCATAAGATATTAATGTAAACTGTTTTTGTTAATTTAGTTTAGGTTCCCAACTTAGGAGGAGAGAAAACTCTCTGATTATATAGATGATTTGACATTTATTGATATTAAAAGTGGCATTATATCATATATATATTTTTTTTTTACATGTATGTGAAAATATTATATACTTTATGCCTAAAAGTATGCAAAACCTAATATTTCATTTTTAAATATCATTGAAAATGGTAGAGGCAAATTGAAAATATATTTTATACAATTTTTTCAATATATATGAAAAAATTGTATTAAGTAAGAATCATATATCACGGTAGTCATTATCAGGGAGTCCTTAGCAAAAAAAATTGAAAAATAAATCTGTTAACCTTTACAATAATAAGGGATTTATGTTCCTACGTCATGCATATAATTCAGTTAATCGATTCCGTCATCATCTATTTGACTTTTCATCTATTCAGTGAGATATTTTTGGTATACATATCATACGATGCGCCACATATGTGGCTTAGTTAGTTAGTTTTTGTTTGTTAGCTAGTTAGTTTATAAAGAACAATCGATCTTTGATAAATAAACAAAATTTTCTTTAATCGGCGCACGAACAAAATATCAATATGTTAGCAAAATTCTTGGACTTTATTGTAGAGAATTGATATCAACATCACTAATTAAGCTTTTCTCTATATTATAATTAACAAAATTTAGTGAGGACAATATTCAAGAACCGGTATGGGCACTATAAAAAGAATCTCCTTTCTATCTTGTGAAAAGCATGATTTAGTACTTTTCTTCAGAATTCGTATTCTAGTTTACTCTTTCCTTTAACCCCAATTTGCGTCTATATTCAAACTTCAAAGTGCTCTCCTTGGTGACCATAATCTTTGATCGCTCTCTATCTCTGTCTCAAAGGATTTGAGGATTATTCTCTATGCCTTTTAACAATATAGAGAAACTAAATCGACCTTTTTAACCTTATATATGTCAACCTCTTGTATACATATTTCCACGTGTGATATACTTGCAAGAAAATGAAAGTTACAATAACAATTTGTCAAAAAAAAACATCTTCAGCTGAATAATAGTATAATAGTACATTAAATAAAATTCATTGTATGCATCAAGTAGCAGCTCTAGCGGTAATTTTTCACATACGGAAGCAACAGAATAACTTCTATCACAACTCGCAGCCAATCGCTCCAACGATCATCTTCAAGAACATCACCCCCGCCAAGTCCGTAACACTATCTCTTCTGGAAGACTAAGAAATTATTGGCGGAAGCTTATGCTCCTTTGGATCCGATAGTTAAACACCAAATTTTGTGTAGCTTTATTGTAGACTTATATTTTTTTGTTGCCAAATTACTCTCTTATAGGTAATAATTTCTTGCAATGCCTTAACTTTCATTTCTAATGATATTTAAATATTTAGCGTAAGCTTAATTTTGATGAACGAAGTGGTCGTGAAGTGGGAAGAAGACGAATGTGTTAGTTTAGTTACCATAACTATTTCTATCCTTGTAAAAGTCTTGTAACTCTATGAAATCTAAACACCCTGTTTCAACTTTCAATATCAAATTTAGGCCTAAAGTTTCTTTCTGTAGAATCAAAACTTAAGGACCCTTAATTTTTTAATGAGAAAACAACTATAAATCTGACCAAGACCTATAGTTTAGTGGTTTACATTAGCTAGTGTCATCATTGTATTTGTATCACCACTTTGAATTCGTCTCACATATTACTTGTTATTGAAAAAAATATATCTATAGTACGAAGAGCTTACTAATGTAAAAGAACCCATAAAACGGCTGCAATGGTGGTCACTACGCCAGAATGACACCAAGAGTCCCCCCAAACACTTCAGTGTTGTATACAAACCAATGTGGCTTTGAGTATTTAACAATGAAGCGTTAAAGGGAACTCATGGGGACATTTGACTCTCTTCTTGTAGCTCTGTCCTGATATAAACAACAATAACTTCATACCTATTTATATATCAGTGCTAAGGGTCTCCAGTTCTTCCTTTTTCAATGAGAATTTTCATAATGGGACCAATAATCATATATTCGAATCATAAAACTAAAGAACGTGTGGAAATTTGAAAGATGAATCGAGTCGAAATGTTGGGCCTTGTCCTTAGATATTATTTGACCAAATATTCATTCTATATTCCTTCGATTAATTTGCTTGAAATATTTTGAAACGACAGAAAATTCTTTACATGGACTCTTTTTTAATTGCTGCCACTCATCATATTCCCAACGTAATTTCCGATTAAAGAAAAAAATATGATCAGACCATTTAATCTTACCATACAAAGGTAGTTAAACAATATAGAATGTGGGAGTATATATTATTAGAATTTTACTTTGGAAAAAATATGGTAGAATATTGTATAGACTAAAGAAAGTGGTACTACTTCATATTTTTCATAAACGATCCATACAAAGGTAAGCATTAATTTATTTCAGCTGATCGACTTTAACATCATTTATTTGAGGGGACTTTCACCTTTTCCATGCAATATCTAGTTGGTACATATCATACGATGCGCCACATATGTAGGCAGCTAGTTTTCGTTTTTCATCATTTCTTTAATCAGTGCGGGACAAAATGTCAAATAAAATGGATTTTTGGTAATGAAAAAATATCAACATCCATAAGCTTTTCTCCATAGTCATAACATTAAAAATTAAAAAATATTAAAAGATTGACAAGCAGGAGAATGTAGTGAGAAATAACCGTTATGGGTACTAAAAGCATATAAATTATAAAACAGAATCTCTACGTGTTTTGCATCCTTTCTATCATGTGAAAAGCCGTATGGACTTTTCTTCAACATTCGTATTCTTTTTACTCTTTCCTTTAACCCAAAATTGCGTCTATATTCAAAAAGCTTTCCTTGGTCATCATCTTATGATCTCTCTGTCTCGCTATCTCTGTGTAATAATAGACATATGTATGGAGATTATCCTTTAAGCCTTTAACTATAGTCTATATATAAAGAAACGTAACTACTTTCATCTTCTCAAAACTTACATCAACCTCTTGTACTCGTATAGTCGTATTCCACTCATAGTACATGAAATACTCAAGAAACAATATTCTTGGTTGGATGTCTCCTAGAGTTCCTCTGAGCACTTCATTGGGGATACAATTTTTCTAAATGATTATCCACTGAAGTGTTTGGGGGAACTCCCGGACCCATTCAACGGATTTCCGCAGGTCGAGACGAGATTTTATATGGTAAACACTTCCATCTTATCATTTTAGATGTTTAAGGTTTTAATTGTTGTTTGAATGGCTTAAAGATATAAAGGTCAAAGCATTTGAGAACACATTTTCGTAATGTTAAATACGTATAAGCGGTTGTCGAGGTTTATCCATAGATATGGATAAACATAGTGTACATTACTCTAGTTGTGCAATCCAAATTTAAAATCAGACAGCTTTGCATTAAATACCTACGTAAATCAGTAAATCAAATCTTAACTATTACTATCAAACCGGGTTTTGATCAATTGGAGATATCTTCACATAATCAAACGTCTCATAGCTTGGATTTGATAAACAATTAACTATGTTCCACATAAATAATTCGCATTCGTCGAATTTGGAATACAAATCCCTAAACCCATGTCTCTCCAGCTTGACACATTCATTCATGCAGCTTCTAAACGTTGTGTAGTCTTCAAAAGAGTGAGATAAAACAACAGGAAGTCTTCAAAGTGGTCGGGTGGTTCATGTGAGTAGGAATGGTCTGTCATATAGTTCGTCAGCGGGTTCTTCAGAAAGTCTTTCAGCTAGTCCATCAGCAAGTTCTTCATAAAGTTTATCAGCTGGTCCATCAGTGAATCCATTAGCTTTCACGTCAACTCTCATTCTTATATCAGCAATTCATTGAAAAAATGTTATCCGTTCGGTAACTTTTTTTTACTGAAGTGTTTAGAGGAACTCCGGATGATATTTGGTATTTTCAAGTTATTCAAACATCGTCGGGTAGTTTCCTATTGTTATTACTTACTAGCATTTTTGTTAATTAACAATTTGTTTATTCTATCTATTTTCCAAATTTGTTATAGTTACTTTAGTCATATGCAATATCTGAATTTAGTCATTGGAAAAAACTTCATAGCCATGGGATTTTCTCTCCCAAATCTTAGTAATTTTGTCGAAAATTAATTTGGGATGAATGTGCACCAAAACAAAATTAGTTGTGAATTATGATTGCAAAATGAAACAACTTAAAACTCGGTGACAATGATATTTCCGTCCCTCATTGGGGAGGATTTATGACACATTAGGAAAATTACTAATAATTCTTTGTCATACAAATACCCCTAACATATTTGTGGTAACCATTTTGGTTTAGAAAAAAAATATATATATATTTGTTCTTCAAAATATTCACCATTTATAAATAATGCTTTGTCAAAAAGTAGATATGTGGACCCTTACAATTCTTCAAATATTCCTACTCCTATAAGAACTAAGAACAATATAGAATTAGAACAAACTTGAAAGAAAAAAAGTATTAAACAAACTTGTTATCATCAAAACTAAAGAGGACTATTAAAGAAGAATACAAATGAAAATGTCCACAAAATCTGATTTTGATAAAATAGAAATAATATATGGAAAATCAAACAAGCACACAGCTATATGTCACCTTTTCCAGGGAAAAAAAACAAAAAAAAATGCATGCACTCATAAAACCTAACTATCTCTGTCGCTACTTCACCGAACACGTCGACATCGTCTACTAGACAACACCGGATCAGCAACCGGAGTTCTTACTCTCTGTTTCGCCGTGAAAGAAGAGGAAGAAGATGTCAATTTCATAACCGAGTTTGAAATAGAACCCGACTTCAACGTCATCTCCAACTCTTCAAGAGTAGATAACACATCAGACATCTTTGGCCTCAACTTAGGTTCTTGATTAAGACATTGCAACGCAGTATTAGCAGTCAAACAAGCTCCTTTGTGAGGATATTGTCCCCCAAGCTTTGTGTCCATTATCCTAAACACTTTCCTTTTGTCTCCTAAGTAAGGTATTGCCCAATCAACCAGATTTCGTTCCACTCCTACTTTCGTTTTGTCTACGGTCAGACGTCCCGACAGTAACTCTAGCAAGACCACACCGAAGCTGTAGACGTCACTTTTGGCTGTTATCCGACCAGTGGCAACGTATTCAGGTGCTGCATAGCCTTGAGTTCCCATCACTTGGGTTGATACGTGTGTTCTGTCTCCGGTTGGTCCTACTTTCGCCAATCCAAAATCAGAAAGCTTTGCATTGAATTCCTACGTAAAGATGGACATATAAATCAAACGGAAGTGCTCGGTCAAAACCAAAACTTAAACCATAATATGTCATGAACCGATTAGTTTTATTTTTCAATCAAACTCAACATATTATTTTGTTTGGTTTGCATTAAATCTCAAAATTTCTATGATTGAAATTTGATGAACAAAAACATGTAAATTTGTTATCCAGTTGTACCGAATCAAGTAGAATATTGGAGGCCTTGAAGTCTCTGTATATGACTTGAGCTTCATGAAGGAAAGCAAGCCCTCTCGCCGCACCGATAGCCACTTTAATCCTTGTTCTCCACGGAATCGGTTCTGCCCCACCTACACATAATAGTCCTGATTTCAACTTTTTAAAATAAATGAAAATTTGTGAATATAAAACCAACTAAATTTTCTAAATCTGTTATACAATAACAACTATACATTTGAATCTTGCTATCACATTCGCAAAGGCTCTCGAGATAATTTGAGCATTGATCTTTACTTGAGAGACAAGTTTTCTTACGTCTAAAGAGATGATTCTCCAAGCTTCCCTTTGGCATGTACTCATACACCAAAAGCCGAATATGATCACCCTTCGAGCAATATCCAATTAGTTTCACAAGATTCATATGGTGAAGCCTCCCAAGACAATCAACCTCCGCCTGTTAAATCAACAATTCCTTATTTAGGTTTCGATTTTGGTTTCTACGGCTAAAGACCTAAAACTGATTCAGAGGATAATTAATTATATAAGCGTACCAACCACTGCCTGTGTCCTTGAAACCCTTCTTCTTTAAGCTTTTTGACAGCAACGACCATGCCTGACCCTGGTTTTGAAGGCGATAAAGTGCGTTCATCGATCCATCCTTTGTAGACATAACCGAAACCGCCTTCACCGATAACACTATCGGGTCTGAAATTCCTAGTGGCTGTCTTTAGCTCGTTAAACGTAAATGCCTTTAGCGTGGGCGATGCTAAGAGCTCTCCTTCACTTCTAGGCGTTTGAAGAGACGCCACACTCGTGTCATCGTTGTAAGATGATGATTGTATTGTTAAGCTTGAAAGCCGAGACGATTGACTTCTTTTGGCAGAGATTCTTGACGAACCTGATGAATCAACAGTTAATCAAATCAAAGATGTCTCAACTCAATTTAAGACTTTATAATCAGAAATAAGATATGACAAGAAGTAGAGAAATCTTAGAGAAGAGAGATGTTTGGTTGCATACCACGATAAGGACTTTCTCTATTACCTACTTTTGCGGAAAACCCAAAGCAATTTCCCATTAGAAAAACTCAGAGAAAGTAAATAAAACTTGGATGCAAGAATTGAAATAAAAATTATCATATCCAATGTAGCAAATAAAAAGTTTCATATACAGGACAAAAGATTAAAAGTAAAACAGAGAGAAGATGGGAAGAAGAAACAGAGGATAGAGACATTGCAATGAGAAAGAAAACAGGGCAGAACAAAAACAACATAAAAGACAAAAGTTGAAGTAATATGAGAATGGTCAAACAGAAACAAACGTGTGCAACACTCATCTCTGATTTGGTCTGCTTTCACTTCCAAAGATGCATATCCAAAATATGGTTAATTTATTTCAATGCGTGACTCGATCACGAACATTACTTTTGAGAGATTATGGTTTAACTATATATAAGATGAAATAATTCCCATTTTAATACTCCTTAAGAGATAAGTATTTGCAGAAAATCATAGAGGCATTATAATTTGAATTGGATGTAAAGAAGCAGCGAGTAGTGACCGCAGCATCATCAAATCATCATATCATCTTTGTCTTCGTAAATAAAAGAAAATGAGAATACATATACGAGTGAAATTTCATCGACCTCCTGCGACTGGTCCCATTCATTAGTCATTGGTTGCCAGCGAATGCTAAAATTACAAAAAAAAAAACTAGTTAATTTAATATACAATAAAAATAAAACTAAATAAATAAATTTGATTTTAATCAGCAATTTAAAATAAAATGAAAAATTAAGTTTATTTTAATTAAATTAATTTGAGTTAAATTAAATTAAACTATAATAAATTAAATCTAATAGTATAAAATTAAAATTTATTTTAAGTTAATGAATTATCTAATTAAATTTTTTTAAAATAAATGCTTAGTTTCTTAAGAATGTATAGTACATAACAAATGGAATATAAAATTCCATCGAAGAAGTAATTGATACTTTCCGCATTACATTCCTGTGGTCAATGTATGTTCGGCGTGTCCATTGGAAGTGAATACTTCATTAGGGAACTAAACCTCTATGCACATGGCCACATAACAAGTTCTTCTTTACAGGTAATTATTTATTTGGTTAGAGTCATTGAATTATTATGTATTACATTTTAAAACTAATTGTTCTTAGAGAAGTGGAATTGCGTGTTGGCATATGAAGAACCGTCACCCTAAATGTCAAAGATTTAAAATTTGCGTATAAGAAAATATCCTTAGAATATTACAGTAACCAATAAAACATTAGATTAAGGAAATGCACATGATCCCATGAAGATTCTTGAATTAATTAGTCCAAAATGACACATTTTACAAGCTTAACCTCGGTGTTTGGTTGTCAACGTTAGAATACGAAGATAATCCTCTTGCCCTCTTGGCTTTCAGATTCTGTCGCTTTCTTGTTCCCCAGTCAATTTTTATTCCACCCGGCGCTAGACTAATCATCAATGGAAACTTTATCACCTTTTCATTTTCCGAAAAGTTTTTTCTAATGCTATGCAATTCCATTTTAACTCGTTTAGTCATTGTTAATACTCGTATAGGTTTTAATTTACCAGTCAAATGAGGTCTTTTTACACATATTCGGAAAAAAAAAAAAAAAAAAAAA
>Ga0041059_1003680_pt1 | contig 10200 bp, 9 predicted proteins | sample AraColnosormetaG_FD_56232 | JGI IMG/M metagenome (GOLD analysis project Ga0041059, IMG submission 56232) | Arabidopsis roots microbial communities from North Carolina, USA - Col MF nosort | ecosystem: Host-associated > Plants > Roots > Unclassified | place: USA: North Carolina | collected 2013-09-02 | reverse complement strand
AGGTGTGCATTCAATAAGCTGGTCAAAGGAAGCCTCATCAAACACATTTCCAGAATATCATCGGGAAGATAAACGTGCTTGCGGTAATCCTGGCCCGAGTCTGCTAGATATTTTCTATTATTCTTCTTCCAGAACCTCTCTCTAACCCCATAAGAAAAACAATCTAACCTAGTTTCTTCAGTTCCACAAATTGTCATCAATCCCTTACCCTCCTCACTAGCACTAGACCATCTCTTATTACTTGAATCCTCAAAATCCTCACCCGTATCAGCAACTCTGCAACCAACACTGATACTTAAACAATTCACCGCTCCCCTTGCAATCTCTTCATCTTCCACCACCTCAGTTTTATGAATCTTTTTCTTCAACTTCTGGCTAACACTTTTCACAAGCCTCCTTGACACGGTTAAAACCTCCAGATCCTGCCGTATAGACTCCTCCACTCCCAATGGTTTCTCAGAAATCATCATCCGTCATCTAACAAACTTCACGCCAAGAGAAGCAACCTGCAAATGCAGATCACAATTACGATTCACAGAAATCAAATTTGATAGCACCAAGAAAAGAGCAAGTGGACACAACAAAAACAATAAATTTGTCCAAAATGTAAATAACTGAAGCTGATGATCAAAAAGCATTTGTGTGAGATCATCCACATTATAGCGAGATCCACTTATTCTATAAACCAGTTAATGAGAGATTAAACATGTAAAAGCAAACTCTAACTCCAATATTCCGACAAAGTAACCTGTTCATTACCAGCTCCAGAAACTACAAATCTGAATCGTAGCACCAAACTACAAGTAGTTTTTGAAATTTCGCTTCTGAAAGTAACCAAATCGAAGAACTCACTTACATTGAGCAAACTCCGGAGATTCGAAACGAGATTCATACATAGACAGAGTTGTTTCTCCAAATCCAAAGCAGATTTTAGAAATCACCGAAGAAAATTGAGAATTCGAAGACCTAAAAGGCTAAAAAGGAAGGAACAATTTCGCTTTCCCTTTTCGTTTTATTTTAATTTTTAAGTCATGTAGGAGACAGGAGAGACTGAATTGTTGTCTTTCTCGCAAATAAAAGAAGAAGAAAAATAAAGAGGTGCTAAGATGTAATTTTGCTAAGTAATTTGTAATTAGCATATCACAAAAATAGTATAAGATAAAAAATAATTTGGGCTTGAAATTTAGTAATACAGCAAATATTTAGAAATTAATACTTAATAAATTGATATATTAATAAACACAATAAAATAAATATTGTAAATCAGCTATTGACATATAGTTGAAATATGAAAATTTTACAATATATTTAGTTATGAAAATCTTGGACTGAGATAAATCCTACTAATTGTGAAATTTTTGACAGAGAAATCCTACTAGTAATCTTGGACAGAACAATCCTACTATTTTGAAAATCTTGGACTGAGAAATTTCATCTTTCAAATGGATGTTCTCATTTAGGCTACTAAGAATTTCGGAGAAGAATTGGGCAGAAGCAGTTTTGATATTTGTACTAGTTTTTATTCACTAAATTAAAACAATAATTTATATGTCTATATCTAAAAAGATTAATTTTACTATTCTTAACAAAAATTGACAAAAAATAATAATTAAAATGTCTTATTGGTCAATTAAATATAGCATGTATTAACTTTAAGAAAACCATTTAGTATGATTACAACTAATTAAAAAGCCATTGAACGAGTGGTTGGATTGAAATTGAACCAACCAATACCTCAATCTTTTGTCTGTCTCCTTATTGCTTTATTATTTATTAAGCTTCCGCACTATTTCAATATCTATTATTTCTCAAAATTCTACACTAACTATTAGTAAATCCATGTTATATAACAGAACAAAAAACATTCTGACCAAAATTTGGTTAGTTTATACAAAAACAAAAAAAATAGTAAAATCATAAGAGGGTGGTCGAATTTGAGGAAGATGATGAAAATGAATTTTTATTTATTGATTTTTTTTTTTTGATATCCATAGGAGAAGCACTCTTTTAGGATATATGTCCTGTCCCGCAAAAATCTGATTTGTGAGAATCACATTTCAAAAAAAGTTGGGTGAGAAGAAAAACAAATCTTTTTTTTCTTTTGTCTCTAAAAATGAAACAAGAGAAAATTAATCTTACAATTTCCTTAACGTTTGCTTTTTCCTTCAACATCTTTGGAATCAATTCAAACGCGATAGAGAGTCTCTAATGGTCGATGTGATGGATACAGATGAAGAAGCCACAGGAGATGCAGAGAACCGTGATGAAGAAGTTACCGCAGAAGAACCGATTCACGATGAGGTTGTGGATGCGGTGGAGATTCATGAGGAAGAAGTGAAAGAAGATGATGATGATTGTGAAGGATTGGTGAGCGATATCGTATCGATTGTCGAGTTTTTGGATCAGATTAACGGTTATCGAAGAACACAACAAAAAGAATGTTTTAATCTCGTTAGACGATTGAAGATTCTTATTCCATTTTTGGATGAGATTCGAGGTTTTGAATCACCAAGTTGCAAGCATTTTTTAAATCGTTTGAGGAAAGTGTTTCTTGCTGCCAAGAAATTATTAGAAACTTGCAGCAATGGCAGTAAAATCTATATGGTAAAACTCATTTTGGTGACAATTTTTTGATTGATTGTCTCCTACGTAACCTTTAATTGTGTTACGGTTATTTTGATTATAGGCATTGGATGGCGAAACAATGATGACGAGATTTCATTCGATTTACGAAAAGTTGAATCGTGTTCTTGTTAAAGCTCCTTTTGATGAATTAATGATTTCTGGTGATGCGAAAGACGAGGTAAATTATGTGTTCCCTTTCCGGGTGCGATGTACGGGTCTCGGCCCAAAACTTTTCGGATATTTAACCTAAAAGTTTTTTTTTCTTTCTTTATCTACACTGTGTAGTTTCTGTAATGAGCCATTTTATTTTTGTGGTAGATTGATTCATTGTGTAAACAACTGAAAAAAGCAAAAAGAAGAACAGATACACAAGACATAGAGCTAGCAGTAGACATGATGGTGGTATTCTCAAAAACCGATCCTCGAAACGCAGATAGCGCGATAATAGAGAGGCTAGCGAAAAAGCTTGAGCTACAAACAATTGATGATTTAAAGACAGAAACTATAGCCATACAAAGCTTAATCCAAGACAAAGGAGGTTTGAACATAGAGACTAAACAACATATCATTGAGCTTCTTAACAAGTTCAAGAAGCTTCAAGGTCTTGAAGCTACCGACATTCTCTACCAACCCGTCATCAATAAAGCAATCACCAAGTCAACGTCTCTAATATTACCTCATGAGTTTTTGTGTCCTATAACACTCGAAATAATGCTTGACCCGGTTATCATCGCCACTGGACAGGTAATTGAACTTATGGTTTGGTTCAAACTTCCTTGGTACGTACTTGAAACTAACATAATAATATGTTTGTTTTATAGACATATGAGAAGGAGAGTATACAGAAATGGTTTGACGCAGGACATAAGACTTGTCCTAAAACAAGACAGGAGTTAGATCATCTCTCTCTTGCACCTAACTTCGCTTTAAAGAACTTGATTATGCAGTGGTGTGAGAAGAACAATTTCAAGATTCCAGAGAAAGAAGTAAGTCCTGACTCACAAAATGAGCAGAAAGATGAGGTCTCTTTGCTGGTGGAAGCGTTATCGTCAAGCCAACTGGAAGAACAACGAAGATCAGTGAAGCAGATGCGTTTGCTAGCCAGAGAAAATCCCGAGAACCGCGTTTTAATAGCGAATGCAGGAGCGATTCCTTTGTTAGTTCAACTCCTTTCTTACCCTGATTCAGGAATCCAAGAAAACGCGGTAACGACATTGTTGAATCTATCTATCGACGAGGTCAACAAGAAACTCATTTCAAATGAAGGAGCTATTCCAAACATTATTGAAATCCTTGAAAATGGAAACAGAGAGGCAAGAGAGAACTCTGCTGCAGCTTTGTTTAGTTTATCGATGCTCGATGAGAACAAAGTAACTATCGGATTATCGAATGGGATACCGCCTTTAGTCGATTTACTACAACATGGGACATTAAGAGGGAAGAAAGATGCTCTCACTGCACTCTTTAACTTGTCTCTTAACTCAGCTAATAAAGGAAGAGCTATCGATGCTGGTATTGTTCAACCTTTGCTTAACCTTCTTAAAGATAAAAACTTAGGGATGATCGATGAAGCGCTTTCGATTCTGTTGCTGCTTGCATCACACCCTGAAGGACGTCAAGCCATTGGACAACTCTCCTTCATTGAAACACTTGTGGAATTCATCAGACAAGGCACCCCGAAAAACAAAGAGTGTGCGACCTCGGTGCTGCTTGAACTAGGCTCTAACAACTCGTCTTTTATCCTCGCAGCGCTTCAATTCGGAGTTTATGAATATCTGGTAGAAATAACCACCTCTGGAACAAACAGAGCTCAGAGAAAAGCAAATGCTCTTATACAACTCATAAGCAAATCTGAACAAATTTAGACTTGTTCTAAACATTTTCATCTTCTACTGTAATTATAGGTTTCATAATTTTTTTATTTTTTTTCATTCTGTATCAAACCAGTGTCTGTTGTATATTTGTATATCCTCTTCCATTTAGTCATATACTATTTGATTTTCCTCTCTGTAATTTCTAACTCTCACGTTGATAATTCCTCAAAGTTGATTGTTGTATAAAAAGGTGGAAACACCACACGGATCCACCAGATAAACCTTTCTAAGCCTGAAAGGCATCACAGTCGAATTCATAACGTTTAAACGAGAGCGCTAAATGGGAGTGTGCGCTTCTTGTGTACGCCTAAAGGCTCGCTTCCTGTTAGTCGAAAGAAAGCAAGCAAGCCACTACTTGTGTTGCAGGCTGTACAAAGCAAGAGGCTTAATCTCTCCTCTGTTGAAACCAACTTCATTGACGTAAATCTCTAGGATTTTCTGTTCCATTTCTAAAAACCGAATTCGTTTTCAAAGCAAGAGGCTTTTCAATCTACTCATCTAACTAACTCAAGCTACTAAAGAAACACCAAAACTGCATTTGATGAACAAAACATTCTGTAGATAAAGCTTATCTCAATGTAAAAGCAATCAAGAAAACAAAACATCCATGGATTTAATCGAAATCCACAAGCAAAAACAATACCAAAATAAATTTCAAGAAACCAAATCTCTAGTTTTCGGTTTCATACAAAAACACACCTCAGTTTCAGATTCTCCTACCCTTTCGTGTAGTAACACTCTTCATCGCACTTACAGCGACATTAAGCGGAAGCGGTGGCTTCCTATTCTCCTTAGCCATACTCCTCAGAGAATACCTCGGTATACTACTACTCTCAACCATAGACACCACCGTCTTCTTGATGCTCTCCTTCTTCGCCGTTCCTCGTCTCTTATTCGTCATCGGTTCATGATTAACTCCGAGATTATAAGGAGTTCCTTTCACAACTCCTCCTTCTACAGCTTCTTCTCCTTTCTTCCTCCTCAATCTCTCGTTCCGTTTAGCCGAATACTCCTCGTAAAACCTCCCTCTCTCGAATAACGGAACTGAATTCTTTGCCAAACTCTCCAAATTCGAAGACTTTTTGCGATCCTCTTCTTCAGCAAACTCGTCTTTCACCATCTTTGCTAAAGCATGTATCTCGCTAGAGATTGATGAGTATTTGATTTGGGGTTTAGGGTTTAGATCTACGTCACTCAATCTTCGTCCCGGCTTTAGAAAACCTAAATTTGACGGGAATCAAGCAAAGAAAACGAGAGAAGAAATCGAAACTGAATCGAATTGATCGAGAAATTTGAAATTACCTGGCGATGGGGTTTGGAGAGAAGAGTGAAGGACTTGACGTGAACGGAGACGGATCGGAGATTTGGGAAGCGGTGGTTTCAGGTAAGATCTCATCTTCGACATAGCCAAAAAGCTTCTTCAAGAGATTTCGAATTTCTGAAAATAGAGAAAGAGAAAGAAGATTTGTTTGACAGCTTTATGAGAGAAGGAGCGCCTCTAAGGTCTAACGGTTGTATTAATTTGATCCGACGGTCAAGATTGCTTGAGATTTCAGATGGAAATGATTTATTTCCAAATTAAAACCGTTTTTGATTATTGAGAAAAAAACATTACCTTGTTTCGGACAAGTCTACGAGGTTAGCTACTTTACTCGTGGACTTTACAGGTTAATTGTAAAGAGAAAGGTTTATATAAAAAGATATTATTGTTTATGAGTTATGACTATTAATAGTCAATAGGAAACAAATACTAATTTTTTGCAAAGTGCATAAACAGCTCATACTATCACTAAAATTTATACTATTTCCTAACAAATTTTTTAATGGAGTCAAGTTAAAATTATGTTAAATAACTAACGTTGTTTGTTTGTTGATGTCGGATCTTGCATAAAGTTATAAAAAAAAAACTTCACATATTAAACTTGAATTAGTCAAATGGTCAACTTTTAAATTTGGTTAAATGGTCAAATTTAACATTAATTTGTAATTACTAGTTTTTTCCAAAGTGTCTAACTAGCTAGAATTCTAACACAAAAATAATTATTTTCTAACAATTTTAAATGGAGTCAAATTTCAAATTATGTTTACTTGAGAATTATCACTGTTTGTTGGTGTGGGATTTACCCATTACATTTTAATCTGGTTATTTCATAAAGTCCAACAAATCACATACTAAACCTTTTTTTTTTGCTAGGAGAAATCACATACTAAACTTAGTTTAGTCAAATGTTCAAAGTCTTAAATTGGTCAATTGGTCAACACTCAACACTAATTTGTAATTTAATTAGTAAATTAATGGCTTTTAGGGAAATTATAAAGTGGAGATAAATATCATCATGATAGGCCATCTTGTTCTTGGCAAGATAACAAAGCACCATGCTATATATATATTTTTTCTATCATTATTATCCTGTTATTTACCCAATTTGATCAAGCAATGTACTAGCACGTACTCTGTGGTTGTATCTCGTCAAAAAACTAAAATTTATTTTCAATCGCATTCGATTGTTGTCATGATGACAAACCCATAGCAAGTCAAATTACATGTCTTATCCTATATAATGTCTTTAAAAATCACTCTATGAACATATGTAAATGAGTTTAGTCATAAGTTTTCTATATAGTAAAGTTTGAGCAGAAGGTGAAGAATGTAACCAAAGTGATACCCTTTCAACGAGGAGCTTCTTTCTCACGCTTATGAATTGGATACATGGTTTTGCTTTAAGCATAAATATTTGTATTAATTTTTCACTGAATTTAATTGCACGCATCATTACAAAATAATGATTTTTATCTGCTACTTATAAAAATATGTGAAATTTTTTTATCTGTCATGGAAATATGATTTATGTATTTATATGATTTAAGATTTGAAAAAATTCTTAAATAATGAAAATTACAAATATATATATAATTCAGATATTGAATTACTTACTGGATTTTTAAAACGAAAACAAAATTAATGACTTTATTATATTCTGAAGAAAAAAGGAAAATATATACAAACAGAGACGAAAAAAGGAAACTTCGGGCAGGCTTTGATAGCAAGTAAAAGTATGTGCAACTAACAAAACCTACCTGGTCTTGGATTAGAGTCTATCTCTCTTATAGTCTTTATATAACCACATCAGGGAGATCGAGAGACCATTCCAACAATTACTAATTTCTCTCCTCTTTCGTTGCTTTTGAAACCCTAGTTATTACCGAGAGATCAAACAGAGAACGATGCAGAGGCGAGAGTTCTTGGAGTTGTTCGAGGCAGCACTTAGAGCGGCTAAGTCTGTGAAAGGTGCTGAGAGTTCTCCAGAGGTATTGAGGTTTGTCGATGCTATGAATCGTTTGAAGGAAGCACCTAAGTCACTTGTTTGTGACGTGGTCTGCAAAACCTCCATGGGGAAGGGTTTGGGATTCTTCATTGATCACAAAAACCCTAAAATTCGATCGGAAGGAAGGATTCTTCGGGATCTTTGGATGAAGATTCATTATGCTTCAGGTAGAGAAAAGAGTCGTGATAGAGAAACTCCGGTGAAGATTCCGACGCATTCAACGATGAAGAAGACTGGAGATTCAAAACGAGATAAAGTGCATGAGATTCTTCAATCATCTTTGGCTAAAGTCGCTACTGAGGTTGTTGACACGGAGATGAAGAGACGAGTCATGACTGTTTGTGATCCTTGGGTTGTGGCTGTATCTGTGGAATCTGCAATGTTTGAGAAATAAGGTTGTTTCATGGGACCTCAAAAAGCAAAGTACAGGTCGATTCTGTTCAACATGGGAGATAGTAACAATCCAGATTTGAGGAGGAAAGTGTTAATTGGTGAGATCAGTGGGGAGAGATTAGTGAAGATGGAGAAAGACGAGATGGGGAGTGAGAAGATTCAGAAGGAGGTTCAAAGGATTAAAGAGAGAGCAAGATTTAAGGAAGAGAGTCGCATGAAGATGCTTCTTGCATCAGCAGATATGATCATGACTTAGTTAGCTGCAGAGATTTAGTCACGAGTTTCATTATTGTATCACAAACTCGAGATATTAGTTGATTGTAATTTCAATACGATGATTGTTTCAAGTTCTTGAATGTTGTTTCTAAAAGAATCTAGTCAAAGTGTTTCGTTTCATAAAAGGAAGCTCTGCAGTTTCTGCAGTTTAAGGGGTCTTGGGTTTTTCTTTTGAATGTTTGGCTTCTATTATTACCAAGTCTTATGAAATATTTTGCTAATGACTTATTTTGTTACAAAGAATGAAATGTTGTCTTTCTGCATAAAGATTTTCTCACTATTCACAAGCCAGCTATTGTCCTTGCCATCTTCATTAAAGTTAGACGAAAAAATGATCAGTACACAACTTCTATTGATATCTGGTTGTGTTCTTGCTGAAATTATAAAAGTAAGAATCTTTAAACAATGATTCCTTGCAAATTACATTCTTTGGCTACAAAATCCTCACTGTATGAAGTTGTTGTAAACAGGTTCTTGGTATACCAACTCGAGAAGAAATCCACATTACACAGATTTTAGGTTTCCGCAGATAAAGGCACATCCGTGGTACAAGGGTTGTATCTTTTTCCTTTTACATACCATTCTCGTTTTTCAGCTTCCACTTCACACATCAATATATAAAATCGAGGCTGCTTCAATACTCTCCAAGTCTTAGATCCACAGAGGTAAGCATTGCTCTGTGAGGTTTCTTCAGTCTCTAAGAATCCAACTGAATGCTTAATATTTTGTTTTGTTTCCTCGGATTACAGCTCGGAGCTTGTGCACATCCGTTCTTTCATGAACTGAGAGAACCAAACGCTCGTTAACTAAATGGAAGGCCTTTCCCACCTCTCTTCAACTTCAAACAAGAAGTAGCTGGAGCCTCACTTGAACTAGTCAACAAGTTGATTCCAGACCATATCAAGAGAAAACTTGAATCAATCTGGAACATAAAGAATCTGCAAAAGACAACAACTCTTTATACCTAGTGTACCATTACACGAGTCACAAGGTTGTTGAAGGCAAACGTGGAGGACACACTTCATAGTTTTTCCTTCTCGAACAAGTTTGATGGTCAAAGCCAGCTGCTAGCAAACCAACTTCCCCAAATCTGCAAAAACAAAAACTCTCCAGTTGTATCTTGCTTATTTCTCTTCTTTTCAAGTTTGGTGAAAACACAACTTCCTATTTTCTTCTTTTCTTGGTTCTTCTACGCATATGTAAAATGAGTTTAGTCAGAAGTTTTTTATATAGTAAAGTTTGAGCAGAAGGTGAAGAATCTAGTCAAAGTGTTTGTGCAGTTAAGGGTCTTTGGTTTTTCATTTTCCTACTTTTGAATGTCTGTCTTCTATTGTTACCAACTTTTATGAAACGGTTTGTTTATCACTCTCATTTTCTTACAAAGGCAAAATCTTAAATACTTTTATCTGTCTTTCTGCATAAAGAGTCTCTCATTATTCATTGTCCTACAGCATAACAACAATAACCCCTAGAAAAATTGATAGAAATAACTCGATAGCTTTAAATTAACTTGTTGGAAATATCATGTCTAAAACTGTGGTAGAATGTTTGCCAAAACGAAAAAACTATGGTAGAGTTATGATGTGAAAATTTGTCAAAAGTATCTGTAGAATTAGGTATTGCACTAACTTGAGTTTATTGATTCACAAAGTGTGATATTTATACAAGAGAGTCATCGTATAAAATAAACNCGAATCCCTAAATTA
>Ga0041059_1003679_pt1 | contig 10200 bp, 6 predicted proteins | sample AraColnosormetaG_FD_56232 | JGI IMG/M metagenome (GOLD analysis project Ga0041059, IMG submission 56232) | Arabidopsis roots microbial communities from North Carolina, USA - Col MF nosort | ecosystem: Host-associated > Plants > Roots > Unclassified | place: USA: North Carolina | collected 2013-09-02 | reverse complement strand
TTTTTAATAATTCGATAAAATACTAAAAAAAAAAAAAATATACACTTTTTAACCTTTTTAATGTGAATTGTAACGCTTCTACAAAATAAGCACACGTGTAAGAGTATAAAAACTTATTGTGGATTTAGTAATGAATCATGAAATGTTGTATTAATGATTCAATAAGGAAGTAAAAAAAAAAAGTTTAAAAAAAAAAACTAATACTTAGATTTCCCTTGACAATCATATCTTTTAATATATAAAAAAACATATAAATTTCAGTTATTTCAAAATTCAAATTCATACTCTACCCATAGTGACTACCAAAATCAATCGTAAATAAATAAATAAAAAAGAAATGGTGGGTCCAAATATCTTCTGATACATTGGACATAAATAACTTTTGTGATTTGTCACTAAAAAAGATTTAGAAACAAGACTCTCTTCTTCTTCTTCCTCTAAATGTTTTGTCCGCCACACGCATTGTCTCAGTGATCAGAGTTCTTCGTCTCTCTACTTGAACTCTCATCTCTAAAACCCTAGACTCTCTCGTCTTCAATCGTTTTAAAAAGGTCCGTTTAGTTTTAGCATGAAATTTTCTCTAAAGATAAGTTTTTTTTTTCGTCTTTTGTTAGCGATGTTTTATAGTTTATCGAATTCGTAGTGTTTGATTGCGATTGCTCTGTTTACAAGCTTACTTTGATCGGATGATTTAGGTTTCATATTTGGAGAAATCCATCTAAGAAAAGTTTGATTTTGAGGAGAAAGACTGAATTTTTATTTTCTCTGATTCAGATTTTTCTTTTGGAAACTGTAGAAATGGAAGGAAATTGCTCGCAAGGACGCTTTGATTCTCAAGTTTCTTCTATGAGAGATCTTCGTCCAAATGCTATAAATCAGAATCAGAAACAACACCATCCAAATTCTCGACAAGACTCAGGCTTTAACAATACTATGGATACACGTCACAACAATGTCGACAGAGGAAAGAAATCAATGAGTGAAGATGATGAACTATGTTTGTTAAGTAGTGATGGTCAAAACAAGTCCAAGGAAAACTCTCCTTGGCAACGTGTGAAATGGATGGATAAGATGGTGAAGCTAATGATAACTGCTCTTTCTTATATCGGTGAAGACTCTGGTTCTGATAAGAAATTTGCAGTTTTGCAGAAGAAAGGTAAGTGGAGATCAGTTTCTAAAGTCATGGATGAAAGAGGTTATCATGTTTCGCCGCAGCAATGTGAAGATAAGTTTAATGATCTTAATAAGCGGTATAAGAAGCTTAATGAGATGCTTGGTAGAGGAACTTCTTGTGAGGTTGTTGAGAATCCTTCACTCTTGGATAAGATTGATTACTTGAATGAGAAAGAGAAAGATGAAGTTAGGAGAATCATGAGCTCTAAACATCTTTTCTATGAAGAGATGTGTTCTTATCATAACGGAAACAGATTGCATTTGCCTCATGACCCTGCGGTACAGAGATCTCTTCACTTGATTACGCTTGGAAGCCGTGATGATCATGATAATGATGAACATGGGAAACACCAAAACGAAGATCTTGATGATGATGATGACTATGAGGAAGATCATGATGGAGCTTTAAGTGACCGTCCTTTGAAGAGGTTAAGACAAAGCCAGAGCCATGAAGATGTTGGTCATCCGAATAAGGGTTATGATGTCCCTTGCTTGCCTCGTTCCCAAGCTGATGTGAATCGAGGAATATCGCTAGATAGTAGGAAAGCTGCTGGCTTACAGAGGCAGCAGATTGAGTCTAAGTCTTTAGAGTTAGAAGGACGAAAGCTTCAGATTCAAGCGGAGATGATGGAACTGGAGAGACAACAATTCAAGTGGGAGGTGTTTAGTAAGAGAAGAGAGCAGAAGCTTGCGAAAATGAGAATGGAAAACGAAAGGATGAAACTTGAGAATGAAAGGATGAGTCTTGAACTGAAACGAATAGAGTTGGGTGCTAAATTGTGAAGAGTCTTAGGAATTAAGGATCAAAGAAATTAATCAGAAAAAGTTGCAACAATGATTGGCAATCTAATCAGTTGCTTAACTTTGCAGTAGACATTATTATTAGCTAAGGTTTAAAGTTTGAGGTAAGAAATATTTTCATATTTTCAGATGTAATATTCTTATAGAAAGTGGTTCTGTTCTCTATGCTTGATTATGTCCTCATTGTCCTGTAAGTATCAACGACAGTGACAAGAACTGAGAGTAACTATTCAAAACTCCAACCTCTAAATTGGCTCTCTTTAGCCTTGGAGCTTTTAGGTAATTGAAGAATCTTTTATTTTCATAGGCGGAAAAAGAAACCTAAAGCTTGGGCCAAAAATGTTGTTTGGGCTAGTAAGAAGAAACAAATTAGGCCATGCCATTATGCTTAGTTGCTTACTGATGTAATACCCACTTGAATAAAAGGAAACTTTCATGACTTTTTTTTTATAATCAAGCCTTTCGTAACAAAGTGAAATAAGAAATGTGTGATCGAAATTTCAGAAAAAAGGCAAAAGAAGAATGTGAAGTTTGTGTTTTTTTTTTTATCCATCTTTCACCTCTTTATTGCCCTTTCCTTGTTCACAAGAGCCTCTCCGAGCTCTCTCTTTATCTTTCAAATTTGTTTTGCCTTTTCTTCTTTTCATTTCTTTTTTTTCCATATTATCATTACAAAAATGGTTCTTATTTGACCAAGAACGCATTAAAAGATGACATTCACTTATATTTGAAGGGAAATTCGTAAAATCAACATTTTAACAGTGAATTTGCTTCAGTCGTACATTAAAAACAAACAAGCTTTTATTTGACGCTATTATTACCTTCAAATTTTCATGTTCCAACTCCAACTCATCACCTAATTTTTAATCTTTAAAATTACCTTTTTAAGCTAGATAAATCAGAGGCTAATGACAACATCAAAGTACACAAGAATGGTAAAAAAAAAATATCAAAATAAAAATCGGAAATTAGGGACAAAAAAAGATGAGCTGGAGACAGAAAAAATGAGAGGTAAAAATCACATGGGAAGATGAAAGTGGCGTAGATAACTCATCCCACATGCCTCTCCCTTCCCATGTGATTTTCTATATTTCCTTTCAACCCCTTAATTTCTTCTTATTTCTATTTCTTACCCCTTTCTTTGTTTTTCTCACCGAATTCACAATTTACATCAATCAAATTATGTAACTAATCATATTCATCGTGAATTTGACTTTCACTTTATTTCTCTCGTCCCTGTTTAAAACGGATGGTTGAAAATAGCAAAGTTTTTTTTTATGGATCTACCAACTTTTTCAAAAATAATCCCAAGATTTTAATCACACTTTTGAAGTTCTTAATTAGTGGACCCAGCTTGTATCAACCTTTTATTTGTTTAGTATTTAATCAAATCTCTACTCTACTATAAGTTAATTGCTAGCTTTACTTACTCGTATAATTTTTCTTGCGGCAGAATCGATTTATTTAATTTATTATTTTAAATTATTATACAAATATATTTATATCCTCCGGGTGATTTGTGAATCCTTAAGTACATATTATTATATCTATGTTGCTCCATGAAATTTAGGTAGACTATATAATATTTATATCTACTGATGTAGACACGTTAATCATCATCCTCATCAGTCTTTCATACAATCCATTATCTTTCACATTGTATCTAAGTTTAGTGGTACAATTATTTATTAAGAAAGCTATAACTATATATTAAGCAAACTAAACCGCATATTTGTATAATGTCGGTTCTATTTCAACTTATAATTTTGTCGGTTGTATAAATCGAAATGAACCGCACCTAAACCGTATCATTCATAATCATAATTGATAGAAAGAACCATAATTAAGAATGAATCAATATAAAAAAGGAGAATACAAATTACGACAGCGAAGCACCTTCACATGAATCCAAAACCCGCCGTTATATATCTCATGATTTGTGAAGATAAAAAAATGAAATCAACAGATATGCAGATGACATATACAGATAAATTGTATACGTCCACTACGGATTTTATCTTCAACCTATGCAAATAGTAAGATTAAGGTTATTTGGAAAACTGATTGAGCTGGCATAATTTAAATTCGAATTACTAGCTAGTGTAGTTAATAAAACAATGAAAACAAGTACTATAGATTAAGTAAAAGTAATTACATAGTTCTTGTACACTAATGCCACGTTGGAAAATGAGTTAGAGGAGATTAATTAGTTCGGAGCACACAACACATATTTGTGATTTTTCACAGACGCTGACACATATTTTGTGATTTTCCGTGCACACACATACATATGTGTGTGTATATATGTGTATGATTTTCCGTGCAGATGCAGTCGTGTGAGTAATGATGGTAATTTACTAAAGCTGATCGTAGAAATTGTCTGCTAAGTTTAAAACCTCTGAAAAAATAGTAGTTGAGTTCAGTACAACTACATAGTTATGCTTTTATTTGTATTTTCGCCATAGTTTTAGGGAGTAAAAAGGTTAAAAACAAAAAAATATGAAAATAGAAGGATAAAGTTAAAATCAAAACAAAAAACGTGATCAAACTACAAATTCTTTTCACCTCTAATTTTTTTTTATGGTGTGACTAGTGGAGTAATTGCAAACGTTTTATTTCTATTTTCGCAATAGTCATTGGAAGTCAAAATGTAAAATTATTGTAGTAGAAAGATAAAATTACAACATTAAAGATAGTTAAAACTTATGGTAGTAGAAGGATATAACCCAAAAAGAAAAAAGTGATCAAACTACAAACTTTTTTCACCTCTATTTTCTTTTGTTGTTGGTGTAATTGGTGCAGTAATTTCGTCTTTTAGATGGCTACTTGCTCAATCCACTTGCATTTTTTCCCTCCACCTTAAAATTACCATGGCCCATCAATAATTGATTTACTTAATTTTATGGTTATTTGTACACTAATGTCTCTGTTCATATTTTCTAGGGTTTTCTACCTAATTCTTAAACTGTTATTTGTAATTAATCTGCTCTTAGCAGGGTTGTAATTTGTAAAACCACCATATTTGAAATAAGTAATCATAAATAATATCATTCGTTATGGATAAATAAAAAGTTAAGCGCTTATATGCATCATTGTGCGCATGTTGTATTTAGTAATTAAATTATACGGATAAACGTTGTGTATTAATTAATAATCACATGTAACTCAAAGAGTATATTTTTATACTCTTTGCTTGATTTTGTGACATTTTACTCTATAAAAAACAAGAGACACCACTTTCCTTTCATATACATCTTTCACAAAAGCATAGTGTGAAACACATATTTTAGTAAAGAACATATATAGATGCAGATTATATAATGGTACGCAATGTTTTTATTATTATTTAAGACTCGTTATTATATATAATGGTCGTTTTCAACTCCGACGAAGTGCACCTATACGAAAAAGACCCACGACAGATAAAATATACTTTTTCTTTATTAATACAATAAGATAAAAATTGTAACGTTAAGGGTCGAGCCATGCGAAAATCGAGTGGCTACTATATAATTTCGTAGAAAAAATCATATTCAATGCTTTTAGGAGCTACCAAAAGGATGGTCCCTGATATCAGCTTTCAATACATTTTCATGTAATTCATTAAATATCTGAATCTAACGCTGTTAACATTTACTGCCTAATCATGCCGTGAATTTCGATGAACATTCCAATCGTTTTACCCCCAACGCTATGCTGAGTAGGCTGATGATTAGTCTTATACGCAAATTGCGCATTTGACAATCTACATTTTACTATAACCCCAAGTTACTATATATATCGTGTTAGTAAATTCGTATAGTATATACTAAAAAGAAGTTTTTCAGCTTTTAGATGAAGTATGCAGTTTAGTGAAATAGTTTTTAAAAAATACAGAATTGTCAAAAATTGTTTTATTAAATGGATAATCGTTATGCAATAGACAAAGATTTATGTATCACGATTATGCTAACTGCAAAATCTGCAAACTATGAAGGCGTTGCAGCAGAATAATCATTACTATTATAGTAATTATGCTAGAATGTCTCATTTTACTAGTCGTTTAGTTCTTGTACTTGTTTGTGCTAACCTCTTATCTATATATACAGAAGAGCAATCTTGTCAATGCATGCAACTCCGAATCTGTTTCCATTAATATTTTAGGAATATGTTTTGTTTTGTTTTTGCGCAAATTACGTTAACCGTAGTATGTTGGGATTCAAATTCATGTTGTGATTGGCCCAAAAATATTACTATATTTTGTTATTGTTAATACGGAAAATTTTGACCCAAATTAAAGTTAATATGTGGTTCCATCACGAACTTAAATAGGTCATTCCAAAACAAGTTCGAACGCATCACATCTAAATGCATATCCCTCTTTGGAGAAACGATGGATTTTACCACCAAACTACATATTGGTAAAAGTAAAACTATTCCTAACTTCATGTAAGATTTTGTAGGTTAAATTAAAACGGGACGTTGGGAGAAATTAATACCCTGCACTATTGACATTGATGGTTTAGGTTGTCATCGTTTTAAGTGTTTAAATAATTGATTTAGTTAAATAACGGCCGTCAAATCGGTTTGAGATGACGCAAAAACCATCAATATATAAAATAAAAATGAATAACGGAGGCAATGTAATGTATGGCCTCAAACGGGAAATGGTCACCAATCTATTTACTTCAATCCCGAAAATGACTTCCATCTAACCACTTTCCTTCCAACATCCTCTCATCATTTATATTTATTATTTCGATTACTTTGTATCATAACAATAATTTATTACAAAAAAAAAATCATCAAATCTCTGGATTGATTTTGAAATCGAGCCCGTGTTTGTAGAGTGTGGAAGAAGATCAGTAGTGAATTGATATTAAAATAATTTGCAGGGGGGACAAATCCAGATCAGTAATGAGGATGGTTTAGTTTATTAATGATTTAAAGTCTTAAAATGTTGAGAGCTAATAAAATAGATTAATAGCTTAAAAAGCCTCAATGATTAAAGGTCAATGGGATCCACGTTAGGGACAATTTAGTAATTTCAAATAATACGTAAGTCACCCGCCACTGTATACGTTCCAAAAAGCAAGTTCATCCTCATCTCCACCAACTTTTTTTACGTTTTACCTTTTACCTTTTACCCCTATCTTTTTTTATTTGTTCTTCTACTTGTGATCTTTGAAATATAATCCTGTTAATTATCCCTATTTTCTAAATTGATGTTTATCCTGTTGCAGCATTTTGTTGATTTATACAAAGACACATTATTTATCATTACAAGATCATAAACAATGAATAAGCAATGTTTGAACCAACATATAGCTTAATAACTTATGTCTGTTTGAAATAAAAATGGGAATGTCGAATGTGTTTATATTTTCTTTTATAAACTTACATTATACGAATTCATTACTGCAAACATCAGTATGAGAAAATTATATAGTCTTACGTTTTTTGAAATATTTTATAAACTTCGAATTAAAATATTTGTGATTTTTAAACTGGGTTTTTAAGACAATTTAGCTGGACGGACAAAAACCAACTAATAATCACCACCGTCTTTGTGCCCAGCTGTCAATAAATCTCTGCAATAATTTCTTTTTTGGTAATAAATAACTATTGGTTAAAAACTAAATCCTTCAGTTTCCTTCGTATATATCTTTTTGTGCCCACTTTTTTCATCATTGCATATACAACCCATGATGATAAACTCTGGTTTTTAACACCACACTATTACTCTAGCTTTGCTCTACTAGAAAATGACTCTCTCCGTTTTTTTTGTTTAATGTTTTGGGATGAAAATTTTATTTAATATTTCATTTACAAACCTCATTTTTAAAAACTCTAAAGTAGAAATAAATAATATTTTTTTACGTAACATAGCTATCAAAAATAAATACAGTCAAAAGTTTATAACCAATTTTCTACAACAGTCCATGGTAGCAATTACAACCATCACCCATTTTTTATAACCAAATTGAAATCAACCAAAATTTACTTCATATATTTACTTTATTTTTCATACATTTTGTTACATAGATTGTATCAAATATACTTACAAAAAATTATTGAATTACAACTTCTAAATTTAACAATTTTATCAATTAAACTTTATTTTTACAAATCTTTGAAATCATTCAAAATTTTATTTTTGTCTTCTTTTTAATTTATAATAAAATTAAATAATATATCTTTACGTAACGCTCGTAGTTGGCAAAATAAATTTACAATTAAAATCTTTACTAAATTTTTCTTCTACAATAGTCCACAACAATAATTTTACATTTTGGACTTTAACCATAATTTTTACAAATCTTAGAAAATCATTCAAAATTTAATTTTATCTTCTTTTTAATCTATGATAAAACTAAATAATATATTTTTACGTAACGCTCGTAGTTAACAAAACAAATTTACAATTGAAATCTTTACTAACTTTTTCTTCTACAACAGTACATAGCAATAACCTCACATTTTGGAATTTAACCAAAAACGAGTAATTATATTTATTATACTATACGTAACCGTGGTTCAATATTATTAAAGAAATTTTTTATTATAAATATAAAATAGTAAAACACCTTTACCAGATTTAATAATATATTGATACAAAATCCTATGAGGTCATTTTTGATGATACCTACAATTACAAGCCCCCTATAAAATCAATCTAAACCACAATTACAGTATACAAATCTTGGTAAGAAAATACAAAGTGAAAAATAATTTACCCCAAAACTCGGAAAATAGAGGAGAGAGAAATTTGAGAAGATTCCATTTTGGCACAAACAGAGGAAAAAGTATCAATAAAAAGAAAAGAAAATAGGTAAAAAAGAAATAAATCGAAAGAAATATATAAATGTTAGAATGGCTCCTTGAGATTGACAAGCAGATCTCATCACCAGACAAATATAAAATAAAGTAAAGAAATTAACTTAGGTATTTACAAAACTCTCTAACACCATAAAACCCTGCGCCCAGAGATTTCACTCTTCTTCCTCATGTAAACTCTCTCTTTCTCTCTCTCTCTTTATCTCTCCCATTTTTTTTTTCTTCTCTAAATTTTTNTTTTTTCTCTTTTTTATTTTTCATTTCTGTAACTTCTTCTCCGTCAAAGACACAGAGAGTAGAAAAAAAAGAAAAACAGAGGAACAGATTAAAAAAAAAAAAACTTTATTAAACGATGATGCAACTGGGTGGTGGTACTCCGACCACTACAGCGGCGGCTACAACCGTCACAACTGCTACAGCACCACCGCCACAATCAAACAACAACGATTCAGCGGCAACAGAAGCAGCGGCAGCAGCGGTTGGGGCGTTTGAGGTGTCGGAAGAGATGCACGACCGTGGGTTTGGAGGAAATCGTTGGCCGCGGCAGGAAACGCTAGCGTTGTTGAAAATACGATCTGACATGGGAATAGCGTTTCGAGACGCTAGCGTTAAAGGTCCCTTATGGGAAGAGGTTTCTAGGTTCGCGTTTTCTTCTCCCTTTCCTCTTTATTCCCTTTTCCTTTTTTTGGTATACTTCTTTTTCCACTCTCTCTTTTTTTCTTCTCTGAATTTTTTGTTTTCTAATTGGGAATGATTATGAAACTTGTTTTTTTTTTTTAAATTGAACGAGTGTTGTTTAAAGATCTGTGTTAATTGTCTGAGATTTGGTTCAATTTTGTCTTTTGGGATTTGCTTGAATTTCGCCGAATTTGTAAGAGTTGTCTTTTTGGTTTGTATAGTTCAGTGAGATTCAGATTCGGACAGTTCTTGAAGTGGGTTTCATTAAAAATTTAAACTTTATTTAACAGTTAGATAATATAAGTTGGGTCATGTTATATTCATGAGATTGAGAAAGCAAGACTCTTTTGTCACAAACTCATGCTGATTGATCCACTTCTCAACCATATTTATCCTTTTTCTTTTTTTCCATAACAAAATTAGTCTATTTACTTCATGAATTTTTTGATGAATTTGTGAATCTTTTTTTTTTCTTTGGTTCTGATAGGAAAATGGCGGAGCATGGTTACATAAGAAACGCAAAGAAATGCAAAGAGAAATTCGAGAACGTTTACAAATACCACAAACGAACCAAAGAAGGTCGTACCGGAAAATCCGAAGGCAAAACTTATCGCTTCTTTGATCAATTAGAAGCTCTCGAGTCTCAATCTACAACCTCACTCCACCATCATCAACAACAAACGCCTCTTCGACCACAGCAAAACAACAACAACAACAACAACAACAACAACA
>Ga0041059_1003678_pt1 | contig 10205 bp, 4 predicted proteins | sample AraColnosormetaG_FD_56232 | JGI IMG/M metagenome (GOLD analysis project Ga0041059, IMG submission 56232) | Arabidopsis roots microbial communities from North Carolina, USA - Col MF nosort | ecosystem: Host-associated > Plants > Roots > Unclassified | place: USA: North Carolina | collected 2013-09-02 | reverse complement strand
TATGTCTACTAAAATTTTGGCTGATAGAGATAAAGCATGGAGACAGGTTAAAGCACCGGTTCAACCCCTATGATGAGGTGCAGCTAACTGAGTCATACTCCAGGGGAAATTGGCTCAGTTGAAGCTGCATCAGTTACACATCTTGACAGTTACCTGGGTATATGTGGAGCTCCAATATGCAAGTGATAAGTACTTCAAACAATGGAGATTGTCACCTCTACTAGTTAGAAATGTTTTTCCAAGTAACGCAGAAAAATGCTTTGGGATATTATTTGGTTTAAGAAAATTTTATTTGGTTTTGTGAACTGGATGTATATAAACATATACTTATGACTGTATGTGGGGATATTAAAAATGTATACAGTACAGTATAGCAGCTTATGCACTGTGTCATTTGGCAATCAGAGCGTTCTTCTACTGAATTCTAGACTAACATTTACTTGCATTGTGGTTTTTCCTTCTGTTATCATGAATTTTTCTTTTCCATATACAGGATTAGGTGAAAAATTGATATGGTTGATGATGCGTTGAATACATATATTGCTGCTTGAACTTATATTATGTGTTACTGTTTAGATGGATACAGAAGTTATCTCGTGGTTGTCATGTCCAGTAGGTGGCATATGTCTAATCACTTTGAACAATCAAAGTTCTTTCACCTGTTTGAGAGCACCTTCTGTTTAACTTGGTAACAAATCATCTTTTTGTTTAACTTGGTTTTTGATTTTTCTGTTTTACCTAATGTTTTATTAATGGAGCTGTCTTAAAGTAAGAAATATGCGAACATAGATCATCTTATTGCTTTGGTAATGGTAACAAATCATCTTTTTGTATTATACTGGCAGTTAGTCTGCAATTGCAGGAAATCTTTTAGATATGCTAGCTTCCAGACCAGATCGTCTGACTCCTCTCACTGTGATAATAGGATAAGTAAAAATTTAGATTTAGGATAGTTTCATGTTGTTAAGGAGCTTATTCGCTGTGTGGTATGCTGCATAATCAAGAGTAAAGTTTCTCACATGAATGGTTGCTCTATAAAGTTATATCAAACTCTAGTATCGTTTACGTTAGATAATTGTATATGTTAAAAGCAGCTCCTCACACCTAGGACTGTTTCATTAACGTCAGTATAGTTATTTTTGTTTGCTGAGATGTGTAGTGATTCAATAGGACATGCTTGCTGAAGCATACCTAAACCATTTGCAATTTTGAATATTACGTATTTAAGCACTGGTTTCTTAACTGACAGTAGCTTATCTTTCAGTCTTGCAGTGGTAGCAAGGAAGAGGCCTGTCCACTACGACACTGTCCTCTCTGTTCTGGGATTTCTTAAATGTACTTCCTCACCGATAGTAGAGGTATACAGTTCACACTTTATTACTTTGTTTCTTCTCAAGTATATCTAAACTTTAGTCATCTATTACTCCTCAACTCTACCCTTTTTTTTACTGCATAACTTTTGCTACCTTTCTAGTCAAACTGTGAACCTTTTGTTAACTGCTTTGTCTACTCTAGAAATGTGCCATGCCTTTTTTTTGTCAGATGCACCATTCATTTTCTTTTAGTAAAAGGTTCTCAATGACTATTTAGTGTCATTTCCTTCAGTGAAGCCTTGTAGTAGGTCGAATAGAGTGCAAAGAAGTTTTTGCTTGATCAGATCATAAATCACAAGTATCACATAATTTCTTATTGTTTGCTAGTATTTGTTTTGTTAATGAGATAATTTAACTTTCTTTGATTTTTAGTCAAGAGACTTGCTTTTTAGAGCATTTCCAGCAATGGATCCTGCAGATATTTCTGATCAAGTTGTCCGTGAAGTTGATGAATTATTCAGAGTAAACGAGCATGCTGCTAATGAAAATCGGTCAAGCCAGGTAAATGTTTTGTTTTCGTTCTTTCTTTCCTACTCTTCTATAGCTCTACATCAGCTGTTATGTCAAAGTCAGTTTCAGGCAAACCAGCTGTTGTCTCAAAGAAGCTGAATCTGTTAAAGCACGTTAGTCTGATTCACTGCCTTAGGATTGTAAACCGCTACTAGCTTATCTTGTTTTCAATAAAGGGTTTTGAACTCGAGCCAGAAACAAGCTGTTGTCTCAAAGAAGCTGAATCTGTTAAAGCATGTTAGTCTGATTCACTGCCTTAGGATTGTAAACTGCTAGCTACTAACTTATCTTCTTTTCAATAAATGGTTTTTGAACTCGAGCCAGATCCTACAGTTCTAACCTGAATCTCCGTTGTTATTGTTTGCTCTAACTATTATTTTTATTTTTCACGTTCACAGATACTGGAAGTGTTTCCTACGCTCTCTTCGCTTCCAATGCAGCTTCGTGATCATCTTCAACAGATGATTCATTGGTTGGATGAAGCTATTATTGGAGATATGCTGCCTCAATATGAACGTCGTAATGACATGCGTCAGGTTTTAGATAGAGATAGAAGACAGAGGTGTTTATTTAAAAGATTCTCTGATGAAGACAGAGCTAGGAATGAAGCTATTGCCTACCTCTTAGATCATCCAGAAGATGGTCATCGATCACAATCTGAACAAATTTATGGCTTCTCCAGAGTACGACGAGCTGTATGGGTGCGATGTAGAATTAAAAATCAAATGAAGATGGGAGTTTTGATTGAGTTTCTAGAGTCAAGTGTTACAGTTCAGTCATTAGGTACTGTATATAGTGAACTACCTGACGATGTAGGAGCGGAGGAAATTCACAAAATAGTTGTGCTAGATATCAGATTTGGTAACATAGATAGGAACTTAGGAAATCTTTTGGTCCAAGCAGAACCTCGTAATGGGTCAGCAGCTCACCTAGTTCCAATTGATCACGAACTGTCATTCTTCAATGATGCACATCCCTACATCACTTGTGGCGCTTGTTGGATCAAGTGGTTAGAACAGATTGATAAAGATTTTTCTTCGCAGTTGGTAAATTACGTTGCAGCCCTCGATCCCGATAGAGATTTAGAATTTCTTCGACATTGTGGTTGGGAACCGAATCAAAGGTATATTGAAAACTTCACGGTCTTTGCCACATTCTTGAAGAAAGCTGTTTCTCAAGGGTTGACAGCTCTGCAGATCGGATTGTTGGCGTCATATAAGTGGGAGGAAGATTTAGATTACAACTTGCATTGTATTGTTGCTAGTGTTCAAAGGGAAGACAACAATTTTGTTGAGAGTGTGGGAACACGAATAGAGCAACGCTTGAGGGAATTTCATGAGAACCTACATGGGAACGCTTGAGGGAATTTCACATTTGCTTATTATTAGGATGGTATTGGCCTATTAGGGTTTGCTTTTAATTGTACTTTTGGATTTTTTAGATTTAATTTTCTTGTTTAATGTTATTGGGCTTATAAATTTATGAAATCTGAAACATTATTTTGTTATGCAACCAGGAGACGATATTTTGTTTTTACAAATAAATTAAATGATGATGTTTGAACTTTACGGTTTTATTAATTTAGTATTAAAGTTATTTAGTTTTATAATCGTGGTGCAAATAAAAAAATAGTGATTTGATAAAATAATAAAATATAACCCTAATACTACCAAAATAATGATATTACAAATTTATATTAATATTGATCTAAAATTAGTTCCTCCGTATTACCGTTTAGTAATATTTTAACTTTTATGAGTTTAAATATGATGACCCGTGTTATATAAGGGATTAAATTTTATTTAGTACAAAAAGATTTTATATTATATATTATAAAATAAAGTAATTTTTTTTTGTTAGTCTCTATATAGAATATTAAAATGAATATATTATTATTACATGGTTAATATGATAATTTATTTGTCTCACAATAATAGAATTATATAAAGATGAGAAGTGAAATATAATGGTTAACTTTTTAGACAGTAAAAGGAAATTCTTCTCAAGGATCTTGGATATGGAGGAAACTCTTAAAACTTAGAGACTTGGCAAAGGATTTCTATCAGGTTGAAATAAAAAGTGGCAGAGGGACATCCTTTTGTTATGATACATGGTCCTCTTTGGGGAACTTATTTGATACTTCTGGAGATAAGAGGGTGCATTAATTTGGGTATTACAAAAGAAGCCTCAGTGGGTGACGTTTTGTCCTCTCACAAAGGAAGACGACATAGAGTGGAGACTTTAAATAAAGTGGAAGAGGTCATCAGGAAAACAAGGGTGAGGAGGAAGGTCGAAGAGGAAGATTTGATACAATGGAGATGGAAGACATGTTTTAAACACTTCTCCTCAAACGAAACTTGGAAAATGCTGAGAGTTGAAAAACCAATCTGCAGATGGGCGAAAGGGATTTAGTTCTCGGAAGCTACACCGAAGTTTTCTTTCATCACTTGGCTTGCAATACATGATAGACTAACAACGGGTGCGACAATGAGAACGTGGAACACACAAGTGGATACTACCTGCAAATTCTGTGCTGAACCGATAGAGACAAGAATTCACCTATTCTTTCAGTGCTCTTATTCAACACAAGTGTGGGAGAATCTCACGATAGGCCTACTTCAAGGCCATTACACTTCTTCTTGGGACCGCACTGTTTCGCTCCTCACATGTTCGTCTCTTGGGAGGAAACCTCTTATGCTGCTGAGATATACACTTCAGATCATGATACACACCATATAGAGAGAAAGGAATAATCGCCGACACGGAGAGGAGAACCCTATCACACCTTTGACCATTGGAAAAAACATCGACAAAAACATTCGCAATCGAATCACTCTTCTTCAGAAACAAGAAGCCCAAAATATGATGATTTGTTTGTATTTTGGCTTTCCACTAGGTTTTAATTGGCATAGCTAAGACAAAGTATGAACCTAACAACTCAAACAAGAAGCACTTGATGTAACCATGGTTTTTTTGGTGAATAAAATTTTGCATTTATTCAAAAAAAAAAATATATATATATGGTTAATAACAAATTAATATGGTAAGTTAGATATCAATTCTTATTTGTTCAGTTTGATTGGTTATTCTATTTTTTGAAATTTAATAATGTATTTTTGTTTTTATGATTTAATTAAATTACATAATTAGTATTTAAGTTTTTATCTTTAATGAGCTGAATTAATTTGGTAATTGAAATTATACAGAGGGAAGGTTACTTTCAATTATGAACTTCCAAAATAATAGTATAAGATGTTTTAAACTCTTTTAAATTTAAATATTCCCCATTCTATTATAATAATTTTAAAAATAAAGTTTAAAATTGATTATACTTGCGCGCTATAACTAAACCATTCAACAAAATAACTAAATAAACTAATATAAACTTCTAAATTTAGATGATTGTTAAGTCAATTTTCCCCTATCATTCGGATTTGGATTCATCATGGTTTTATTTATAATATATGACCCTCAGTCTATACTTTATAGAATTAGAAGTAATGAGGCTCTACTTCGATTAGTTTGAGATCTGATTTTCTTTTCTTAGTCAAAGCTTTTAAGGTAGTCTCATTTTAAACAACCAAACACAATTAGCTATCTCATTAATTAGCATTTTTTGGCATACTAACATCTTTATAATTAACTTTTTAAATTATAATTATTTTATTAAGATATTTATGAAAAGTAACAATAAACAATAGAGAATATAAATGTAAACTTTAATAAAATAATATACGAAAATAAGAAAAATGTAAAATTTAAATTTTAAAATACATAAAATATAAGAATAGCAATAACTAAGATAATACGTTTCAGAGATATTATAAAGGAAATTTTCCAAATTTTCAAATTTTCAAAAACTAGAAAATATGTTAATGTTATTATAGAAATTTATGAATTTTAGTTTAAACTAAAAGGAAAATACTCCTAAAATATTAGAAAAAGTGAGACTAAACAACTGAATGAAAAAGTATATTTAAGTAAGAACACAAATAAAAATAAGTTAATGATGGTCGAAGAAACTTTTAGTTTTAAACAAAAGAACAAAAGAGCAAAATATATGTATATAAGGTTCTAAATTCTAAAATAGTGGGTTTGTGTATAAATAGTCATCTAACATTGATAATGGAACATAGATACTTGAAATATCAAAAATATATTACTCTATAATTTCTCGATTAATAGCAAGAAAAAATAACTAATAGATAAAGATAAATATAAGTATGTTCAGACGTGTAAATATTTTGGTAATTTAATTGTTAAAAAAAAGAATAATTTCTTTACTAATAACAAAATCTTTAATAATATGAAACAAGTAAGAAAAAATGACACAACATATTTGTAATATTTTTTACCAAATTTACCCTATAAACTTTTTATTTCTTATTAAACAAAAATTTAACAAACATAAGTGATACTAAAGATATTATTAAAAAAACATTTCTTTAAATTATATCAAACAATATATGAACATTTATAATTATGTATACAGAAATAAAACTTAGTTGAAATTTTGAAAATACACAAAAATGAAGACTAAACGAATTTCGGCGGCCATCTAAGCAATGCTTGAATGCCTATACCACTTTATAAAACACTTATTTACTTTTGGAGACACGAGATCACCTCTTTTTTCTTGTCCCTATTCCTCTCAAATCTGGTGCTCTTTGACAAAAGGTCTTCTTCATGGTAGAAACATCTCGAGTTGGAGCCTTATCACTCCACATCTGCTCGATTCATCTCGTCAGTATTTACATCTCTTCACTCTTCGTTATACTTTCCAAACAACGATCCACAGTTTATGGCGAGAGCGTAATAGTAGGCGACATGGGAAGCCTGCTATCCCGGTAATGAAACTTGCAAAGATCATCGAGAAAAATATACGAAACAGATTCAGCACGGCTATAAATTCTGGAAATCCATGACTCCAAGGCGGGCTGCAGTTTTGATTTCAAATTCATAGCTAGAAATCATTCTAAATTTTCTTAATTCTTTTAGATTCTTTTAAATCATGTCGCATTCATTGTAACCAACGTTTTTTTGGGTGAATATAATTTTACATTCCTTAAAAAAAAAAAGTGTTATTTACCAATCATCTTTCTATACTATATTACTATGTTTATTTGTGTTGTCTATCTCTTTAATTATTGCCAGGTGAACACTCATGCTACGCATGGGTTTTTAGAATTGTTGGAAAGAATTATGATTATGAATTTTGTTTATTTGTATGTTCTTTTTATGTGTGTGTTATTATGTAATTAATAAATTTATATCTATTTTATATAGCTATAATTTTTTATGATTAGATTCATTTATAACTCAAAATATCAACATATTATCGGATTTGTATAAACCTAAAAATACCTTTTCAATGCCTTTTTACAAAAAATATCTCCTTCCATTGTCCATTTTTAAAAATACTCATTTCTCATAAATAAAATAATTTACCCTTCATCTAATGATAACATGTAATTAGAAACTAAAATTTTTCCGTAAAAAAATATTCAGCACCAAAACATTCTTTTTCCCGCCAAAAAGTTTGGTGCCAAAAAAGTTTTGCGACGGTCATCCGTCAAAAGCTTTCCCGCCAAAATTTGCATTTAAAAATCCTTGTAAATGTTTTTAGAACTCTTAATAAATCTTTGTAAAAAATTTTAAAGCCTTTTAAAAGCTTTGTAAAGTTGTTAAAAATTCTTGAAATCATTTTAAAATCTCTTAAAATTTTTATAGTGTCTTTAAATACACATGTAAATACTTTAAAAACCTTTGTAAATATTTTAAATTCCTTTTAAATCTTTTAAAATCATTTTAAAATTTTTTAAAATGACATACAAGAGTTTAAAAAGAATTACAAGGATTTTAAAAAAGAGTTTAAAAAGAATTACAAGGATTTTAAAAAAGAGTTTAAAAAGAATTACAAGGATTTTAAAATGATTTACAAGAGTTTCCAAAGAGTTTTTAAAGATTTTAAAAAGAAATTACAAGGATTTAAAAACCTTTATCATTGTAAATACCTTTTACGGAAATTTTTTGTCGGATTTTCTTGCGAAAACATTATCTTCTGAATATTTTTGGCGGAAAAAATCATTATTTCATTTTGTTAACCTAAAAAATTTTCAAATATGGATAAAATAGTCATTAAAAATTAAAAGAGGGTATATATGAAAATTGTCTAAAGGGAGTGGTTGAATAAAAAAATGGGTAGTCTTGGAAGGGCATTCCTAACAATTTCTCATCTTTCACTATCATGAACACAAAAAACAACATATGATATATTGATATAATGTATGTAGTTATGTTATACTTATGTGATCTGAAACTTGTCTAACTTAGTTGTAACAAACAATTCTTTATTCCATATATTCTCTCGTCATCTAGTACACCAACCACATCCTGATATGCTAGTAATTTAAATCATCACTTTAGAATTCTTCCTTGCATATAGCTATATAGGAGAAAGTCTCGTGTTTTATTATTTTTGGTATTTCTAATGTCTTGAATGACCATTACGTGAAAAAATTGTATGTCAATATTACAAAGTTATAAAACGCACAAAATGAAAAGAAAGAATTTTGCTAATCTTTTATTTAATTAATGTATAATGATACATGTCATTTTCTTGTGCGATGATGTGACACTTAGGTGGATAGTCAACTTTCATATATATGATTTGTTTTTTTTAACAAAATTTAAGTAATTTTGCAATTTATCAATATAACAAATTAGTCTTGAAAATAATTATATAATATAAACAAGAAATTTTATTTAAAATGAAATGTAAAAATGACCAATTTATTCTACAAAGAAGCTAAACGTTCACGTATATTTAGTCACAAACTATTTACATATTTTGTTATATAATATCAAACCTTTAGCTTCTGAAACTGATTCAAACTAATTTTTATAAAGATTCTAAGTATTGAAACGAAGAAGAGTGGTGGGTGAATTCGTGGTTATTCAAGGTTCTCTTGATATTTTGCAAAAGATCATACTCATTTGTACAAGCTTCATTGGTGGCATTGGCATATCTCAGATCAGTGATATAGTGTTGATGTGTTCTGAAGAAGGTATGTGAGGTTGGGAAGAAGATATATGGGATTCTTATTCTAGAACACAAAGTTGTACTTCAAAGTAATTATCCGAACAGCGAATATGCAACAAACTTGATTGTAAACTTAAATCTCCATGGTGATGAAAAAAAAAAAAAAAAAAAACTTAAATCTCCATGGTTAGACCATTTCGGTTTCTTTGATATAGCTGCTGCACTCGTCTTCCTAGATGAAACCTTAAATGGAACAGTGAATATGCAACAAACATGGCCCTAACACATGAAAGTCTATTCAAATTATCTACTAGATTACGCATGCGCACTTCTTGATTGCTAAGTCTAATATTTGAATGAATAAACTCTCTCTTCTGTTAGTAGGCACTCTTTTGACGGCAGTTTCTATTCTTGGTATTGAGAACCTCATACCAAGCATGCTCGAACTCGATCTTGATGCACCGTTTCCCCCAGAATATATATGTTCCATTTGAAAATATCTCACGGCTGCTAGAACTTTAATTTCACTTATGTCCTAAGACCGGAGTTTATGGAATATTGTTTTAGGTTAAGATTAACTCATTGATGCGCAGAATTTGAGGGATAGGTAAGAGAAAACAATCTTTACCTTCATGGTACTAGATCATTCGGATGGTATAGCTCACAAAAGAAACAATCATAACTGATAAGCATAGAGTTCGGTGGTCAAATCAAGAAAAATTAGCAAGTGAACATGGAGGTAATTATAAACTTAGCGAGAGCTATGAGTAAAAAACCATCAATCTGGTTGACAACATTATTACATAAAAGTCTGGAAGTTTCCAGCCCTGATAATGGTGCAAACTAAATTAGTCTCCATCAAGTTGTCAAGAAAAGGAAAAAGAAACTACAAACAAATAAACCAGGTCAAATTATTTGATACAAATGAATTGTTTTCCAAAACAAAAAATCTTGACTAGTAAATAGCACTTCAGGATGAGCAAGTTTTAAGTAGCTCAGCTGCTCAGGTATGGTGAATTATTTTTACCTTCTACCATACATATCCGATCCGTAGCCTACCACCCCAATTATAATGATATTGTTACTATTTGCTTTTGAGCTAAAATGAACAGAAAACAAAGAACGATGTCTCATAAATGAAATGACTTGCTAAGGTTAGGAAGAAAATGCCACAGATAAGAACATATGTCCGTCTTCTTTGATGGGGAAAAAACTTAGCAAAAGAAGAAAAACATGAAAGTTTGACCAAAAAAAAAAAAAAAAAAAAAAAAAGAAAAGAG
>Ga0041059_1003677_pt1 | contig 10205 bp, 6 predicted proteins | sample AraColnosormetaG_FD_56232 | JGI IMG/M metagenome (GOLD analysis project Ga0041059, IMG submission 56232) | Arabidopsis roots microbial communities from North Carolina, USA - Col MF nosort | ecosystem: Host-associated > Plants > Roots > Unclassified | place: USA: North Carolina | collected 2013-09-02 | reverse complement strand
TTTTTTTTTTTTTTTTTAATTTTCCTATTAGATGAAACCAACAGGATGGGATTCTCAATCAGAGAATAAATTTGCAGAAAGAAGACACAACAATAAAATAGAATGTCCAAATGGAACCGTTCCTATTTTAAGAGCCAAGGAAAAACATGTCATACAATATCAAGAATACCCCATCAATAATTTTACCGTTCTTACAGCTAAATATCCGGGTACCCATGTAAGTATACTATTCTATATTTTTCATTGTGATATATTAATATTACATTAAATAAAATAGAAATTATTAATTTTGAAAATCTCTTGCATACTTTGGCATTTGTATGATTTGCAAAAACCCAAAAATAAAATACAATATATATTATTAATTTTAAAAATCTCTTTCATACTTTAAAAAGTTTAAATTGTAAATTTTCTGTTTCAAAACTTAAACTGATTCGTTAACTCTCAAAATTTGCTCATTATTTTTAAAATGGTAAGAATGAACATAGATAACTACAAAAATTTATTAAATTCAGCATTAAATGAAATCGTATATGTTAAATATGAAACACCTATCATAAGAAAATTTTCACATGGTTGAATATTAGCAAAATGCATTGAAATTTATATATTAAGACAGAGCAAAAACATTTACACATGTAAAAAGTAATTTGCATATATGTTAGTTGAACTTGAATTGACACATTTACAGATTGCGGGAATGAAAGTAGTAGAAAAACATAATTACAGAGGCGTAGAAGCAGGGCTAAGGACTTATAACTTGATAATTGATAAAAATCAAAGTACAAGTGCTCAAGCTTATGTAGCCAGAGCATTCAGTGGTGATGCCAATTCTATTCAAGTTGGATGGATGGTAATACATATTTTCATCTTCTATATTGTTTTCCTAATTAAATCTTTGTGGTAAATCATAAATTTCTTACTATCATTTACAGATCAATGAACAACTATTTGGCGACAAACGACCATGGTCGTATGGGACATGGCTGGTAAAACCAGTTATGATTTATTTTTATGAATTATTTCTCCTAATCAAGTGCATATCTTATGTAATTTTGATGTTTTCATGTTATATAATTTTAGGGGAAACATGGAACAGGCTGTTTTAATGTAAAATGTCCAGGATTTGTTCAAGTAGCCAAAAATGGTCCAATAAGTGTACCTCTCAAGTTTGATTATCTTCTCTGGCTTACTATACATCAGGTACAGAATTTCTTATACCAAATCATAAGTTTTTTTCTTATACATATGAAGATAGAGCATAGACTAAGAGCATAATTTGGAATCAACAATTGAAAACAATGAATTATGCTTGACAATACTATTAGACGAATACTTTGTAATTATTTTTGCAACTGCTAATTCATGTAAAAGGACAAGGAAACAAAAAACTGGTGGCTTACACAAACAAATCCAGATGATGATACTAAAAATCATTTGGGATATTGGCCAAAGGAGTTGTTTAATCTTCTAGGAGATGGTGCTGATTTCGTTGGATTTGGAGGAATGGTTTCAGGTGATCCAAGAACTCCAAGCCCACCGATGGGTAATGGTCGTCTTCCAAACAAAGATGACCGTCTATGGTCTGGTTATCTTGACCATCTTACCATAATCCAACCGGACTATGAACATGCCGGATTTAATTACCCTATGACAGAGCCTTTGGTGGACAGCAACGTATGCTATGATGTTAATTTAGTAGGATATGTTGATCATCAGGTTGGTATTGCTATGTCTTATGGTGGTCCTGGAGGTATTAAATGCGGTGATTAAACTATTAAAGTTATCTTCGTTTGCTAATTGTTGGTTTTATGGTATCTAATAATAAGTTAATTGAATATTAAGCCAGAAGATGTTTTAACATTAGATGATATTATGAAGCAGCTCAAATACAGCTGAAAGAAATTGTTTACTACACAATTAAGTCTAATAAGCATTGAGCCACTGCAAGGTTTCTGACCTCTGGCTCGATGTGTTACTAATGAAATTACTAAAGTACTGAAATTAGAATTCTAACTACTTTTTCTTTCAACTGCGCCTTTCCGGTTGTCACCCCGAAATAGCAAAGGGCTGCTCCATCTTTAGACAAAATGTGTTAGACTGGTCATATGCACAAAACCACAAAAGCTCTGTCTATGCAATGAGCCTCAGACACACCGGTGTGGAGAGTCAAGCAGTACGGCGTTAGTAGTACCTGTGAACTTCTGGTTCACCCGTGATGTTCTCCACGATCTTTGAATCAGTCGGGGCGATGCTCGCAATGTGGGAGTCACTTCTCTCTTTAGCGCTAAGGTTCTGTTGCCAAGCTCTTCCCCTGTACCACCATTACCAAGTGGCTGAGAGTTATCTACTTTGTTACTATCCGGTTGTTGATTTGACTCCTTGGTACCCTCAGCTTTACCTTCACAGCCATCATCAGATAACGGTGTCTTATCTTCTTTATCATCAATTTCCTGCTCTTTTGTATCACTTTGATCCGCATGGGAATCATCAACTTCATCAGGAAGAGAATTGATGTCTATATCTGTCAATTTCTTAGTGTCTTCTTTCTCTTCCACGGACCCGTCAAGTAACTTGAGATTGGATTCTCTGTCATTATCCCCCTCTTCTACATAAGTTAACTTCAAGCAGCTATCAACTGGGTTAGAAGGGGATTCAACACCAGCAGTTGCACAATTTCGCTCGTGTGCACTGTCTTTAGACTCCTCAGGTTTATTTTCCTCGACATCTACAGGCAAAGTCATCTCAGGTGCCAACAGCACTAAACCTGGAGTAGATTTAAGTCAGTCAATAGATGCAAGTATGCATGTACACATAACATGAACATTTTAAAAAGTTCAGATGCCAAGAGAAACTGAGTTAGTACCATTGGGAGATGAAACAACTGAGTCAGTGATCTTCTCCTTCACCAATGATTTCCCCAACATGTCTACGCCAGGGAACACCAACAAGTTCAGATTCTTAATTGTTTTTTTCTCAGAATCATTGACAGGTGCGAAGCCAAAGCCTGAAGTCCATGTATCAATCAGTTCTGGCACTGCTGGTATGACTAACTTGTCTACTTTGAGAGAACCAAGCGCCTGATGATAAAGCACATTTGTAATATGGATCTTCAGAAATCGTACACAGAATGAAGTCTAAACTAAACAAAACAGAAGACTGAGATAGTACACAGCAGATCAAGACATATGGCATACTAAGAAGCTTGACTAGTTCGCATCAACTATCCTATAAAGTCACTTATACATATTTGAAATCAAATGACTACACAAATCCATGTTTTTAGTTCAGTGTGATCTAGCAATCATTTTGTCATTTAGCATATATCAGACATGGAAATGCAAAGCTATTTCCATATTTCTTTCTTAATGCCTGAAAGAACCTGAGAAAAAGCAGAATGGCCCGTCGCCAAAACAAGCAGGATAGCAGCAGAATTGCCAGACATCTAATAAAACTTCAGATATAGCAAGAAACATTTGAGAGAAATAAGCGACGAACTTTAATGTAAATAACCACCAAACTAACAGAAAAAGGAATTTAGGATATGACAAGAAGTGGAGGAGGGCCTACAGATTCAATGCCATCCATTAGTCGACGACACATCCCTTGACGCCTGTACATATAGCGGGTTCCGATAAACGGCATTTCTGCCAGTTGATTGCCGTGTATCCTGAGTAAGAGATATATCAGTCCTATGGGAAGAAAAGCTAATTTCTATACACAGTTAGTATTCTCAATTTATCGAGAACCCGGCAACAGAGTTTCAATCAAACACCTGAGACCATGTAGAGGCATATACTTAGGGAATTTCTTTATCTTAGTACGACATAAACTGCTAACATCTAAATGTAGTGTGTTCTATCAAACTTAAGATCTCTGTACCTTAACAAAAGAAATAGTATAATGAAAGGGGTACAAAGTGGTTTTCTAATCTTGTTTGCCCCACTAGTCCACTAGTATGATACGAACAGTGTAATGTCACATCTAAGTAATGCTTTTAAGTCTAGTATGATAAGTCTAGAAACTTATTACCCCTTGTTCTCATTTTCATGGTACCAAAGGCATACCTAATAGACGCCACAGCAATGATTTCATCACCCCTCTCCAAAACAGCAGTGAGAAAACTGCTGAAATCTAGCCGATGGAAGTTCGACCTACAAAAAAATAGGAAAAAGTTTAAACATAATCTAGTAAGTAGTAACATACGGACTGTTTACATATCCATAAAACACTTGCCAATAAACCAATTGAACAAAACAGAAGCATATAAGGACAGGTTTTGGGAATGAGCTTACCCAAAATTATAAACAATGTTTTGAAGCAGGTTGACTCCACTCCTGTGATCAACCAAAGGTGAAAAGCACTCATCCATAACAGAAAATGCAACAGCCATTTTGGCATTATATGCAATCTTCTCAGATATGTCACAATCGGCAACCTCACTAGGGAGCTCAAAGCGGCGAAGGAATGACCATGAAAATCCCTCAGGCAGTGGGTGTTTTACTCCAATGAATAACTGAAGTTCCTCGAATAACTATAAATTAAAGAAAAAGAAGGGAAGAAACAAATGAAATACTCAGCGTTTCAAGTAATAAAGCGCCAGGATAAAAGGTAAAAAAGAAAAAGGAAGGCTACCTCTTGACAATACTTTCCACAAAATGAATCAGTACTCCTTTCACCAGGCACCGTGCCATCTTGGTTGATGCATGCTTGGTGATCTGCAAGAGTGTGAGGGTAATGCTTAGAGCCTAGAAGTCCGTTTGAAGAAGTTTAACAGAGCATATACATATAAATGCAATTACAGATAAGATGGCTTTAGTGTATAGTTCATACATTTCTCTTCACATAGGCGGCAACTCGATAAGGAGGGTAGAGTTGAAGTCTCATGTTTAGCAGCCTCATCTTTCTCGCAAAATTTGCATGAGCAGTTGTAACAATACCAGGCACCAGAAGGGAATTTCTGCAGATTGAAGAGAAATTAAGTCTAGAAGAAACAGAAAAGCCCACTTTAACATAAAATTTTCACAACGTAAGGAGCAACTTACTTTTATGTCCAAGCAGCTCTGATGGAATGTTGATGGGCACCCATCACAGCAGATAAGATCTCCCCCATCCCCACAAATACCACATGTGTCATCATTTGGATCCCCCGAACCAAAGTCCACAAAATGGTACCCTTTAAGTTGTGATTCACTTTGTTTATTCATAGACTCATGGAGGCACTGCAAGAGAGAATTCCCACCCTCTAAATACAGACTTTTGAATGGCTGGTTGCGATTCCCGCCAGCATGAACCTCGAAATCGAGAACAGAGAACACTTCATCACAGCAGTTGCATCGAATACCCTCTTTTGTGATAATTCCTTCTAGAAGTATGTCTGTCTTCTTGCAGTCCATGCACTGAACTTTTCCGTTAAGTGGCACAATGGTTGAATCAATCATCCAACCCAGCATGGTGCGTTTCCCTTCAAATAATATGTACCCATCCTCCTTGGAATCCACATCTTTCAAAGAACTACGAGCTGACGGAGTACAACGCTTTCTACTATGTTTTTCTTCCCTCTTTATTTTTCCTGTTCCCTTTGTTGAAACCAAGATGTCATTAGTATCTCTGTCCTTCAATTTTGACCTTTGCTTACCTGTATCGCTCCTTTTTTTCTGAATTGTTCTCTCTAATAGATGAAGGTCTTCTTCTGGTAGCAAGCCAAAACCAGAACCAGTGGTAGAGTTCTTTTGATCATTCGGGTTGCTTTCCAATTGTTTTTTATAAACTTGATAAGCCTTAGTCACTGACCAGTGAGTCTTTCCCTCTGGATTAAGATACACAGCATCTTGATAAGCTCTCCCATTTCGAGGCCTATATTCAACAGTCCAACCAGCAGTTAGAAGTAACTGCAGTATTCTGTCACTCAGCATTTTCTTAGACTTTGATCTCGAATGTCCTCCAGCTTCAGTTTGCTTACTCCGTTGTTCGCCAATCATCCTTTCGTCATCAATTAAAGGATTGTTGTGCCGTGACTCTAACGGACTCTCACAAAGTTTCAGTCTCTTCTTTGCTTTCCAATCTGATTCATCTGTCATCCCCGATTTCCTCTTTTTCTGTGGTGTTGGAGGTCTTCCACGCTTACGTACCATCCTCCTTCCATTAGACTCAGGTCCTTTTTCAATGTAAAGGCTAACCGAGGTCTCCTTGGTCTTTGGGGGTCTACCACGCAGACGACTCAAACTAATTCTGTCAACACTCGACTGGCTACTTAGTTCTGGAGTTCTCGCAAGTTTACAGTTTGTGTTAGGGCGACTCTCATCAGATTGACTGCTGATCTGCACCTTTCTAGGCCTTCCCCGTTTACGTTTAACTTGCAACTCTTCATCATGTAGCTCAACAATCCCACATTCATCATCCTTGATTTCAACCTTAACCTGACTCCTAAAATCAAGTCCAAGAATCTCTTTATCTTCAGCATATTCCCCATGCTCAAGTTTTACTTCTGCTTTCTCCTTGTTAAAGCAGCTTCCACCAACAAGTTTCTCAACATTATCATCGCCTACCAGTTCTTTCTTCTTACCTAAAGATGTCCGAAGTTTACAATTTGAGATTAACCCATTATCATCAGATTGACTGCTCATCCCAAACTTTCGAGGCCTTCCTCTTTTACGTTGAACTTTCTCTTCTTTTCCATCATCTGATCTATCATCCTTAGATTCCACTTTCACTTCACTTCGAAAATCATCTCCACGAATCTCCTCAGGTACCAAAGACTTAACACACTCCTGTTTCACTTCTTCTTTCACCTCATCAACAGAACTTCCACCACTAACAACATTTCCTTTCCTTTTCACAGCCTTACAATGTTTATCACTGTTTACTAAATCCCTTGCCACAGAGCCTGAGCGAAGAACCCTACGCGTAATGAGAATCTCACGCTCAATCACTTTTTTCTTATCCTTAATCTCAATCACATTCTCCACATTACCATCAACCAAACTATCAGTTTCACCCTCAGCCTTAATGTCAGACTCACTGAAATCTTCAATTGAAGCACACACGTTTAAATCAAAACCCTTTTGCTCGTTAGTTTCTAACATTTCTTTACTTTTCTACACAATGTTCTCAAATCTCAGTCATATAAAGACCCCTACAGTCAAAATTTCACAACGAATCAAAATCAAAATTAAAAAATAACTGACGAACAATAAACGAAAAACGTACGATCATAACAGATCGAGAAACAATACGAAGACGAAATTCAAAACCCTAATCAGGAAACGGATTACATAACCGTACCGGAGAAATTTTGATTATCAAGCGTGCTCTGGCCAAAATCAGAGAGAGATACGGAAGGAATCAGACGAGAGAGACGGAGGGAGATTAACGAATCAGAGTCGGAGATTGACCGGAGAGTAGCATTGTTGGATCGGTGGAGAAGAAATAAACGAAGAGACGAGAACACACTAAACAATCTTCTTCAAGGGTTTAGCTATGGATGTGAAAGTGGGAAGAGAGAAAGGGTTTTTAATGTTTTGTTGTTGGGATTTTTATTTTATTTACTTGAGAGAAACATGCGCGAATCGAGAAAATAATGGAGATATAATTGTGTTTAGGGGTAAATTCGTCATTTTATTGTTGTTGGTATTGTAACGTCGTATTTCCCTCCATTTTTAGTTCCGGGAAATTTTATTTATTTTAAAATGTTTAGTAAATGCTTTTTTTTAGTTAGGATTTTATCAGTTTGGTTTGGTTTGGTTTGTTTTGGTTTCGAATCTTTGTGTTTTGACTTTTAAGAGTATTTTCGTCCCAAGTCAAGTTTGTTTCTACTCTCAACCAGTTTTTTGTTTTGGTGTAATAAGTAAATGGCAAACCTGTTTTATGTGGAATTTTGATGAAATGGGTAAGAAAAAATATGATGTTACACTCGATTTCTATCACCAGATGAGGTTTTTGTTTTTTTATATTCAGTACTCATTTTCTTACTAATTGGGACTAGATCAAGTCTGGCATTAGAGAATTTTTGGACAATTTTAACCAACTTAAATTACCTGATCCGGTAGATCGTTTTGTCTAAGATCTAATATGTATTCGTTGAAACTAAATTAAACTATCTCAAACGGTATTTTTCCTTTTGGAGGTTATTCAACTAGACAAAAATATTAATCAATTTGTTAGGAAGATTTCTCTGTTACGATTTAAATATTTAACTAATTCGCGAGATTTTTGCCACAAATCACCATGTAAAATTTTGCTAGATTCTGACATCATTTTGTTTAGTTTGCACCCTTTACATCGAGATCATGTAGTCTAAATCCTAAATCAACTCTCTTGATCAATCAAAAATGCCGTTTTTCTTAAACCAGTTTACTCAATTCAGTTTTAAATTGATGAATTTTGGTTCGATTTAATTATTTAGTTTAGTTTTTTTATGTTGTTCCTAATGAGGACCATATGATGCACAAGGCTCTAATTGATCGTCTAAAGGCTATGTAATTGTGTTTGGAGGAATACAATGGAATGACAAGCTAAATTTTGCATGTTTTAAAGATAAGAACTAATTTTTCATCTTTTTACAATAAAACACTTAATCGTTCATGGCTCTTGGTTAACCTTTTGAAGCTCAATTCCTCTCCATGGCATGGTAACTTCTGCTTGTTTCTTCTTCCCTACTTGTCCAGATTACTCAGAACTTCTGAGTCAGAAGCAACTATTATATTTGAAAATGGCAAGGCTACAAGAGTACCGAGTTTTCAATATGTATATACCAAGTTAAAAGAGGGAAATGTTCAAATACATTTCATATTGCACACAGACAAATGTTTTCTTTCTCCCGTCTTTTTTTTCTGGTTTTTTTTACCGTCTAGATTTATTATTTATTACAAATTATGAGAATTGTTACATAGACGATTCTACCACGGATAATTCCTTCCGACCCTTATTAGATCTATGGCAGACGACACATCATTCTCCTTCTCCATGCGCTTGATGGACACCTTCAATATCTTCTCTGCGTAGAATCCTAGGTGAACGGCTATAATTGTACATCGTTGTAGATCTTTTGCACACTTGCCTCCATTAATCTGCAAATCTGCTAATAAATCGCAGTAGCTGAGACTCGAACCCCGACCTCTTGGTGTAGAAGCATTAATAAACCCTTGGTCAACCATTGGGCATATATTTATATATAGTATATCGTCATTTATCAACACAAAAATTTACATACATATAAAACATCCGTGAAATTTGTAAATTTTACATTTTAGTAAGTATTAACTAGTATAAAATATGGAACTCTTACATTTATTCACTAGGAAAAAGAGAAAATTTCCATTTATTGCTACTTATTGATCTTCATACCATCATGTATTTAAATTCTGTACACAAGCTAGGTAAATTAAAACTATCACCAAAGCTTAGTCATATTTGACCCAACAACAAGTGAAGTCTAACATATTTTTATTATCGGAACAAAGCCAAGACCACGAGAGTGAATGCAATTCTCTCTAGTTTGTTCTAGAAACAATAAATAATTTATGTTGCAAAAAAAACAAAAATTACCAAAAACAATCTCTAGTTCCAACAAAGAGGATAGTTTGTGAATAAAGCACCAAAATGCAAAATCCAAATCAAACTTAGCTCCCTCAACAACTAAACAAGAAGCCCAAATGTAAGAAAATTAAAGTTTTAACTCTGCTAGTTCTTCTCTTTAACCTTGAGGAACATGTACCAAATTGGGAATAAATGTAGAATGCGAAGGTCAAGGATCAACCACATTATCTATCTAAGTTTTACTGGTCAGCTTATTTTCCCTGAAAACATAGATCCAAGCCCGACCAGTTTCATCGCAAGAGCACACTACGGGTCTTTTATCTTCGATGAAGTAACTTGGCTTAGAGTATTTTCGGTCTACTAAATCCGGCAAGTAAGGATTTGACAGTTTCATGAACTTTAGGTGACAGTCTCAACTTTCCACCCTAAACTTTTAGCCACTTGAAAAACCACCATAAACAATTTTAATCTCGATAAAACTACATGTACTTTCAGATTTGTTTTTAAAACTACACCTCCAATTGAACCGACCAGTTAACCAAAAATTATATATCCGGTTTGACTTAACCAAAATTTAACCGAACTTATTCGATTTCGACTCTATTTTAACCCAATTTAGACTCAAAAAATATATTCTCTAGAAGAAAAATACTTTTTATTTATTTTTG
>Ga0041059_1003676_pt1 | contig 10211 bp, 4 predicted proteins | sample AraColnosormetaG_FD_56232 | JGI IMG/M metagenome (GOLD analysis project Ga0041059, IMG submission 56232) | Arabidopsis roots microbial communities from North Carolina, USA - Col MF nosort | ecosystem: Host-associated > Plants > Roots > Unclassified | place: USA: North Carolina | collected 2013-09-02 | reverse complement strand
ATAACCAAATGTAACCAAAATACTTAAATTACCTAAAAGAAAACTATAACATTTGTTACTTTTATCCCAAATATATCCAAATGTATATGAATTACTAAAAAAATCTAGTATATTCGGATTTATAATTTTAATTTTAGGTGTTTAAGGTATTACAAATATATATATAACTAATATTTTTAGGTTACATTTGTATTTGGGTACCCACGGGTATTACATTCGGTTCAGGTTCGGTTCAGGTTTTTTCGGGTAGTGAGGTCGAGGACCCATTCGGGTAAAAGAATGATCAAGGTACTCAATCAATCGTATCCAAAAGAATTTTTTCGAAGAAAAGAAAAATTCTAGGGAAAGCCATAAGTAAGCATAGGGACTTGAAGGAATGCAAAAGTCCATGGAAAACGAGCTAAGTATTTTCACAAAGTATTGACCAGAGCCATTAGATGTCTAGCAAGAATTTCCAAAATTCAGATAATTGTCTAACAACAGGGAAACAGATAGGAAAGAAGAAAATGAAGATTTTAGGAGAATAAGACATATGAGATTATCAAAAAGAATCAGTGAACCACTCCTGCTCGCTCTTGGCCTTGGCTACTTAGGTTTAGGGTCAAGATATTTTTGACGAATATCAGATTTTCCAAAAAATATCCTAGCAGCCTTTAAGGAGCAGAAGTTAGAATTTTGTGCTAAGGTCAAGCATGAAATTATTTATATGCATTCCTTAGGAATTTCTGTAAGGAACTAAGTCGTCGGAAAATATCTTACCCTATCGCCAAAAGGTAAAGTGGCCCGGTTAAGGTAAACTTTAGTAAATTAGAGCATGTTACTTTACCTTAAAATCGAATTTTCATGGGTAGAATATTTTAGGGACAAGAGCACATGAATTGAGTAGAAACATGTTTTCAGCAAAAATCAGAAGGTGGAATGAATATGATTTTTGTTAAAATAGGTCGAGGGCGTTTGATTGACTATGTTAGGGAACGGAGCTTCCTCTCTAATCAATGAGGAATGATGCGCAAGAAACTTGGGAGGACATGTATTGCGACCAAAAACGAATAAGAAGGCAATAGAGGTGTGTTTCATTGTGATTGGCCAAAACTTGATAGCGTGATACATGCCCATGCTGATTCATCAGCTTGCCACAAACTTTGAGGAGTTTAAATAGGTGATTTCCACTCAAAATTTTGTCAGACCAAAAATGGTAAGAAAATTTCTAAAGTTTGTGGGTGTATTCTAGAGAAAATTCCTGAACACAGGTGAAAGAAAAATTTCGGAGTAGTTAGCGAGTTAGTCCGTAAGTATTTAGGTTTTAGTTTCTGATTACTTTAAAAAAAAAATAGTTTTAGATTCAAACCTAAATGGATCTTAATTATGCTATAGTTAGAAACGTTAACTAAGTGACGCTTCAACTGAAATCGATAAGTACCAAACATTTGAAGTAGCAATATCTAGGTTGGGTTGGGGTAAGTTATAGGTTGGGTAATCCTACTAAGTAATCCCTTATTCGGTGCGATGATCCTTAGGAGCCAGAACTAGATGATTTAAAGTTTTTTGTTAAAACTCGATAATTTTTATTAGGTATAATTTTCTAAACGGACCCGGAAATTAAACATGATTTGGTAACAATTTAAGCACCATACTATATTAAGTAAAAAGTGGTTTTCTAAAAACCTGAAGGTGATGAAATGATATATCAGTCAAGTTCGGGCTGACACGACTCAGGAATATGGTTGAAAAGCCTTAGGCCATGTTTGGGAGGTAAAGATACTCGCGCTTGATCAATTTAGCGAATAGATTTGTTCCGGAATCTTCTATTGTTTGATTACGGGCGTCATATGTGACACATCTGTTCTTTCTTATTGTTTGAGGGTGCTACAATTGGTCTTGTTAAACAAAACAATTCCATAATTTAATCACGGACCATCCGATGGATCATTTTATTCTTTTCTAAAAAATCTGCAGTATTACACAAACCCCTGGAATACTCGAAGACTATTTGAAGTGTAAGCTTTTCCATATTTCCCTAGCCGACAAGACTCATTGATGGTTAAAGTCTCTACCCGCTGGATCGATTATTAATTGGGAAGGATGGAAATCAACCTTTCTAAACTACTTCTACACGAAATAAAGATCCAATTCTTTTTGAAACAAGCTGCAAGAATTCCAACAATGACAAGTTGAAACTTTCTACAAAGCATGGGAACAATTCAAGGACTACGAACGCGATTTTCCTCAACAGGCTTCACTAAAGGTCACTTCTTAAGTATTTCTGTAGAGGATTACGTCCCAAGTTTAAAATTTCACTCGACACCGCTAGCAATGGAGATTTCACTACCAAGACCGTTCAAGAAAGACGAGCTCTCACTAAAAACCTGATTCTTCCACCGATTTTGGTAGAACCATCCGTTCTAATGATTTAGATGCAAAGCAAACTTCTGAGCTGAAGAATATTGTTTGGGTTGCCAAACAAGGGTGGGTTGAGCTTAAGCTCTGCATGAGTACTCGTGGTGTTTGGGTCTATGCTTTGGTTTTTGGAGAACCAAGCTAGAGTTCTGAGGTTAGACCGTCGCCTCTTCAACAAGTTAAGGATAAGGAGAGGACAATGTTTTGTCTTGTACGTATTCAAATATTTTTAGATAGTTACTTAGTTTACGGTTAAGCCAAGTATACCTACGAATTACATATATTACGAGTAATCGTATTTGTTTGTTGAGTATATTAATATCTATAAGTATAAATATATTTCATTTAAAGTATAAAGAAATAAAAATACGATCTTAAAGATGGAAACTAAACTAAGATGGATATTTGTATGTGTGTTGAGTGATATGTGAAATGCATGCCAAGAGTACAGAGATGCGGGTGAGCCGCAAACAGTCCTGCAAAGAGAGATCCTTTTATTTTTGTTGTAATATATGGATGTAGAGTGCGGATAGATCAGGATGGCTAATGAGCCGACGAGTGTGAAATGCTAGGAACAAGTGAAAAAGGCACGAGGGATTAATAGCGTGAATGGTGCCATGAACAAGTGCAAGAGACATGAGGCATTCGTAACGACGAGGATAAGCGTTTGGTGACACGTGTTGTATCAGAACCGTCTTTAGGACGGTGATGGAGCAGTCTCATTTTCTTTATGTGTGTGTATGTTTGTGTCATAATCTTTAGGACACAATTATTTTCTGCTAGTCTTAGATTGAAACTTTGTGATTGTCTATGCGTGTTTTTGTATGAGGACTTCGTGAGCCATGAGGCTTGCCCTCATTGAGTGATCTTCGATTGCTATCTTTCTCTTTTGCAGGTTGGTTAAGTTAAGAGTTTGTTTTCAATCTTTTTTGGCAGTTTTGTAATTAAAGAATACTTTGGGCCAAGCCACGAAATTAACGCGTGGACCAGCTTTGTCTCACAATTTGGTATCATAGACCGGTCGTGTGGCTTTGCGAGGTCGGTGGCATGCCTTGTGATCGGTATCCGATAGTATTCCTTCAAAAGGGTGAAAAAAACTGTTTGGCAGATCGGATTAAGTTGATATTTCTTCTAGCGTTATATTGACTCTTCTAGCTTTCTATAAAGTCCAAGATTTCTCCTTAGCAAGAGTAGCTAGTTAGAAACAGCAGTCATAGATCAGTCGCCCATACTCCCACACGAGGCAGCATAGGAGATTTTTAGACAATGGGCGAAAACCCGATCCAACAATAATTTGGTGCAAAGAAAGACCTTGAAAAAGAAACCAAACCCATGAAACTTCGAATATGTACTAAAATGTGGTTTACTTGTCTTATGGTCTATTTTACCTTAACTTACAAACCATTTCTGACTCTAAAAATACTTGAATATCTTCTCTTAGCTTTGATATCACACCAAACACTTCCTAATATATAAGAAACAATAGCCAAAATGGGCGAAAATACGATGTTATTAGAAGAGACACTATGACTAGACGGATGTTTAGGATCATGAGGGCATATAAAATCATTCTATTCATGTATCATAAAATTGGATGTATATACGTTTTCAGAGAAGTTTTATATCAAAATAGCTAGTATTGGTGGGTATTTAATACAAGGTATACAATAGCATGCCTTTTGGCGGGAGGAGAGTGTCACAATTTCTTCATAAATTGAGAAATGTGATGTTTGTAAGGCGTTAATAAGGGTTTTAAAATGGTAAGTAATTATAACAAACGAGTTGTTACACGGTTTCTATCTACCTCTACTTCATTGAAGATAAAAACGAAAGCATTAGTTAATTAACTTCAGACTTAGTTTTTTTTCTGGTTAATTAAGCATAAATATCAAAACAAATTCAAATCATAGGCTAATTTATAAATTCTAGCAAATCAAGATTTGGAATTTTAGATTAACATAGGTTTTAAAGGAATGGGTGCAAATATATCTCAATATAATATAAAAGAAGTATATATTTAAAAATACCATACTATTAAGTTTATTTTTCAAAAATTCCAACACTAGTTTATTTTTTTAATAATATCATAAATTTAGGTATATATTTGATAAGGCCTGCCTAATTAGGCGAGTATAAAAAGTAAATATAAGTTATGTCAATGATATTTGAATTCAAAATAGTAATTCACAAAGTAAATATTTTATTTCATAATTTCAATCTTATACATTCCATAACTATTTATTTTATCATAATAAATAAAATAAATTTTTATACATTTCATCTTATTAATGATATCTGAATTCTAAATAATAGCACACATATTTTTCTAAATTTCATTTATTAATTATTTTAAAACCTAATTTCAATATTTTACATTCCTTTTGTCAATACAATTTGACTATCTATTTCATCATAACTAGGATTTAACCTGCGGTTTATTTGGTTCTTATACTAAATATTTAAATAAATTTGATATCCTAAACTTATAAATATAAATTTTTGAATTAAACATAACTAAATAATAATTGAGATTTTTTTGAATTAAATTAAATAATAATTTAGATTGAATGGAATTAATTTTATTGAATGTTTTAGATTGAATCGGATCATAAAAAATTTAGGAGATTGTTAAGACCAAATTATCCTTAATGATTTTGAATAGCAAAGAACAAAATCCAGAATTGAAATCAAAATTGAGGTCAAATTAGACAAAAATTTCATTTTGTACTTCCCTTTTAATAATAAGGGGATAAACTGGATTAAGTTTACACACTTGATGTTAAAAGATATGTGCTAACTTCTTATATCAAAGTAATATATATATATATATATATACATATATATATATATACACATTTCATATTAAATATATATCTTAGTTAATATTAACAATAATTAAAAAAACAAATTATAATTAATTAAGGACTCCAATTCCATAAAATTGTTTCGAAAACAAACATTGGGTAAATATAACTTTTACTATATGACATAATCTCATCACTTAATTTTACCTCATGTCAAACTAATTTTAAAAGAGCTAAAATTAATAACTAAAACAGAAAAATATAATAACAATCTCATCAAATAATAAACAATTCATTCTTATAAAAGCTATTTTCCATTTTTCTTGTACGCTGGTTACTTTTTAAAGTTTTTTGCATTTTCATTTCGCAAATAAAAATGTTGTATTACAATGATAACTATTGTTTTGTCCAATTAACTTAACCTTAAATAACTTGTATTGTTATTTTGAACTCCAACTGTCATTTGGTTTTAGCTAATTCCTTAATTATTATATTTTACATAATAAGATTGTATAATTTCTTAAAAACAATTTCAAGCTTTAAGGAAAAAGTATTCGTTTTATAGAATTTGTAGCTGTAAATTAGAATTAGTAAATGTTTTTTTAATTTCTATCTTATTTAATAAGATACATATAGTTTTTTTATTTATTTATTTTTGTCGACCGATATTAAGTAGATTAAGCTCAAAAGAGTCATTTGTGAGTAATGTTGTTTACATACGTGATATGATGCGGTTTTGTACGGACTTTCCGTGTCAAATTATTCGCTTTAACATTTGCACTACGAGAGATCAAAGATAAAGAAAAGCTAGTGAATTCTCCTTTGTCGCTCTGTAATTCTTCCAAATATGCTGAAAATACGGGTCATTCAATAGGGTAAGACACCATCTTCACCAGCTTTGAACAGTTTGTTAAGAAAACCACATCTTGATTATCAGCGCCAATCATGCATTTCATAGCCCAAAGAAGGGCTTCCACTTCTGCGTGTAGTGGCGACAAACTCCTTCTTTGATTGGAAGCTCCCATGGTTGGTGGCTCTCCATTTGGTGATGTACAATACCATCATGTTCCAGAGAATTTATCACGTTCTTTCCATGAACCATCCACATAGCATCAATATCTTGAATAAATGATATCAAGTGAGAGATATCTCACTTGAGGCCTAGTGTCAAAATTTAAGTAACCATGATTTTCAGTATAAAGTTCAATTTGAGGTAACTGCCACGAATGTGCCTCTTTTTCCGTCAAGCGTACTATATGAGGGGTCTTTATTCACATTTTTTAAAAAAAATTTGTTCCTTGCTTTCCAAATATACCAAATTATCCATGGTTAGGAAGATAAGTCAAATTCAGAAGGTATTCTCTAGAATAAGTGATCCAAATTCGCATAAGTAGATGAATATGTAAAATTTCCTTCAACCGAAGGTATTTCTGATAGTGCCCATATTTGCCATGTAGGGTGGCAAAGGAAAAGTGTATGATTAATTGTTTTTTCTACCTCACCACATCTGAAACACCCTGTGTCATAGTTAATTCCTCTTTTCTGCAACTTGTTTGTCACCGGTACACAACCCGCTAAAATTTGCCACAAGAATTGACGTAATTTGGGAGGACAATGTACTTTCCGAGTGTTCGCTTTTAAACTTTTAGTATCTGGACCAATAAACTTTTAGTATCTGCTTGTCTTTGTTTGCTTGGAATATAATTGATTATGAGCAATGGATACTTAGAGTAATGATGATTGTCTTTGGTGATTGTATTTGTCTTCTTGTTTCAATGTACTCATACAGATGCCAAAGGGAATCCTTTTAGCTTTGGATCGCTTGTGGAGACACTGAACAAAAGAAGAAGGAAGGAGAGTTATGCGAGCTCTTCTAAATCAACCGTTGCGCAGCTTCAAGAGCAGTTGTAGCTCAAGATATCTGAACAAGAGGAGCATAATGCAAAACGTGATTAGGAGCACTACGAATCTCAATCTCGGATAGCCAGTTTGGAGAAGCTCGTCCTCTTCATGAAAGAAAAAGATCTTGAGTTGGCTGCTTATTTGTCTTCTCATTCTACAAAACCTGAACCATGCACACTTCCAACCACCACAACCAGCCAACCAGCCATTACAGTTGCATGCACCCCATAAGACAACAAATTAGGCACGATACCCTTATTCTCCACTTCAGCTACTATTTCTAACACTTCTTTTAACCATTAAACTTGATCTTTTGTTGCTTTTGTTGTTTTTGTTGAAACTCGTTTAGGATTTGTGTATGACTATGATTTTCTGAATGTAAACATGATTAGTGTTTTAATGTAAACATGATTAAGGATTATTGGTTTTTGAATTCGATATTAATTAAGTTTATTATTCCAAACATAAGACCAATTTGTGACTAAACCAAAGCAACACATGTGACCAAACCAATTATAAAACTGTGACCAAACTTATTCAAACTATGTGACCATTATGTGACCGACCCATTACAATAGTGTGACCAATTTGTGACTAAATCAAATTACAAAAAATTGTAACAATGTGGCACAATCGTTGCTAAAACGATACTCTTTTGCGATTAAAGTATAAGCGTCTTAACTTAGTCGCAAGCATAAAAGACTATTTTGCGACTATATTGTAATGTATGTACCTATGTGTACATCGTTGCAGTTTAATCGCATATCTGCAACTTCTTGGTCTCGTCACATATTCGTCATGTATTTATGACTAACTTTCTGTGTCCAAAATTTGACTCTAATAGGCGACCATTTTGGGACTACTATATTTTGCGACGGTTTTTTAGCGACTGTATAATATCGTAGTTAAGTAGTTGTAAAAACCTTGTTTGCGACCATTTTGGGACTAATATGGGAGTTGCAAATGGCAGGTTTTGTTGTAGTTATGGTGGTCTCGGGAATTGAGTTGGAATCCAAGAATCCTCCACACTGAGACTCCCGAGAACCGACTCTTTTAATAAGTCCTTTATTAACCAGAGATCTAGTGGAACAAATACGTCTCCATCCATAGGATGGGGAGTATGATCTTATATTTTCCAAAGGATTGGATTTGCGATAATATCTACCTTTGAAAACCTTCTCAAAGAGCGAATCAGGAACCGTAATCATACGACATAATTGTTTTGCTAGTAGTGCCAAGTTAAAATCATCTACATTTCAGAAGCCCAGACCTCCTTTCGATTTACTAATGCACAATTTATTCCAAGTCATCCAATGCATACCTCTAGAATCACCATTTGCACTCCACCAGAATTTTGCGAGCGCACTCGAAAGTTTCGAAGTGATTGTTTTCGGTAGTCTGAAGCACGACATAATATAGGTTGGTAATGCCCCAGCTACCGATTTAATCATCACCTCCTTCCCTCCTTTTAACAAAAACTTTGCCGACCAACCATTTATCCGATTCTGTAATCTATCTCTTACAAAGGCAAAAGAATTTCGTTTTTGATCCGCCTAGACTTTCGGGTAACCCGAGATAAGAGCCCATGCCACCAAGATTAGTGATACCCAAGGTTGATTGTATCTCAGCCTTGAGAGAATCATCTACCTTGTGACCAAACTTAACCGATGATTTTGTAAATTTATTTGTTGGCCATTAAAACTGATATGAGTAAAGCATATGATAGGGTGAAATAATTTTTTATTGAAGAGTTATTAAGGAAAATGGGTTTTTGTGAAAAGTGGATTTCGTGGATAATGTGTTGTATTTCAACAATCCAGTATAGGGTTCTCCTTAATGGACAACCTAAAGGATTAATAGTACCTGAGAGAGGACTAAGACAAGGAGATCCATTATCTCCTTATTTATTTATCTTATGTACGGAGGTGCTTATTGCAAATATTCGAAAAGCAGAACAAAGTAAATTGATTACGGGTGTTGTTTGCAGATGATAGTCTATTTTTTTGCAAAGCTAATAAAGAGGAGTGCGAGGTAATTTTGGGAATCTTTTTTTTTTTTGTCATCAGATATTATTTAGGGCTCAAACGAGCCAATCTTAAGGAAAGTTGTTTACATAAGTGATATGAAGCGATTCGGTACGAATTTTTCGTGCCAAATATTCCGCCTTGACATTTGCATTACGAGAAATTAAAGATAAAGAAAAACTAATGAATTCTTCGTTGTCGCTCTGAAACTCCTCCAAATAAGCTGAAAATGCTGGCCATTCGGTTGGGGAAGACACCATCTTCACCAGGTCTGAACAGTCTATAAAAAAAGCTACTTCTTGGTTGTCGGCCCCAATCATACACTTCATTGCCCAGGGTAAAGCGTCAACTTCGGCATGGAGAGGAGAAAGACTTCTACGCAGATTAGCAGCTCCCATTGTTGACGTCCCTCCATTTAATGATGTGCAAAACCAACCTAGACCTGAAAACTTTTCGCTTTCTTTCTATGAACGGTCCATAAAACAACAAAAGCCAGAGTACACAATGTCTTGTGAGATATCCCTCACCCGGATTTGGTTTCCCGATCGATATGAGACTTTGTTTTCAGTATTGAACTCTACTTGAGCTACCTGCCACAATTGAGCCTCATTTTCTGCTAGACATAACACGTCTAACGGATCCTTTTCCTACATTTTCAAATACTATTTTATTCCTTACTTTCCAAATATACCAAATTATCCATGGATATGCGGATGAATCAAATTCTGAATGGATTCTTGAGAATAAATGATCCAAATTTGCATAAATAGAATAAGTGAGAAAAAACCCCGGGATCGTAGGAATCTTTGAAAGAACCCATATTTGTTTCGGCGGATCACTAAAGCAATATGAAGCGCCTTCGGGAGTTTTCTTATAATTATCTTCTTTAATTTTTTAAAACAAATTTCCATATAATGTTTTTTTGAATAAAAAAAAATCTGTTTGATATATGTTGAAATCTGAGACTGTTCAAATAACCACGTGTCATGATCTTGTGAGTTATTAATTTTTAAAACCGTACTTTATACAATAAAATATATATATATATATATATATATATATATATATATATATATATATATTT
>Ga0041059_1003675_pt1 | contig 10215 bp, 3 predicted proteins | sample AraColnosormetaG_FD_56232 | JGI IMG/M metagenome (GOLD analysis project Ga0041059, IMG submission 56232) | Arabidopsis roots microbial communities from North Carolina, USA - Col MF nosort | ecosystem: Host-associated > Plants > Roots > Unclassified | place: USA: North Carolina | collected 2013-09-02 | reverse complement strand
TTTTTTTTTTTTTTTTTATCAAGTACAGAACTATAGAAGTATATTTGATGAAAATGGCAAATCTTTTGACATTTGTTTATAACTTAAACGCATGCATAAATCAAAAAGTTTTGTTTAGTACTTTAGAAATATTCGGATGTGTATATTATATACATTTATAATTCTAAGTGGTGGCCGTTGGCATTGGCACGACAAAAGAAATGTGCAAGCTATTTTGTTAGTGCGTTCAATAAGCAATAAAAGCATTGTTTTGTGTGAGGTAACAAATGCATTTATATCATTTCAATGTACTGAACACAGTGAATGCATTTCCCATTCAAATTTTGAACGAATTTAATATGACAATAAACAATATTCCACTCAGTTTTTTTCTAGGAAAATTATTTCATGGCAAAACATGTATTACCGTCATCATGCATTGATATCATCTACTTAAAAAAATAAGGAACAAAAATGAAAACATAAATATATAAATCGTCTCTCCGGCGGAAAAAGGTCAAAAAATATGCCGGGAGAGGTGAGAGTAATATACAAAACTTATTGGTTGGCTATAATATTATCTACACTTGGACCATATATTTCATATTTTAGGTTCAAAAAAGAAGAAATAAACTTACAATGTCCTTTTATGGTTTAGTTAGATAGTAATTAGATATACTCTCCTCTTCTTCCATCATCTCCTACAACAAGACGAACATAATAAAATGTCACATTAACATCTACAATGTCTATCACCTAAAAAAATGTTAATTTGAAAGCTTCATGTAGCTAAGTATGAGCTAAATATAGCTTACCTTTTCAAAATTTGGGTCAACTACTTGTCTTTGAGGTCAGAGTTTCATCAAGAGCGTCGAATTCCCAGTCATTGATTTCATCTGCCAAGAACTCTTCTCCGTCGACGTCCAGTTCCAACTCGAGTTGTTTCTTTGCCGGGTCTTCTTCCTTCCCTGAAGACCCTTTTTTACTGTCTGGTGAATCATCACCACCGGAAAGTTTCAGGACTGTATCGGAAAGTGGAGTCTCATGAGTCATTTTCAAGGACGGTGAGCGTGAAGACGATGAGGTTCTAGAAGGAGACTCAATATCTAGAAGCGGGCGTTCGATAGCCTCAAACTCTTGTTTTGTTTTGTCCAATACCTCAAATAGTTCTTTCACTCTTTTATCGTCTTTCCTGGATCCAAAGAACACCAAGTACGGTTAAAACAAAACTAAAGTTAGATCTTGACTATAGTTTTTACAAAGCTTTTGTAACTTTACCTGGAGATTCCTTCTGTTTGTGAATAGAATGGCTTTTTCATTGCATCCACCACACTTAATGTTGTTACAAACTGTTAAAGCTAATAAATAATCAGAAGAGCTGCTATGGAAAAGGACATGCAGAGTAGTAACTTGTGCCACAAGCTTCGGAATGTTCTGTTTTACTATGCACATTGAGAAAAGTGATCTAGATGTCTATTTCGTAAAGCCATTTACCTTAGCTTCGAGGTCCAAATACTCCTTCTCAAGCTGTTTTCTAGATTCAAATGGCTTTGTATCCTTGTTGTCTATGATTTTCTCGGCTTCTAACCTAATATTTCCCCATAAGCAGATCAACTTGAGCTACCAGCCTAACTTAGTGTCAAATAAAATTTACAAGATCATATATATAATTACCCTTTACTTGGTTCCAAACTTGCCACGACTCCTCGGATTTTCGGTATATATGGATCCAATTGTTCCTGATTTGATATTGACAATATGAATATGAGATATACCATAATATATTTGGCACTAGTTTTGGGATAAACATTTTGAAGTACCTTGTAGAAAGATAGGAGTTGAACAATCAGGTCGATGAAATGGTCACTATATCTCTCCATCTCACCACTTGAGCATCATCGATTCATGGTGGAAGGAATGGCAACAGACAGATTTAGTGCAAAGTAATTAGGGAAACAATATAATTGCTGAGATCTTTGCAAAGTGCAAGACATACCTAACTTGGTTATCCTTTTGTTGAGAAAATTTAGACTGGAGAATCCATGTATCTTCCAAAAATTTGATCCACTTATTTACAACATCTGCCTCTACTCGGCATGAAGTTATCGAACGAGTCAGCTCTTCTTCCTGCAACATATGCCACCCAAACATCACAAACTATATATTGTTATGGGCTAATACAATGAGGAAGGACAAGTAGTTTAAGTACCTTTGACTTCAGGTGCATAAGAATTTCGTTACTCGCATTATCAAACTGCTCTCTTTCTTCTTGAGCATTGCGAAGGCGAGCCCGGGCAGATGTTATTGAGGTGTTGACCTTCAAAGAATACATTTGAAATCTGTAATATGACCTACAAATCTATATCACTATTGAATAAAGTTCTTGTGATCAAAGTTACCCTTTTCAGCTCAGCTTCAAGATCTTCCTTCAAAATCTCAAGTTTTTTTAATTCTGCAGCTACATCCTGGATATTACATTTTTACTCAGCCCATAATAAGAAGATGTACTAAAAACATGAAGAGACAAGTCCAAAGTACTGAACCAACCTTCTCCAGCTGACCAACTTCAGTAGTTTTAGAAACTCGGTAGCTTAGAGCTTCTTCTTTTTGGCTTCTGCTTTGTCATATGGAAAAAGATAGCCCTGAACTATGGTAGTAAAGATTGTAGATAAAACTTGAGATTGCTATGTTACATTTTCTCACCTATGATCCATGATTCGCTTTTCGGCTTTCGAGGTGGAATTGAGTAAGGATTCTGATAGAACTTTCAGTTTATCGACCTGCAAGACACATAGTGAGAAAAAAGAAGCTAATAAGAACAAACCAACAAAAATGGTGAATGTTCTGGATTGTCTCTAGTTTCTCACCTTCTCAATGTGGCGTTGAAGGGTATCACCATTGTGTAATGATTTTTTCCTAAGCAAGAGTGCTTCTAGCTTTGAAAAAGTGCGAACTTGCTCAAGAATTTCCCGGAGAGCCTGCAACGACCCAAGCTTTTCAGTACATCTCATAGGGATTGATCCAGGGATGTGTTGACAAATCATGAAAATACTTGGGAAATAAAACAATGCAATAAAGATTTTCCTAGAAACCTCACAGGAGTGAACAATGTGGCAGTGGTAAAGTAGGAGAGAAAAAATAACCTCTGTTGATGCAGCAGTTTTTGAAGCATCTTCACTTGAAGCATGCTCGAGAACCTTGACCTTAGTCTTATCTAGTTTCTCCATCAGAGTATGTGCTTCAATATCTATTCTGATCCAGTTACAAACGAGAACCAAAACAAAAGAAGTAAAATCTTAAGACTTAAAACATTCTTAAAACGCTAAACAAAGCTTCAACACAGGAACATTTATGTATCTTGTAAAAGGGTTCTCATCCAAGTATACCTTGCAATATCAGCACTCAATTTTAACCCTCCAATAGCACCTTGGACATATTGAAGCAGTTCCTCGCGCTTTGCCTAGATAATGACATAATAAGGCATTACATAGTGCAAGCCAAGAACAGAGTTAAGGAAACAGAACACTTGTTTTGCAACATCCTTACCAGAACTTCATCTTTGTATTTCAAAAACACAGTTGCTAAGTCCTGCACATTTTGAATCACTGCTTCATGAACTTCCTTCTCTCCTGACAAACAGAGCCTGTATGTATTAACCATAACCAGTTGAGTTGAAATGTTCTTGTAAAGTAACTGAAACAGAGTTTTTTTTCAATGGAATTGAAAACATCACCCAAATAGTTCCAAAAGCAGCTGGACTTCTTCCTCATTGGGTGCTTCCAAAATCTGATTCACAAAAAAAAAAACAGTTAACCATTATCACCATTGCAATACTGACACAACAGCAGAAGCTATACAAAGAATCTGTCTTTACACTAACTTACCATAGACAAGACCATCCCTTCAAGTGCCTCACTATGAAGAAACACATCACGAAAAGTCATTGGCTCACCGGGAAGACCAGGATCAACGTAATAAACCTATACAATTTCTCAAATTATTAGCCAACATGATTGAACCATCATGACCAAAGACATGTGGATTGGATTTACTCACGGTACTGAAGTTTTTAGGAGAATCTTCGGATTGAGTATGATCATCGGTTTTGTGATTGTTATTGTCGAAACAAGAATAAGACATCCTCTCAATCTCTCTCAAAGCAACAAGCCATCTCCTCAACAACTGCACTCTCTCGCTTCCTCTTGAAGAAACCGAAACCTCTTCTAATCTCTTCACCGCGAGACTAAAGCTCTTCACATTCCTCGATCCCTACATTTTAAACACACACATCGGCGATTAGAATCGCAATCTTAGATAAGAAGAGGAGAGATTATAACGTACGATGCGATCCTGGATGAGTTTGGCGCCTTCGGAAACGGCATTGCCGGCGGTAAGGACGACGGAATCAGCGTAATTGCGAACGGTGCGGGTGATATTGTTCTTCCCGCCGACTTCAACTGCTTTGTTCACCGCCGATCTCAACCACGACATCGCCGAGATTCTTTCTTCTTCTCCAAAATTTCACAAGGTCTCTCGATGATCGGATTTTGAGTTTTGAATTAGGCTAAAATTAGGGTCTTGTTCAGGTTTCAAACGATATTACTGGTTGGAGAAGAATAAGATCGCATGGAGAGAGACCAAACAAAAACAGAGTGCAACAATGCGAGAGATTGGAGACCAAGTCAGACGCAGCGTGTTCTTTTCAACATTTTCCTACGTGTCTTTTTTTTTTGTTTTTTTAGGTTTTGCAATTTGGACTTGTTTAATAATTGGATTACCAAATTATTATAATCCAGTTAGTTATTTTGCATTTATTTACGCCAGTTGTGTCTTATCAAAACTAGATTTTATTCTTTCAAAAAGTAATATCTTTTTAAGATAGGATAGAATTTCCTTACATAATTTGATGTCAATATAAAACGTTATCTCATATAATAAAATTTTGAAAATAGATAAAATTAATAGCCCATCAATCTTTTTTTTCTCCTCAAATAACATTTAGTTAGAAAAAAAAGAATTCAATTATTTTTGCAGCAAAATTCACATATTGATGATATAGTGACCATGGCCACGAGTTTGTAGTTCGTGATTGAATGGGCCAAATTTACCAGCCGGTTTTTGTTGTCATGGTTACAGTCACAGATGTAGTTTGCGGCCAATATTTGTATGTTATTCACGAATAGTCACATATCCCGTGCTGAAAAATATGTTGCTATTTGACTATTTTTGTGTAACTAATAGTAAAACAATGTTATAACTTATAACTCTCCCATGCATGGTTTGATGTTAGTCTGTCGTAGTCATAGAGATTTTTAAGTAAGTATGTCGTGATCATAGCACAATTACGTAAGCCATATCAGACTTATATTTTTACCAAGTCTTCTTTAATCATAATAAACACACTTACAAAGTCTGGTCAAAATTATAGCAAACAATTATAAGTCTTACCAGAACATATTTTTGTATGCATAGATTGATGTTGGAGGCAACAAAATATATATATATATATATAGAATAGTGTTGGTCAATTCTAGCCGTAGCAGCCTTAAGCAATTCATAGTTTGGACGTCTCTGATGCTAGTTAACTTGCTATATGTTTGCTCAATTCATAGTTCGTCAACTGGTAGCAACTGGAAAGTTAGATGATAGAGTATTGTTGTACCACTTGAAAACTAAAATTTCGAGAGAAGACATTTAAAAGATTGAAGATATAATAACATAGAAAGAAATTAAAAATGTTTGCTTATAGCTTGTAAGTTCCTTGTACGTGACAATGACGATATGAAATTCAGTTTTCTAAGACTCAAGCACAAACACTTAGCTTAGAATGGTCTCTTGCAAGCGCTCTATGTGAATAAGTTATAAAGTGTTTGCTACATGTTTTGCTTTTTCCGGTAATTGTGATTTCAGCTTCTGGGCATTGACTTATATACATCCTAATCTAGCAATACATAAAGGTTTTTAGATTTTGAAAGGTAATATTCGCATGCTCAAAAGGTAATATGCAAAATTATATGATAGTTTTTGTTTGTTTGTTTGCGGTCGCTAGCAACAACGACCATCAAAATACTTTGTTAACTGGTTTGCAGTTGCTATAGCATAATTCAATCGATGCAATATATTGTTATCACTATAACTTGTCACTATTGCTAACGATTTCAAAACGATCATGATTTGATCAAATCTATATCACTGATGACTACAAACAAAGATTAACTACGACTAATTTCGATAATAAGGGACAATGAAGAGATCATCGAAAAACAGATATTCTTGGATATTTTTCGTTAGTTATATTCGAAAGTTTATATTATATTTTCTAGCAAACAGGAACAGGCCCTCAATCATGTTCGACCAAATTAGCTGCCAGAACTGGTTCTCTTTGATAACATTTGTTTATATAGATATAAGAATTTGTTCAACATTTATTTTAACTATTAAACAAAATTGAAAGGGACAGGCGTCATAAAACAAACAAATAGTATTACGTATACAGATTTATGTGGATCATGTGATCTCTTGTAAGAATGGGTAAATAGAATCATCTAGGTCTTATATATTGAAGCGTATAGTATAAAGTTCTGGAAAACAGATATAACAGCCATACCAAACGTTTTATATGCCTACTTCTCCACGTTAGTCTTATATAATGCATTTCTTTTGGGTATTATATGCCTATTTTTTCACGTTAATGAGAATTTTGGGTTTTCGTGTAACCCACTCATACTATTGAAGTCGTGTCCACATTTATGTTCCAGTGACTTTCTAATTACTATTTAGATTACTATATGCCCATGTTGCTCAGGATACCTATGTGATAATGTTCCACATATAAGCTTACTTATTTCTTGATAATCTCTCGTAATTTAAGTTGTGCTCTCATGTTTTCAATCGAAATCGAAATGGCATACGTAAAATTTTATGAACTTTTCAGATATAGTCAGTTAGTAATGAGTGAGTAATATACTTGAGAGATATATATTTGGTTTAATCAAAATTTAACTTGTATTTTTGTTGCTTAATTCAAATATTTTCCTTTTATAATACTTTGCCACTTCTTACTCGTTTGCTAATTAAATATTTTGCCACCTCAAGTATGTGACTGATTCTGAACAATTTGTTTTTGTTCGATTGATTATGGAGGACAAGTACTGAATTACATCCGAATAATGTGACTTTTTCTCTTGCTAGATATACTTTTTTTTTGTAAAAATCTTGCTAGATACTTTTTTTTTTTTGGTCAAACAATCTTGCTAGATACTTAAGTATCCAAAACATGTTATTTTGTGGTATCTCTCAATAAAAAATATCAACCATCCTCATTCCTCCGAAAAGAAATGTTTTCATTTGTCAACAAAAAAAGATAACGACAGTTTTACACTAATAAAATAAAATAAGACAATATTGTAACGTTAGTTTTAATAAGATAGGTACGAGTTTGCCGCTTTGGCACGATTTGGACAGCTAGCTGCTCAGTAACAGTCAAATCTAATTTTGCACGTACGTTATTCGCAACACTAATTACGCCTATAATGATTTCAATCCCTTAAGACCCGTGTAACTAAACCCAAATAGTTACTTAAAACTCTAGAAAATAGCGAATTTTCAAACTACCTTAAGCCCCAAGAAATAGATATAAACATAATGAGGAAGAAAAATCGAGAAGGGTTTTTGTACAACTTCCTCTCACCTACCCATTTACTTTTAGGTTTGTACATTACATCAAAACATACAAAACCCAGAAGCTATCGTTAGATACTTAGAGATTACCTACTATATTGACCATTTCGTATCTCTTTCATTCTTATAATAAAAAAATATCTCTTTACTTTATAGTAGTCTCTTCTCTCATTCCTCCTATATCCTATTCGTGTCTTCTTTGTGGGTATGAGCTATATAACCCACATAACCTGAGAAGATTAAGACAAAAATACATAGAAAATGTCTGGCTTGCTCGGAAAATCATCTCCGGCCAAACGGGTTGATGGCAACAATGATCTTCCTATGTATTATGTAAACCCGATGTCCGTGGAGCCTCAAGGACGTCCAAGCGACACGACTAGAGTCTCTGTCACATTCGCCGAGCATCTTATGAACGTGGAGGATGCAAGGAATGATGAAAGTGCAAGTAGCCGGGCTCTGGGAATTGCCTCACCTATCAATTCTGCTGCATCCTCTTTCAATTCATGGGCCTCTGCTCCTGCTTCTTCTATATCTTCTTCCCCGTTTGTTCTTTCATTCACTGACTTGACCTACAGCGTGAAGATCCAGAAGAAGTTTAATCCCCTCGCTTGCTGCAGAAGGTCAGGAAATGATTCCTCGGTGAACACTAAGATACTATTGAATGGTATTTCAGGTGAAGCCCGCGAAGGGGAGATGATGGCGGTTCTTGGAGCAAGTGGGTCCGGTAAATCAACACTGATCGATGCATTAGCCAACCGGATCGCAAAAGATAGCCTCAGGGGATCCATTACCTTAAACGGAGAAGTTCTTGAATCAAGCATGCAGAAAGTCATATCGGCTTACGTGATGCAAGACGACCTTCTCTTCCCGATGCTTACCGTGGAGGAAACTCTAATGTTCTCTGCAGAGTTCAGGCTCCCTCGTTCACTCTCCAAGAAGAAGAAGAAAGCAAGGGTTCAAGCTCTGATTGACCAATTAGGCCTAAGGAGCGCTGCAAAAACCGTGATTGGTGATGAAGGCCACAGAGGAGTGTCTGGAGGAGAAAGGAGACGGGTATCAATTGGAAACGACATAATCCATGACCCAATCATCCTCTTTCTAGATGAGCCAACCTCAGGGCTCGACTCTACAAGCGCCTACATGGTTATCAAAGTCCTTCAGAGAATCGCACAAAGTGGCAGCATAGTTATCATGTCAATCCATCAGCCTAGTTACAGAATCATGGGTCTTCTAGATCAGTTAATCTTCCTTTCTAAGGGAAACACAGTCTACAGCGGCTCACCAACACATCTCCCTCAGTTCTTCTCAGAATTCAAGCACCCAATTCCTGAAAACGAGAACAAAACAGAGTTCGCTCTCGATCTCATCCGAGAGCTGGAATATTCTACAGAAGGAACCAAGCCACTTGTCGAGTTCCACAAGCAATGGCGAGCAAAGCAAGCACCAAGCTACAACAACAATAACAAGAGAAACACCAACGTATCTTCTCTCAAAGAAGCGATAACCGCGAGTATCTCAAGAGGGAAACTCGTCTCTGGAGCAACGAACAACAACTCATCAAACCTAACACCATCATTCCAAACATTCGCCAATCCTTTCTGGATTGAAATGATAGTAATAGGCAAACGTGCTATATTAAACTCAAGAAGACAACCAGAACTCCTCGGAATGAGACTAGGAGCTGTAATGGTCACCGGAATCATCCTAGCTACAATGTTCACTAACCTAGACAATTCCCCAAAAGGAGCACAAGAACGTTTAGGATTCTTCGCATTCGCAATGTCAACAACATTCTACACATGTGCAGAAGCAATCCCAGTCTTTCTACAAGAACGTTACATATTCATGAGAGAAACAGCTTACAACGCTTACCGGAGATCCTCCTACGTCCTCTCTCAATCCATAATCTCAATCCCGGCCTTAATCGTCCTCTCCGCAAGCTTCGCCGCCACAACATTCTGGGCCGTTGGTCTCGACGGAGGCGCCAATGGTTTCTTCTTCTTCTACTTCACAATCCTAGCCTCATTTTGGGCAGGAAGCTCCTTCGTAACGTTCCTCTCCGGCGTTATACCAAACGTAATGCTCGGATTCACAGTCGTAGTAGCGATCCTCGCTTACTTCCTCCTCTTCTCCGGATTCTTCATCTCTCGAGATCGAATTCCTGTTTACTGGCTCTGGTTCCATTACATCTCCTTGGTGAAATACCCTTACGAAGGAGTGTTGCAGAACGAATTTCAAAATCCGACGAGATGTTTCGCCAGAGGAGTTCAGTTATTCGACAATTCGCCGTTGGGGGAGTTTCCGAACGATGTGAAAGTGAATCTGTTGAAGAGTATGAGCGGTGTATTGGGGACGAATGTGACGGCGGAGACTTGTGTGACGACGGGGATTGATATTTTGAAACAGCAAGGGATTACGGATATTAGTAAATGGAATTGTTTGTGGATTACTGTTGCTTGGGGTTTTTTCTTTAGGGTTTTGTTTTATTTCACTCTCTTGATTGGTAGCAAGAACAAACGGAAGTGATTAAACAGTTGTTCTTTTTTTTTTTTT
>Ga0041059_1003674_pt1 | contig 10219 bp, 7 predicted proteins | sample AraColnosormetaG_FD_56232 | JGI IMG/M metagenome (GOLD analysis project Ga0041059, IMG submission 56232) | Arabidopsis roots microbial communities from North Carolina, USA - Col MF nosort | ecosystem: Host-associated > Plants > Roots > Unclassified | place: USA: North Carolina | collected 2013-09-02 | reverse complement strand
AGAAGTTTTCATGAGTGAAAAAAACAGTTACATGTCATGTTTCAAAATTTTAGTATAAATAATTGTTAAGATGTTTGGTTAAGAACCAATTACTTCTTAACGAGTGGGGATGGTCTAAGATAAATAAAATAAATTAACGATCTTTTTGATTAAATATAATTGGGAATAATGATAAGCATGTGTTGGAAAGTAACAAGGGTATGGCTTTTTGGTAGGGAAGAACGTTTATTGACATCAAATTATAGCATGCATTGTCCCCTCCAAAGGGTATGTGTCATTCCTTCACCCACTTATTTTTTTCTCTAAAAATCACGATAAATATATGATTTACGCTAATCCTTTCCCTAACATAGTAGGAATATCTTTCAGAAGTGACTCAAATTATATGTCAATTAAAAATGGTTTAGCATTTTATAATGCTCGTTTGTCCAGCTTATCAGTCACTTTTCAGTAGTAATAATGTGATTTTAGTCAATCAGACTTTAAGTATTCAACAATATAAGTAAAAACAACAAGTGTTTAACAATATTTTCACTAATAGAAAATTTAGACAATTATATTGGTCATTAGCTAGACATGTTAAAGATTACTTCAAAAACAGAGATTTTAATGTTTTTTTTTTGTATTTAGATTTTTGACATCTATATATGATGTTTTAGATTTAAATTAAAAATATATATATTTTAGTTTTTAGTAAACATCATATCCAAGTTGGAATGTTTTGACAATGCAAAACGACATCGGATTTATAAATATCATAGTTAGATATTTCAGGAGGTAGGGTTCAAAAACATAACTTATCGTGAACATATAGATTTTTTTTAATCTTAGAAGATGAGATTTGGTTTTGGTTTTACACTCCACTAGGAGCACTATCACCCAAAAATAACAGAAAACTTAAAATGATGAATTACATTTTTCGTATAAATAAAGAGAATATGATACAGCTCAACAAAAGTTCGGAAACCATTAAATCATGTTTTTGATAGTAGGGACTAGGAACTCCAAGTGGTATAACAAGCCTTGAGCCAAATACATTATTTGTAGTATTATTTAATTAAATACATTATATATAACAATGTTATGATTGAAAAACATTATTGTTGACACAAAAACATATCAAATTATTTAATTACATTATATATATACAATGTATAATACTACAATACATTTTGTGAATAAATCATAGATTATTATTTTGTTAACAATCCACACATATTACACTAAACTTATATTCTATATTTTAATTTTAATTTAACTAGTAACATTATTACTCATCTTTATTTCAGACCAGGAGAAAAAAAAGTTGAAAGCGAATAAAATCCACACATGAAGAATTAGTTTAAAGAAAAAAAAACTTTTTTTTCAATGCTACTATAAAAATATGTACGTTAGTGTACATTTCATACAAAACACATATCACACTCTCTTTACTTCGTCGCTTTTTTTTTCTTTAGACTTTCCGGTGATCGGAGCCAAAAAAAGGAAAGATTCACCGGCGAAATGGACGAATCTTGGCGTATGAAGATGGGTTTAAGCGTTGATCCATTCTTCTCCATTGCTCGTAAATCAATGGATGCTCGTATCGACGCGGAAGACTTCGCTGATGTTTTCGGCGGTCCGCCGCGAAGCGTTCTCACCCGAAAATTTTCCGGCGACTTCTCTCGTTCCGACTGTTTCTACGACGAGATTTTTCAGCCTCCGGGAACTTTCTCCTCCGGCGGCTCTCTTGCGTCTTCTAAATCTCACGGAAGAAACTTACCGGCATTCAGAATTCCGTCCGGCGGGGAAGGATTTTACGACGGCGTGTTTGGTGGTCGCGGCGGTTCTGCGAAGGAAGGATCGAAAAAACAGAGCTCGATGACGAAACCAAGATCGAATTCATCGTCGATGCTCTCTTCCGAGGAGGCCAGTCCTCACTATCCTCCACCAGCGGCAGCTTCCGGCGACGACTCCGGATTCTCTTCTTTCACTTCTAGACTTAGGTGAGTGAGATTTACCATTTTACCCTCCAATTCGGTTCTACTCTCGAGGACAATTCAGTAATTTTGACATGCTCTGTTTTTTTTCCCTCTTCAGACCGTTAAACGTCCCGTCGAGAAGTCATAAACGAGAGTCAAAGAAACAGAGTTTCTCGGCGGTTCCAAAAGCAAAAGATTCATTTTCCGGCCAAAATAACACACCGGAAAAAGCTGATTTCTACTACAAAAAAACACATTTCGGCGGATCAAGAAGAGCCTCGCCAGAAACCATAAGCTTGGATCCGAATTCCTTCAGAAGAATGGATGACTACGGACCAAGCTCCCCTGCATCTTCCCCTGTTTCTTCCTTCATCTGCGAAGAAGAAGACGACAACACTCATGCTAAACAGAGAACAAACAGAGACTGTAAAGTCGAAGAGGTAGTAGTAGAAGATGAAGAAGACGAAGAAGAAGAAGAGATGAGCTCTTACGTCATCGAGATAAACTCAGATCGATTCGACCGATACAGAGAAGAAGGAGGAGGAGGAGGAGGAAATTCAGATTCAAACGACATGGATGAAGCAATAGCTTGGGCTAAAGAAAGATCTCAAAGACCAGAAGCAAAGCAAACAGAAGAAGATGTAATCGATTCGAGAAGAAGTGAAGAAGAACCCAAATCAGAAGAAGAGGTTAGTGTCATTCACATTTTCCCGGGAAAGAAAAAAAAACTGAACTTTTCTCAAGAAACTGATGAGACAAAAATGAATAATGCAGATGGAGATGGAGATGAAAGATGAAGAGATAAGAATCTGGTTAACCGGAAAAGAGACAAACATTAGACTTCTCCTCTCAACTTTACATCATGTAAGCAAGCACTCAGGATTTGAAATGGTTTAGTTTTGTCTCAAATCAAGTAAACCGGTTACTAAACCGGTATTGTTTTATATAGGTTCTTTGGTCAAATAGCAATTGGGATTCGATTCCTTTAGCAAATCTTCGAGATGGATCACAAGTGAAGAAAGCTTATCAAAGAGCTCGGCTTTGTTTACATCCAGATAAGCTACAACAAAGAGGAGGAACTTCACCGATTCAAAAATCTGTCGCGAGTAGAGTTTTCGCCATTCTTCAGGTACTAAACCAATATCGGTTCAACTTGTAAGCTTCGTTTTTAATGTTCTAGTCATTAACTCTTAAGACTTGACTTGTGGAAATTGTAGGAAGCATGGGCTGTGTACGTAACAAATGAAGGACTCTCGAGCTAAACCGGAATCCGCAAACTACATTCTTTTGGTTTATATTAAACCAGAAGAATCGGTTTATAATCATGTAAGAAGAATAAGAGCAAAGTTAAAGGAAAAGTTTGTTTGTTTTTTTGTAAAAGACTAAAAGTCATATGAACATTCCCATGTGTTGCCTTTGTATATTCCATTGTCAATGTTCTTATATACAGAAAACAACAAAATGCTGGAAAACTACTTTAAGAACAAATTAATCCGTGAATCAAAATATTAAACATTGACAAGAAAGAAAAAAAACGAGAAAGCGGAATAAATAGAGTATTGGTAGGGTTTCCAAGATCAATTGTCCTCATAATACTCAAAACTTGGCATCAATTGTCCTCATAATACTCAAAACTCTATTCCAAACTAGTGTTGTATATCTCGAGATCTTGCTTAAACATGAATGTATCAGCTAAAATATAACGCTAGCAACCACCAAAGTTATGGCTTTTGCTTATGATATCTTTGGATGATAACCTGCACACATTATATTTATGTTTTAAGGACCCTGAGAGCAAATGTAAAAGACTCTTCCACAAATGGCATTTTTGCGGTCTGTAACAATGTATTACCAACCAATAAAATTTTCTGTTCACTGATGAGAGAAGATAGGAAAGTTTCTCCAAAGCATTTGAATATTATTCTCCACAAAGAAATGTGTTAGACTTGTCAACTTGGAATTCTGTCACTTAGCCGGATGACGTACTTTGTACGAAAATAAAATTCACTAATGAGTGTTAATGGAAAAGGAAAAAAGAAACTAGTTTTAACTATATGTATTATTCTTTACAAACTGTATTTAGTTGAACAGTTTTAGTAGTTCATAACAAAGCATACGCAGTTTATTTTAGTATTGTGACACAATAGTTTTCAATATTTCTTTTAAGGGGAATTTCTCTTCTTTTAATGTATTTGGTTATACTAATATTTATCATGAATTGGCACAACTCTGGTTAGATTAGTTTTGTTCTTAGAATAGACTCGTAGGATCATAAATGACTTATTCGAGTGTCATTGCATTACACATTCGAATGAATATTTTTAATTTTTTTTTTCTTTGTCTTATTATCAATTTGATTCTGATGTATCCTCTATATTAATAATATTTCTGATGATATATATAAACGTGTGTGTGTGAAAATGGATAAAACGACGTGTAAATATATCATCAAAAACAAAGTGTTGCTAATTGTAAGCAAAAAGTCCTCTTATTATTATTATTTTCTTTTCAATATTTATGTTTCTCTTTTTTATTCTTTGTTTTTGTTCTTTTTATTCCATCTTTTTAGTATGAAGAAGTTGAATTTTTCTTATATGGATTAGGCTTGGTTAAAAGCGTACAAGCCAAAGATTTTGACCACATGCTTAAGGAATTTTAAAACTCAAGTCAAATGAATGAGTAAAATTATAAGATATTAAAATTTCAACAGATGTTTTTTCTTTCTTGTGATTAATCTAGTTATTGCAATGGAGCAATGAAGTTTGATAACTAATCTTCAAGTAGCTACAGGGTGAAGAAGAAGAAGACTCCGTTTATAAGTATATGAGCTCTAATGATTGTAACTTTGTAAGTCTCTTTTTTTTTCTACAGTGAAGTTTATATCTCTTAAGTACATTGTATGCTAAATTATTGATATCCGCTTCCCATCATTTAGGTCATTCATCAAATTTTGTATCATCCAACTATTTATACATAATTTTCAAATCATTACAATGTTTTCTCAATTTTTTATATATTCTTTTACAGAATCGAGCTTACGATTTTGATGTAGTTATTCACCTTTTTCAAATGGAATTGTCAATTGAAAATAAAAAAGCAGATAAGCATTTATGAATATCTTCTCAAATCATTAAAATATCAAGTGCAAACAAACATAACTATTGAAAAGAAAATAATAATTGGAGGATTTTTTGCCTGCTAATTGAAAATAATAAATAAAGTGTTCTTAATTAGTGAATTAACCCCAGATGTGTGCCATGTGGCGCGTCCAAGAACAAATCCTTCGGCCAGAAATGTGCAAACGTCGTGCAAATCTGAAAAAACAAACACAAGAGAAACATTCAAAACATTCAAAAAGTACTTAAAGCCTTGGCAAATCTGAAAATAAACCATAAATTATATATGATTGATTACATTACAAAAAAAAAACGTAGTGCATATTTTCAATTTTGACTATAAAATCCTTAGGTCTAACATAATCACTACTTATTAAAATTCTAAAACTTAAATCACTTGTCACCGGCGTTCTCATTCTTCTCGATCTTCTTCTTCTTCTTGTTATTGTTGTTCTTCTTATTCACATTGACTTCTTCAACCTCAGTCTTCTTTTTCTCATCTTACTCAGTCTTCTTCTTTAATTCTGCTGCCTCTGTGATCAAGTCATAATACTTGATGAGGCTCTTCTCATTTTTCCTCCGCGTTCTCCTTCTTCTCATTGCCTTCTTCTTCAACCTGAGTCTTCTTCTTTTTCTCATCCTCATCAGTCTTCTTCTTTTTATCATCCTCATTCTTCTTCTTTTTGAATTCAGCTGCCTCCGTGATTAAGTCATAATACTTAACGAGGCTCTGCTCATTTTGACCAATGGAGAAAGCCACCAACTTGCACTTCACTCCAGTTGCTAGGGAGAAGCGATACCACGACTCTTTATCTTCTTACCCCTCCACAGCCTGTTTAACCCTTGTCATCTTCCCCAATTGTTCCAATTATCTTCTCAATCACATGGTAGACAAGGCCATTACATACCTTCATTGGTAGGGAATGGATCCTCGTTTCCTCAATCATTGGTAATATTATTTCTTTTATACTCTCACGGATTTGATCCATTCATCTCTTCAAGATCTTCAGTAGTAACAACAATCTTAGCTTCATCTAAACTACAAGCAGTGGCGGAGGTAGCATATAAGGAGGGGGGTCAATTGACCCCCATGAACTTTATATTTTTATTATTATAAGGTAAGTTTATATATTAATTAGTAGATATTTTGGGTTAAGTTTATAGAATGACCCCCATGTCATGTGATCAATTTCTGTATTTGACCCCATACATATTCATTTTCCACAACTTTAGTTTTGATTTTTCATTTTTGTTGGCTAAAAATCTGTAACATCTTTCATATTCATTCGATCTCTTTAATTAAAAAATCATAGATCAAGGTAAACACAACAACTAATCAATCTCCACATTATACTAAACATTTTGATAGAAAAACAATATTTTGAGGATAAAAAATACTTAATACAACTGAAAACCAAAAAAAAATGAAGAACATGCATATTCTAATTGAAAAGTGAAACATTTCTAAAACTATATATATATATATATTTCAATTAAAAAATAGACTATTTAGTTTTATTTTGAAACAATTTATACTTTATATATATATATAAAATGACCCCCATGAAGAAAAACTTTGCCTCCGCCACTAACCACGAGGACCAAACTCTTTCTCCACATCCACAACAGCCTTAGCTGTTTCTAAACCAACAGGACCAACCTCCTCCTCCACATCTACAACATCCACAACAGCCTTAGCTTCATCCAAACTGTGAGGAACAAACTCCTCATCCACATCCACATTAGTTGTTTCCAAATTATGAAGACCAACCTCCTCCTCCTCCACACTCTTAGCTACAGCCTTACCTGTTTCTTAGCAATAAACAAGAGAGTAATACAGAAGAATAACAAAACCCCTAATTGAAGAATTGGTGTTCTTGTTCACATCTTCTTCGCCCTCAATTATTAATACAGAGTAACTTGGCCACCAAGTTTTCCATCTCTAAATTTTTGTTATAGTATTTGGTCCGACATAATCTTTATTGATATTTTTCTTTCCTTGATTTTGGTTTTAAAATCTCACTAACTTCAAGTCATGCTATATATTCAGTTTGTTTTGTCTACACTGATATTGGTTTTCAGTCCGCTTTCCTTTTTCAGGTTTTAAAATTATGAAAATAAATTTCGATTTGGTTCACACACAAGTGTTAGTTTGTTTTCAGTACATTTGAACTGAAATATCTATCGAATCTCAGCGTCCGACAATATAGAAATTGCAAAACCAAATCTGTAAAGCTTTTACTTTCCGGTTAATCGATTCAAGCCAAGAACCTCGCAACACGCATATGCTATTCACAACATTCCATGGAATCAAACATGATTAAAATATCAATAATCCCCATTCCCCAATATAGTTTCAAACTGCTTCTGCTCCACTTCTTGACGCTTCCTTTTGTATTAACTTCAAAACCACTCCGTACTACTATAGTAATTTATAACGAACAAAATCTATATTAGAAAAAAGTAAACAGCTTATGTCGACTGTTTTGCAATTGTCCGGTTAGCCATGGCACCATTAGTACCACCTGAAACATGAAGAAACAAAACAGGATTTGTGTTTACATGTTTCGTTAGTTTCTCCTTTTCTAGGAGCTTTATCTAAAAAACAGAGTATTCAAGGCAGATACTTACCACCATCGGTTCCTTCCTCTTTCTCTTCGTCGATGGTTTTCCAAACAATGTCCTTAAGTCCCGTGGTAAGGTTCTTGTAAAACTAAAAGAAGAGCAAGAAAGGATGCAAAAAGGTAAAGATTCAAACATCAGTTACTGGAAGACCATTTGACAAGCTCGGGTTTGATACAACCTGATCAGCATTAATAACCCTTGCATACCTTGTGGAATTCCAATGTGTCACCCCCTGATTTTCGCATTTCAACCATGTAAAGAGATGGAGCAACTTGAAAAACCTGAAGGTAGATGTCAATTAACTTAAATTAGGTTCAGCCAACCATACAAAGGGTGATCACTGGTCATTGTGAAAGCTAACCTCAGTGGCAACTGCCAACTGACCCTTGCGGCCTGATTTCTCTCCTGTCAGCTTCATCTGAAGGAGTTGAGAAATGGTTAAAGGGTCTATTCAGAAGCAACAAACCAATACACAACTCCACAGCATTGGGTAAATACGTAACAGTATTCTAACCTTGTAGTTATTTGTCTTGACATCAAACCCCATAGGTGCTGCCGCAGCCTCAATTTTTGTAACTATCTCATTAGCCGAAGATTTGGAAGTAAATCGAGTTTTTCGTTTCACCAGCCCCTGAAATCAGAGAAGCTTATCAATCAGAATGACGACTTCTATCAAACTAAGTACGGGCTTCCAAAGAAAAGTATTGGTCACTAAAATTTTGTGGCAAAGCTACTTCTTATTAGGTTTGACCAAAACCGCAAAAAGATAGTTAAAAATTGTCAACAAAATAAGAGCCTTGGGGGACGAAATTTAAAGACCAGCTTTACGTATCAGACTTCTGTACCATTTGTTTTTCGAAAAGTGAACCGAGATTGAGACCCTGGGATGTCGAGATGAGCTCAAAAGCATTCATCGTTACTGGTGTTTTGAGTCCTTCTTCTCGCCTCTCCACAACAAGATTCTTAGACTCCTATTAACAAACAAAAACAACTGAGCAATCATCCCGGACAAAGTACCGAAAAAAACAAACAAAAGAACACTAGCCTTACCCCTGAGTCATCAAAGATTGCATCAACATCATCAAGGCTGACATCAGCATTCTCAAATTTAGGTGCTTTATACCCTTTTTTAAACCACTCATTTTCAATGACCTCAGCAAATGTAATCCTCTGCCCAATATAAAAAATCAGTGTAAGCCTTCAGATCTACTCAATCCTATAGAAGCTTTTGCCTCTTCAAAGGAGAGATCCTCTAATATAAATTATATAATAGGGTAAGAAAAATATACCGTTGCTGGATTGGGATCCAGAATTCTTTTGATTAACTTCTTAGCACTTGCAGAGAACCAGGGAGGGCAAGTAAATTCTGCTTTGAATATCTGTAATTATGAAGAAAGAAAATCAGGTGGCTTTTATGCTATATACGTCTCATACAAAAATGACAGAGGCTTTTATACAGCCACCCAAATGCACCTAGACCTTGAAGCCTTTCTGATAGCATGTAAAATGATATGTATCAAAAGAAAAGCAAAAGAAGAAGAGGCAAGCGTAATACCTTTTTATATAACGACGTCAGGTTAGAATCTTCAAAAGGTAAATAACCAGCCATTAAAACAAAGAGAATTACTCCACAAGACCACAAATCAGCCTTCGCTCCATCATAACCTTTGTTGTTGATTACCTAGGGAGAAAATATAGAAGGTTACTGAGACTAGAAAATAATAGAATTCAAGTTTTGAGAAAATTGTGTGTCAGTTTTCAGTAGCAGTTGCTAATACCTCCGGAGCAACATAATTGGGTGTTCCACAGGTTGTGTGAAGTAACCCATCCTCCTAAAGAAAAAGGGTCACAAAATCAGCTTTTGAATAAATCATGGAAATCTTTCTCCTTAGAAGCCATAGTAGCTGAATTATCGAACTATGATATTTACAATGAAATGATAGAAAAAGAAATCAATATCTCGATGCTCACTCGAACTTGCTGAGGTAGAGCGCTCAATCCAAAGTCAGACACTTTCAAAGCACCATTAGCATCCAAAAGCAAATTTTCTGGCTGCAACCAGAATGTGCAACATGATTCAAACACATCAAACTTTTATTCTGATGCCAATTGATTCACAAGAAACCCTATGCAAGAGGATCACAAAGTAAGATTCCTAACCTTAAGGTCTCTATGATAAACTCCCCTGCTATGACAATAATCAACCGCATTAATCAGCTGTTGGAAATACTTCCTCGCCTCATCTTCCTTCAATCTCCCATTGCTTGACTAATACATGACAATTCTAAAGAATTAAGATCTCATTTCCACATAGTATTAAGAAAAAAAAAACACATCTTTCAATGAAATCTTACAATTTTATCGAAAAGCTCCCCACCAGTGACGAATTCCAAAACGAAGTAGATCTTAGTTTTGCTAGCCATCACCTGAAGAAGAAGAAGAAGAAGAAGAAGAAGAAGAAGAAGAAGAAGAAGAAGAAGAAGAAGAAGAAGAAGAAGAAGAAGAAGAAGAAGAAGA
>Ga0041059_1003673_pt1 | contig 10225 bp, 16 predicted proteins | sample AraColnosormetaG_FD_56232 | JGI IMG/M metagenome (GOLD analysis project Ga0041059, IMG submission 56232) | Arabidopsis roots microbial communities from North Carolina, USA - Col MF nosort | ecosystem: Host-associated > Plants > Roots > Unclassified | place: USA: North Carolina | collected... | reverse complement strand
AAAAAAAAAAAAAAAAAAAAAAAAAGTGCTAAGCAGACCATAGAAGAGATATTTTGAGCTGTAGAAAAACTCAATGCACCATTAAGATTGCTTAAACCCCAAGCTTGTGACTTGTGAGGAGTTTAACAAAAAGTCGTCAAATCCTGATTACGACAAGGCACCTAATACTTTTTAGATTGCAAGAAAAACAATATAAAACAATTATTTTGATCACATTAGCTTCTTACCCAATAACAAACCGCCACGTATGACTTCGCTTGTTCGATAAACAATCTCTCTGCTCCATATAACTGAATCAAAGACTTTCACACGAGATCAAGGAAGAAAGATCAAAACTCTTTCTTTCCTTTTTTTGTTGAAAATCAAATCTAAGAAATGGGTAACGCGATTAGGTTACTCCGGAAATGCTTGAATTCTCACGGCGTCTCCGCCTCTTCCGGCGGCGTCTCAGCTCTTTCTCGTGATCTCTTAAACTTCGAGACCACTTCTCAGGTCTCTCTCCATTGTTATTCTCCTAAATTTTCTTTTTTCTACAGCTAATATTTTAGTCTTGGATTTGTTCTTTAGCTCTGGTTTGAAACTCACTGTGAATTGTGTAAATCAATAGATTCATTTAAAATTTTGCTTAAGAGATTGATCAGGATCTAAAGATTCATTTTATTCTAGGTTCCTGAGAAGCTTGGGAGTTACGTTGTGTCTTCCCAAAAGGCTCAAGCAAACTGGTACAGATCATGCTAATGTTGTCTATAAAGATTTGAAAATGTTCATATTTTAATGTCTTTTTCTTCCAAAACATGTTTTAATTTGAAGGTATAGAAAAATACTTGAGGCATGGAAGCAAGCTAAGCCTCGGCCTAAAACTCCTGAGGAAGCCTCCAGGCTTGTTATCGCGGCTCTAAAGAACCATCAAAAAGCAGATGTTGAGGTATTAACTAATCATGATGGTTCTTTCAAGTTGCAAAAATGTCAAGGAGTTTTGGAGGATGCATTATTGATATAGTTGACTTGTTAATGGCATTGACAGGGACTTTTGTCTTTCTATGGACTACCTTCACCTCACAATCTCGTTGAGGTCCCTACGGAAGCTCCTGTGTCTTTACCTAAAGGAGTTCGGTTTGAGCTTAACACGCTTCCGGTTAGAAAACTTACGAATCTTTAAAAGGTTTGGGATATGATGGTAATGTTGTTGCTGCTGATCAAGAAATTTTCTAAATGAAATAAGGTGGATACAAAATCTGTGGCAGATGGTGATACTGTTACTGTGTATGTTAGTAGCAAAGACCCGCTTGTGTCATCTTCTCTTCCTAAGGACGTGAGTCTTGCAGCGGTTAAAAGAGCCAAAGCGCGTGAGAAGAAGAATTATACTGAAGCAGATGCACTTCACAAGACGATCATAGCTTCTGGTTACAGGTTTGTGTTTTATTGATATACTTCACAAGTTGATTATAAAGTCAAATCAAAATTGATCTACGAAATTCATAATTTTTCCTAACCTTTTTTTCATGTTATACTTAGGATGATAAGTTTTCAGAATGAGGAAGTGCTTGCTAAAAAGTTCAGAATTAGACTAAGGTAAAACACTCTTCCACTCTAGAGAGAACCTCATATTCAATCAAAAGCTATATGTAGAGTTAAAAATTTGGAATGAAAATGAATCAGCGGAATAGATTCACCGGAGAGCAAAATGCCGTATGGAAAAGAGGCGCATGATGAGCTACTCAAGATGGTTGAAGGGAAATGCTTGAAGGTGTTAGTATATACAGAGGATCGTTATGGAAGATGTGTAGGAGATATATACTGCAATGGAAAATTTGTACAGGAAGTAATGCTAAAGAAAGGTCTTGCTTGGCATTATGTAGCCTATGACAAGCGTGCAGAGCTCGCAAAGGCAAGCTTTTATAAACCTTTGTGCTTTTCATTTACAATTTTCTTTGATTATTCCTTCTGATGTTTAACGGTTTGTTTTGGTGTTTTGAATTCAGTGGGAAAATGAGGCTAGGCAAAAGCGCGTTGGCTTGTGGGCATCTTCTAATCCAGAGAAGCCATGGGAGTGGAGAAAGAACAAACGTGGAGGCAATTAATGATAACAAAACCAATAAAAACAACAATACAATACTATTCGATTATATGATTATTGTGAATTAAAGAACTTGTGATCTGTTGTTGTAATTGTAAGAGAAGTATGTATATGTTTTATGTATTGACAAGTATTTTTTTGGCAATAGAGAATTTCTCTTTGAACCTTGAGACAGAAGTTAGCTTAGTTGTTTCGTTTCTAAATATAAGGGTACATAGTTTATTTTTGGGGTTTAACAATCTTTGGTTGAGAATAAAAGTCTGAAAAAGTAAAAACCAATCTTACAATTTCAAATTTGTTTTTAGTTGATATATTGTTTTAAGAAAATGTGAAGAGGTGTTTTTGATAATTCTTCATCATCAGGAGGATTATCAAGGGCTCTAAATAAAGAGCCTTTCATAGTCTTTTGCAATCTTCTTCTTCGTCTTCTTCTTGAACTTTATTCGAAAATGCCGAAGAATAAAAAAACAGAATGGCAAGTAGGAGATCCCGCGATAAGCGTAGTGAGCGATCAATTCTGTAATCCATACCCAATGGATCTTTTGGTGAAGAGAAAAGTTCAGAATTTTTCTAAAGATTATTATGAAGTGTTTGATCCAAGTGGGAATCTGCTCCTACAAATTGATGGACAAGCTTGGGGGTTTAACCGTAAAAGAGTTATGCGTGATCCAGCCGGTTTCACAATCCTCTCAATGCGTCAAAAGGTTACAAAACATTTTAATTTTTCAACAAACATACATATAAAAATGACTCTTTCTTGAAATGGTGTATGATTGTTTAGGGACTTGCGTTGAAGAACAAGTGGGAAGTGCATGGAGGAGAGAGCAAAGAGAGAGAAGACTTGCTCTTCACGGTACAACAATCTCAAGCGGTTTCACTGAAAACATCCGTGGATGTTTTCTTGCCGGAGAACAACAATGTCAAGAAGACAAACACTTGTGATTTTCATGCTTCAGGAGGATACTCCAATATCTCATTCAAAGTTTTCAAAGCGGATGCTCTCATCGCCGGGGTAGGGGTAAAAGTTAAAAACCCATACTTATTAAGAAATTTGCAATTTTTATACATTGGTGAAGGATTGAAATCCTTATATTGCAGGTAACACATAAGTTTACATGGGGAAGTTTCTGCAAAGGGAAATATAACTTTAAGGTGAGAGTAAATCCAGAGGTTGATTATGCTTTTATCATTGCTTTGCTTGTCATGGTCGATGACAACGAGAATTGGTGTTAGTATATTGTCTGTCCTCAATCTCTTTGTTTAGTGGTTCCTTTCACAATTTATTGGTGTATATGTGTTCATTTCTCAAGATATATGTATGTAAGAATATTTTTTCCATGTAATGTGCAATCTTGCTGGCCCAAATGTTTATTTTTCATAAAAGCGTGCAATCAAAGATATATAGAGCAAGAAAACATGAATCAAAACACTACAAATTGTCGTTAACAGGAAGAAAAAGCACACGTTTATTAGATAGATGTAGACGTAAAAGCAAACAAATAATCGAGACATGATCCTCTCGATGCATCAAATAATCGCTGAACGAAGAAGACTCTCCACAGATGTTTAACCAATATAAAAAAAACTCCAGACTTGAGTAGTTCCCATAAATGAAGTGACGAGACGCAGAGAACAATTGTAGACGTCGATACCAAACAAACCCAATTTGACCAAACCTCTTAAGAAACTTTAAAACTCAAAACCAGACACAATAAAATCAAAGAAGAGTCGGACATGAAGTAACGGACATAGTGACAATACAACCCGGGAATGAATAAAAAGCAACGCTCTGGATAAATATGTCTATGTAAGGTCATCCTCCTCTAGCTCCTTGGCCTTGAGCTTCTCCTTCACCCTCAACAACATGGTTGTCTTCCATGAATCCTGCATTAACACCAATTCCATGATCAAGAACCAGGTAGAGTTAAAGAGAGATTTTATTCAAATAGCTGTATATGGTTTACAGCCCATACCAGTGGAGTCATGCTATCAAACTCCTTGACAACATCTGTGAACTTTGCGATGTCTTCTTCATCGATAGCAGAAGCAAGGTCCTGTTCATATGAATAAATGTACAAAACTTAACATACTTTATGTAAGCTGCTCCACAACTTCTTGAAAAAACGGAAGTTTAAACTTTACCGCTAAGAACTTGCATTCCCGTGTTCCAGTAAAAGTTGGATCCAGATCCTGCAAGAAAGTAGAAGTTAGAAAACATGTCATAGTTGCTCAAAGGACCACACCAGAATGTTTATGTTACGGGTGTTTGTTGTGGAAGAAGAAGAACCTGATACTTCTCCAGAGCGTTAGTGATGGAAACAACATCGGCTTTGCATAAGTGGCACATGCCAGCAGTGAGAAGATGGCCCTTAACTCCATACTTGAGCAAGTTATTGTTGAGTGAATGGCGTGCTATGTCTTCATAAATCTTGATTGCCTTCTCATACCTACCAAAGATACAACAACAAGCCTATTATCAATCAATCGGTCCCAAAGTAGAGAAAAGGCTATAATTGCTGTGCTCATGCATACTGCATAGAGAACATCACAATTCCATACAATGACAAGTTTGTGGATTGACAATTCGATTTTAACAGGGTTCCATCTGAGTACTATAAGCACTTCAATGCTAAGGGATGAGAAAGCAAAAAGAAAGGTAATGTGCCGAAAATCTTACTGCTCCAGCTGGGCGGCATATTGCGCAACCTTTAGATTGCACTGGTTTGCAGAAGTGGTCACTTCTTCATTCTGAAAGAATTCAGCTGCCTTTTCAAAGTAAGCAATAGCCTGCTCGAACTTCTGATCAGATTCATAATACTCAGCAATTTCCTGTCAAAAGTAAAAAACCATTAATGTACAAATTAGTCCAAATACAGCAAGTCAGCACCATGCTTACTTTAGTTTAGAAAAGGAAAAAGACAATCTGAATCCGACTGAACATGCATAAAGAAACAGGAACCATGGAGGAAATACAGAAGAAGTGCCCCAATAAAACTATCTTCTCAGTATCCGTACTAAAAGAATAATATCTAATTCATGCTCAAAAGAGACAAGTGGTACCTTGTAATATCTTGCAGCCATGTTGAGCCTTCCTATCTCACAAAATATATTCACCGCTCGCTCTAGGCAAGACGCAGCCTCTGCATATAATATTAGGACGCATGAAAACACATAAGAATTCATAATCACTCTTGCATTACAGAGATGACAATTACAAAAGTAGCTTTATACATACCATTAGTGTCAACTTTCTTGTAGCATTTAGCAGCCTCAGCATAGGCGTTAGCAGCATCATGTTTGCTATCTGACTGCAGATGCAATCATGCAAATCAATGTTATCAAACAATCCACACATTAGTCCAGTATCATATATATGTGTTGCCAAAGAATTAACCTTTAAGTGACAGTCGGCAAGTTTTAGATAAGCTTTTCCAGCTTGATCCCCTGAACAATCACAAATGCAACACATAAGTAAGAAGATAGCGTTGGAGAATTAAACAAATATCAGAAAAGAACATGAAACCTATTAAACTCAGCCAAATAGAACCCAAATTAGGTACTATAATTGTGCCACTTATCAATGACTTGCTAGAAGGCCAGAAACCAATATCAAGGAATCAGAATGATGAATCTCCGATTTAAAATGTTTTCGTATGAAATTATCAACCATAAATTTCTTACAGATCAAAATAGACCTAATATAAACCCAGATACTAATTCTACTTCTCACATGACCATAGACAAATCACCGCAACTGATAAACCTAAGATCAAACGTTTCAAATTTCACCTTTTTTTTCTTCCTCATCATCACAAAGAACAACAATAAAAAAAAACACGACACCAATCCGATGAAACAATAATCAAAAGCAAAGAAATTTTATTTATGGAAATTACATGATTTGGCGAGCTTATAGGAATTAGCTGCTTTTTCGAGCAGATCAGCAGCATCCTCGTACTTAGATCCGAATATTCCCCATCCATTGAGCTTTTTCTCAGCTTTCTTCTCGAATTCCTCAGCTCTCACCAGATGATCCCCCATTCCTTTTTTTTCCCCGAAACTCTGACTTGAAATTTGATCGTGTACTTCTTTACCTCCACAGACTCCGATTGCTTCTCTTTTCTTCGTCGAGAGAAATTGCTTTCGATTTGGATTATTCGCTGCGATGAAAGAGAGAGAGACGAGAATCGATCGAGAGCGAAAAATCAGAGACACGCTTCGATAGGGGAAAAGATTTTTCAACCGACTAAAGTGGGCCAAATTTGTCTATTTAAAATATGGGCTTTGTTTTGAAAAGCCCAAGTTAGCCCAATCAAAAGTTTTTCCGTACTTTGTTATTGGGTCGCTTTAACCAAGCTTAGAAAATATGGGATCAGGTTTATCAGTTGGGATTGAAGAAAAGCTTACATGAATTATCAAGTAAAACGATTTCCTGTTATATCTGCTCGTCCTTCTACATTCTTCATTAGCCATTATTATAGTTCTCAAATCACGACAAATATTGCTGACAGTTTCCACTAAACAAACCTATGTTCCAAAATGCACAAACTGGTAAAAACCTAGTATGTTTTAATATCAAACACATGAGTAACAACAATATCGGTTTTAATATCAAACACATGAATAACAACAATGGCTAAATAACAACCGTTACAAATCTATGAAATGTTCAATTTTTTAGCAAATCATTTCATGGGTAATCGGTAATTTTTTTGTCTTTTGTGAGTTGCAGAGGTAATCTTCTGTTGTTGGGCTTCTCGACATGTTGAATGGTATTGGGCTTAGTGTCTTGGCCCATAGCATTCTGTTTGGGAGACTCTGAGCTGAGCAGAGAGTTTGACCCAAGCTCTGTTGTTGTTGACTGAAGCTTCTCCTTTACACACAGAGATGATCTAAAATAAACTGTAACTTTGCAACGAGGGATTTCTGCGGCAATATTAATGTTGCTATCAGTCACATTCTATAATGTTAACTGAGTAACTTCAATATGATTCATATGAAATGATTAAATAAAAATAACTTTAGAAGACAGTGTTTAATTATTCTTATATTGTTTCGTTTATCACGTTTTCAATTATTCATTCGACATTCCGCATTCGCTGCCCTCTCGTTTTCTTGATGAAAAGTCTCGAACCGTCTGCTCTAAAGTTAGTTTATTACACGTGAGCCATCTTTGAGGCCGCCAATGATATGATTATATATTGGATTTTATTATATCCACGAAAATTTTAAATTATTTAGGAGTTTTTTTCTTTTTTGGACAACTTATATGAGATGAGAAGCGATGATACACATTTGGCCACTTTTTCGTCTAGATACATTCTTCGTGAAGAAATCCAAGTGCACACATTCATTAGTGTTGGACGGACCCATTTTATTTTGGATTTTTTTGTATAATTCTTTGGGGTTTTTTTGTTAATAATTCACTTCTGTCTATAATATGATTATGATTGTTCATCATATTTTAGCTGTAATTTCCTCTCTTGAACAAAATTATTATTTTCGTGATGTTTTTAAGTACGTGACGAAAGATCATTTGGTGATCTCACTGACATGATTTGCCCAGCCTGTCAGGTTTACCTATGGTCAAATATCATTTTCTCGATTTTGCCCCAAACGGTCAAGGCATATATCCCCAATCTTCAAAGGGTATTTATGTACTTTTCGCTATTAACCGTGTGGCTATATGAAGCCGATTCCTCATAACAACTACAAAAAAGGAAAGCTTCTTCCCGCCGGCAAATTCTTACGTTTCTCCGGCGGTTAGAAAAATGACACCACAGATCAAAACTCATCTCTTGCCGAAGCAAGAACCTTCTTCGTCTGAGAACCATGGATCATCAACCTCCGGCATCGTTTTCAACGTGTCAACGAGTATAATCGGAGCCGGAATAATGTCGATGCCGGCGGCGTTTAAAGTTCTTGGAATAGTTCCAGCGTTTTTGATTATCACGATCATAGCTTGGCTTTCCACAATTTCCGTTGGATTTCTGATGAAATCAACTCTCGCCGGAGAATCAACTACTTACGCCGGAGTTATGAAAGAGTCGTTTGGTAAAACAGGATCCATCGCTGTACAGATTGCTACGATGGTTGCTACTTTTGGTTGTATGATTATATTTTCGATTATTATAGGTAAAGTAATTTGATCTAATCATCTAAGTGTAGAGGTCTCAGCTACTATTTGAGCTTAAGAACAGATTGGCTGAGTTTGGATTTGTATGTGTTTACTCTCTCAGGAGATGTGCTTTCTGGTAATGAAAATGGTGGTCCTGAACATATTGGAGTTTTGCAAGAATGGTTTGGTTCTTACTGGTGGAACACGAGAATCTTCGCTTTGTTATTTGTCTACGGCTTTGTCTTGCTTCCATTGGTCCTGCGTAGACGAGTCGGTAAGTTTCTCTCTATAATCTTGTGTTCTCAAAATTATGGATATCTATGAGATTGTTGATGATTTTCTTTTTGTTAATGGTTATGTAGAAAGACTGGCAATTAGTTCCGCTGTATCGTTTCTTCTTGCGGTTCTATTTGTTGTCATAAGCTCGGTGCTGGCGATTTCCGCGCTGGTGAATGGACAAACGAAGAATCCAAGACTGTTTCCGGAGTTGAGCAATGGAGGATCGTTCTGGCAACTCTTCACAGCTTCCCCTGTTATAGTTACAGCCTTCACGTTTCACTTCAATGGTAAGAACCCATCTCTTTCACCATATTGGTAACTGTTTCTCTGTTTTCTCTGTTTTTTCATGTTTCTGAGTTTGGTGTTGTGATTCAAAATGTGCAGTTCATCCAATTGGATTCGAGCTCAAAGATCCATTACAAGTGATCCCAGCAACTAAGATCTCTGTCATCTTGTGTGCTGCTATCTACTTCGCAACTGGACTCTTTGGTTACCTTCTCTTTGGAGATGCAACTATGTCGGATATTCTAGTGAACTTTGACCAGAGCTCTGGTTCTTCCATTGGTTCTCTTCTCAACGACATTGTCAGACTCAGCTACGTGCTTCACCTCATGCTGGTCTTTCCTCTCCTGAACTTCTCATTGAGAGCAAATCTCGACGAACTCTTGTACCCCAAGAAGCCGTCCTTGGAAAAAGACACAAAAAGATTCATCGGACTCACTCTGGCTCTACTGATTTGCTGTTTCTTGTCTGCAATCGCTGTACCAGACATTTGGTACTTCTTTCAGTTCATGGGATCAACCATCACAGTCTCCATAGCATTCATATTTCCAGCCGCCATTGTTCTAAGGTAGATATGCTTTGTTTCCTTTACTATGTACTTTATCAGTTGCTTCAAACTTCCTATAAAAATCTTACCAACTGCTTTCTGATTCTGAAATGGCAGGAATATCCATGGTGTATCAACCTCAAGAGAGAAGATCGTAGCTGCAATAATGCTTGTTCTTGCTGTTGCCACTAGCATTATTGCTATCTCGACAAATTTATACAGCCTCGCAGCAAACTAGTCGTTGAAAAAAGTTTTGCAAACAGTCCCTTCCATGATCACTTCAAAGAAATCTGTAAAATTATTAGCTTGCCGTAGCATTCATATTTATATCTTTGTGAAATAGGTTTGTCAGAAAATGCAATGTAATAGCTATACAAAGTGCAATTTTTGTTGCTGCTTGAAACAGAGAAAGAGGAAATGAACAACTCTTCAAAACTTGTATTCTTTAAATTACTTTTTGTAGACCATTATTTGAATGAACAAAGTACATCTGTATCAGACTATTCCTTTCTTTTGGAACAAAAATTGAAGGGTTCTAAGTTGGAAAAAAAGAGGAACATAAAGATGATACAAACCTTCGAAAGCTTAAGATTATGAAGATACCAAGACTTAGAGCATCCCCATTGGGGAGTCCTAATTAAGGACTCCTTACAATTTTTTAATAGTAAATTTTAAGTAAATGAGAGTTTAGAGTTTTTGGTTGAATCTTTATAATTTTTAGTGTCCAATGGTGGAATCCTTAAGTGGAATCCTTAAGTGAGAAATTTTTCTTAGTTTGTGAAAAAGAGTGTTAATTGGGTAAAAGGAAGAGTGTGTATTAGGTTAAAGAAGAGTGTTTATTTGGTGAAAGAAGAATGTTTATTGGGTTTGTTGTAGAGAACAAGAAGAGTGGATACTTAAAACAATAACAGTGGATAAAAGA